>Ga0224511_10001948_pt1 | contig 13305 bp, 3 predicted proteins | sample SF_May12_sed_USG_2_FD_169988 | JGI IMG/M metagenome (GOLD analysis project Ga0224511, IMG submission 169988) | Sediment microbial communities from San Francisco Bay, California, United States - SF_May12_sed_USGS_8_1 | ecosystem: Environmental > Aquatic > Marine > Sediment | place: USA...
GTTGTGGGGTTTATTCTGCACACGAAACACAACAAAAAGTTTGTGAATTTAAAAAAAAAAGGGTTATGTTCTTCAAAGAGTATTTTCTCCAAACGTGTTAGGTCTATGTCTTTTTAAATTAAGAAAATGCCCTTAAATGCCTTGAAATTGATATACTGTAAATTTCATATTGCTCAGATAATTGACATAGAAAATATCGACAATATAATAAAGGGGGCGTTAGAAGTTTTCTTAAGTGTATCTATAAACCTACATTTTCAATATAAAAAAGCATTGTCGAACATCGGGGCACAAACTTGAAATAGAAACAGGAAAATATAGATAGAGGCTTAAGATACTGTAAAATTTGTCTTGAGCATAGTCTCCACACAAAAGGAGATGAATGCCGTATCTTGATGATTTGTCCACAGTACCGTGACATTAGAGAATGATAACTGAACGATATGATTACTACAAGCTTTTTAAATGAACATGCATTCTATAGAATTATGTCGACAAATAGTGATAGAGACATATTAAATGTAGCCAGATTAATTCATGAAGCCTATATACTCATTAGTTAGAAAGAACTATGGAAAAAGAAGCTGAAGGAACGTTTTAACATTGTTGTCTATTTGAAATATATAATCAATGTTTGTTTTGCATTGTGTATAACTGTATATAAAAATGAGTGTTGTTGCAAAATAATATTATTCATTACTTATCGTTGTATGTATAATGAAATATTTAAACATGTTTATAATTTGCCATATTATATATTTGACATTTTGTTACATAAACATAACTGCAATGACGCATTAATTCACTCACATGCTAATGATTGACATATTGTACTTTGGACTGGGATGTCCTAATAGATTCATCCGGCTCCGAAGACTGGATGAATGTAATTGGTCTTTCTCCGTTATCTTCTAAAGAAATTCAATCATATTACACATTATATAAATAATGATATACTGAGTGTTTTTGTAAATAAACATAAGAAACCTTTAATTTTTCAAATTTCAAAATAACTGTTTATTTTGAAGACGTTATTATTTTGCGACTTGCTTATATAACGTAAGTTTCATATTTCAGTTGAGTTTTGCCCTGACATACGCAACAACGAAAACAACGATGTCGTTTATTTGGGAGAGCGGGAGAAGTACACATATGCAAGAGTCGAGTAAGTGTTACGATAATTGTGTTTGTCGTGTATATGCCCGCCAATGTAGTATACCAGGTTTTATAAACGAGTAACTATGTCGGTCGGGCGAGAGTTTGTCCGCATATATAATGAAGGTGGCGATATCGACTTCAACTTCGACTTTAAAGTGCTTTAACCAAAGTACGTTGGAGTTGAAGTCGTTAGTTAAATGTGAGTTGCGAAACAAGACGTGTGTTCATTCTAGCAAAACATTTATGAGAACCTCAATGCGAGTAAACGGTTTTGAAATGAAATGATTATATAATTCAATGTATGTGTATTAATTTTGTATATGGTTTATGACACATACATATATTTTTGCATTAAATTAAAAAACATTATTGAATCCTGATTGATAAAAATCAGCGATATATGTGTTTGGTCTTAAAACAGTATTTACTATTGTTTTGAACTTATTTATATATACATATATATGTGTACATGTTGTACGATCCAGGCGGTAGGCACAGGTGAGAGCGACACCCCCTCTCTTCCCACACACACACTCAGGTGCGCAAGACATATTTGTTGTGCCCGGTCCTCCGTGTTAATCAGAATTGTGCCATCTTGTAGGCACTATAAAAGTGTTTGTCCACACACAATGTTACTTTTGCTTTTGTAATATATATGAAGTATAGATTTGCAAAACGCATTACATGTGTCAAGTAAAAAACATAATAGAGTAATGACCCCCTAAAACGACAAAAGTAATTGTCAATATTTTGCTACTACGAGCAGCTTACTTTTTCGACATAACTTATGCTATTACGTGAAGAATGAAACTTAATATACATGTTAGTTACAGATCTAGATCCTCATTACACGTTTTGGTAGGGATGGATCAACATATTACAGAGTTATGTCCCCTTGTACATAACCCAAACTATTGTTTGTCCATATACAATGTTACAATATTGTGTAGCAAGGTAATTTATATTTGTATGTGACTGCTATATGAACTCTATATGTAGAGCACATGCGTCTTAAAGTTATGCCATCCTGAACACACCGATATAAAGTAGTCCTTATACAGTGGTACCAATGTGTAAAGCTATCTACTTCCGCAATTGTTTTTCTTGATTTTGAATTGACTGCCATTTCTGTCACAAAGCGGTTCTAGGGTATCAGTCACATACTGTGACGCAGCTATAGTTAAAAACTGCGTCAAGTTGACATTTTCACAGTTTTTAAATACAAATATCAATAAACGTATTTAAAACAAAATATAACATAACATGAGAGGTGTATTTCAAATCAGTAACATTACCGTGTAAATATAAAGGAATTTCACAGAAGTTACTGTTTTGAAATGAAAGTAAAATGTTTTTACATGTATGTCATCAAAATGATCAAAATGATATAACTGTGTTTCAGCTGCAAAGAAGGTTTTAGTACAACCAAAGGAAAGACAATGAACTACATATGTCAGCCGATCACGAGTATTGTATGGGAAGGATTTGAGGAATGTTTCAGTATGTTTAACTTACTTTTTTGAAATTAGGATCTTGAAACTTTTGTCCAATTAGAATGTGTGTTTAGAGAGTTTAAAATATTTTATCCAGAAAATGCTCATTACAGTCCTTGACTGGAGACGACTTAACTAGGTATTCATTGCTAAGAGTAATTTAGTTTTCAGCAGTGTTTTTTTCGACATTTTATTATGTTTATGTTTACACTGTTTAAACATTTCAAAGATCTGTGTTTAAACAGTAACAGCCAGCCAATGCATTTTATATTTGGCACACTTACACACCTACAATCCACAATAAATCTGTAAAAGAGTCAGCGTGTAAATTTACAACCTAATATACAACATTTTATTTAGTATTCTGCTTAATCGTTGAAGTGATGTATAGCCTGACTTTGTAAATGTACACGTGTTTGTGTAAAATTTCGTCAGTCTGTCCGTCTTAATTTCTTCTCTAAACCATAATACAGCAATTTCTTCTCTAAACCATAATACAGCGTTTTGAAAGCTTATTGTCGCAAATCAAAGCGACATTAAAACGATGTGCCATATTTTCAAGGTCTGTAATGAAATGGTCGAGGTAACCATTATGGCAATGGTCAAATAGGTGTCCCAACCACAGTTCTGTTTCTCATAATGGGTTTTTCAAATAACCACAGTTGATGTGGCACACTCGTCTCTGATCCGTTGCTCAAATGGTCACTGTAACACCAGTAGGATATGTCTGCATTGTGCATTCATCATAAATATGTTATTTTTACGGACCTTTCTATGCACTTAACAAAGCGTTTGTTGTTTTTGACGGAATTCATCCCCATCTTTATACGATATGTCGTGCACATTTGTTTTACTCTATTGCTAAAATAGTAAATGGGGAAAGGTCAAATAGGTGGCACACCCACAAAGAAAATTGTTTTCAAAAAGCTTGTTAAAATCATACCCACATTGAAACGATGTGCAGTCATTTCCTTTTAAACTAGGCCCGTAAAGCAAGGGCCTGTGATGATTTCCACAGACAAAAGACCTTTGCCCCTAACATTTTCTGGTGAACCTAAACTTGGCATTATCTAATTTGTTTTCAACATGTTTTTCTTTAAACATATCATTAATTTATTTTCTATTCAAGCATCTCTCACATGAACCTTTTCAGACTTGTTAGCATTACACGTTAGATTTGTAGATAGTGTGTGAAGCTTACCGTGTCTGGACTACTGCTTCCAGGCACACCGAAACCATGGATACCGATAAACGCCCAATTATCACCTGAAGTTCATGCAGTTGTAAACGTGAATGAAGAATACATCGTGACATGCAATGAAGGGTACGAATTTTACGATAATAGAAGGAAAAGCTTCCTTAGAGAAGAGCACGGACAAGTGAGATCATTAACGGTGAAGAATGTGAAGGGGAGACTTGAACTATTTAATCAGAACATTGTTCCTGCGATGGATGAGTTGACATGTAAAATGTGTAAGTAAATAGTTTGCCACGAATATATTAACACCAGATTTACTTTTACTCGCGTGTTTTTACAATCAAACCACACTATCATTTTAAATAAAATTAAACGAATTATCCAGTTGCTTCACGAGTTAGAGTGAAGTTTAAGTATGGTAAACAAATTTCAGCCTCCAATTGAAATAAAAACCTAAATCCTACCATATTTTATATTGTCCGTCTGTCCGTCTGTCTGTCTTTCATGTCCTGCTGGTGTCATTGAAAATCAAGTAAAAAATGCTGCACAATGCAGTTAAGTTACAATTTCATGTATTTAGAAACTATGATTGAAGTAAATAGTCCTTCATCAATGTTTTAAGTTACGTGATTCCATGTTATTGAGCGAGGTGCCAGGACCAACCACCGCTTTCATTAACATACACATGGTTGCCGGATTTTGGCGTCAGTGGTGTGGCATCTTTCATAACCACTGATGAACAACTTCAATAAAACATGGGCTTCTATTTTCCCATGCAGGCTATGCTTCCTGAGGGCTTTTCCTTTTATCAGTTTAATTTAACTGTAAAATGTCGCCCCGTACTCCATCATTGTGTTGTTGTTTTGGTCCTCAGGGATCATGGATTGTATGTTGTTTACATTTAAAAATAGAGTTATGCTCATGCGCTATGGAGCGTCAGTGGTATGGAATATTTCATTACCACTGATGAACCGCTTCAATAAAACCGAGGCTGCCTATTTCCCATGCAGGCTATTCTTCCTGAGGGCTTTCCCAGATTTGTTTAAATCGTTTTTTGTATGTTTTGGTTCAGTCGAGCAATGCCCTGAGATTGATCAGCTGCACGGTGTGGTTGAATATACAGGAGATCGGACTGTATTTTCCTTTGCCCGTGTTAAGTGAGTATATTCTGCTTTTACACGTTTGACAGAGTATTTTTTATTATATTTGCGTTACCTTTGTTGAAAAAAGTTCCTTTAATACACTTTTATACATGTTGTGCAAGTGTGACATATGTTGAAACGGTTCAACAGGTAATTGGGTAAACATACATTAATAATTATAAGAGCTTCACCAACGATCATCGTTGATAACTACTTGCCAAGACTGTTTTGAAAAGTATTTTATTAATGAAATAAACATTTATAATTTAACAAAATATATAATGAGTATGTATTTTAAATCAGTATATTGTGCTTTTACCCTCTGTTTGTTTCTTGCTGTGCCGTCATTTTTTCTGTTGTTTGTTTGTAGTTCTACCTTTATACTTGACTTTTAAAATGTTTGTGTCTTATGTTATTCATTTTATTTTATAATCATAATATTTTTCGTCAAATTATGTGTGTACGTGTTTTGTAAACGTATTTGATCGATATGATGAAGGGTTCTATGTTGCGTTTTTGTATTATATGAGTTCCAATTATGATATTTTGTGCTTTCTTTGTTTTTGCAGATGTGTGGAAGGTTTTATAACACCCAGTGGTGCATCTGCTGCGGTATATGAATGCAATACTTATATGCAATGGGACGGCTTTATTGGATGCCAAAGTATGTTGCAACTCGAATCATGTACATTGTGTATTTGTATATTATGCTTTGATAAACAAATTCATCCACTTAATTCGTTTTTGAAATACCGTGTTTAACATAGCACCGTGGTCAGTTAACCTACGTATAACCTAGATACATAGTGTACTAACTAATGTCAGTGGCTGTAAAGCGCCAATGGCTGAAGAAATCATTTCATGGCAAAATCACCACCAATGTATGGGCTCCGGTCAGTGACGTTGATATTTTATTCGTGTTTTCTCTACTAGAATCGCCGTTACCATGGACTCCGTTGCCATGGATACCAGCCAACGCCAACGTCAGTCGTGATAGAAATACGCCTGTCAGACTAAACGAGGAATATTTAGTAACGTGCAATGATGGGTTTATGTTTTACGATGTTGAAACAGGATCGTTTATTGGTAAATTAGATGATCATTTTTCATCAGTTACGGTGACAAACGTTTTAGGAAACCTGGAAATAACCGTTCCGGTAAATCAAAACGCAGATGGCACGCTCGAAAATGTCATATGCAAAGCAGGTAGATTCATGTATATTAAAATACGCATGTTAAATTAAAGTTTCGCACTAGCTCTAATTCATTGTTTTAAGCTGAAATATGTAATATCAGTGTAATAGCATTGCCTTAAATGATTTTAAACAGTTCAATGTCGTCATCCCTTACGGACGGACAAAGGTGAACGGTTCAACGACGGGAAGCAGTTGATATTGACCAACGCGGATTGTGGCGAAGGACAGATTCCCAATAACACGAGCCCAATAACCTGTGACAAAGGTGTCTGGTCTAGGAACGTGGGCTGTGTTGAAGGTAAGACGTACTTTTCTACAAACTATGTTTAACATAATAATATTTCCTATTGATAGCAATTTAAAATAAAACATCGGATTAATCGTTTTGTAACATTTTTGAAGCGTTTTCGATCATAAATAGTAATGGAAAAGGAGTTAATCCGATACGCATAAATTGAAACGGACAGTAATATTATTAACTATTAAATGTATATCGACTTTGAATAAAAGAAAATGTACACAAACATTGTACTAGTAGGTAGGTTTGGTATTGAATTCTAAACAGTATTATGCTCATTTGGCAGTGTAGGTCTTTTGCATGTGTGTTTCAATAGGTTGATGACGGTAATGACTGCAATACGGTTGATGTTAATTGTGATGATGATAATGATGATGATTTAATGATGACAAAAAGTGTACACAATGTATTATTTCTTTTGTTTACACACAATAAATGATTGAAATTAATACAGAATAAGCAGACAATAAAGCACTTTGCATCGGACATTACACCACAATAACTGGTTTTGTTAAACATAACATAAATGCCAAACTAGCTTTACTTTTTATGAAATCAACATTTCAGTTTGGCCTCATGTTATTGTTATAGTTTTCAAAAATCATGTCAGTGACACAACATAATAACGATAACAAGTCTACAAAATTGATCAAACCAAAACTTCTCTTCTGACGCTGAAAACGTTACATCAGAAATGGTTTAAATAAGGCAAAATATTTTATTAAGTACGTAAATCCAATAATGTATTGTTATTGCAGTGGCGGATCCAGGATTTGATCTTAGGTTGAAGGTTGAAGTAAGTCATTTTAGCGTGTTTTGGCCATATGTCTATTAAAATTATGCATACAATTAATCTCGAGCTAAGCGAGAGAAGAAAACATTTGAGAACAAAATAGTGTTTTGGGCATAAACAATCATAGGTCCGCGGCAGTAAGGGGGGTGGCGCTCCGGGTGCGCCCCCTTTGGATCCGCGAGTGGAACTTATTTCATTATTATGTTTGTGTCATACATGCATTGAATTCCCATTTCATTACATCTGCGGTGAATAAATATAAATATACATTTACAAGTACATCAGCTATCATAATTTTGATTCATTTCCGCATAAACCGAACGACATCAATATCTTCTTCATTACAACACCAACGGCATCAACAATATAAACATCTAAACAGTGTTGTTATTACAATATGTAATGTCATTTGTTTCACAGGATATGTTTACCGCATTGGGGTGAAAACTGCCGATATAGCCAGGCGGAAATGGGAGGGGACGGATGGAGAAGTTTATGTTCACATCCATGGATCGCGAGGAAGCAGTGACAGACTAGTGTTACAGGGTGACTTCGAAGACGGCAGAGTAGACCGAAACGACAAAAACAAATTTCTGTTAATGAATTTAGGGGAGGTGAGTAGTACATCACTATCTAAGTGTGGAAGAGATGGCATATTATTAACACATATGTTTGTTCCCCCAAACTAAATAAAGGGTCAAATGGAGGCAATTTTGCTGAAGGTTGGCTGTTGACTCGCTCGTTGGCAAGCGTTGGTTTATCCGTATATAATACGTTTAAAGTTGTGGGGCGCATTTGGTCCACATTGCGTAACAAATGGCATGAAACTTAACACGTGTAGTCTACATGAGTCATGACTTTGTAGATGAGCTATATAAATTGTTTTTGCTAAGTGATTCACACATTACAGAGCTAGGTCCTATTAACCCTAGCAATATTGTGTCTGTATAATTTATATGCAATGTTAAACGATTGTAATGAGAACTGCAACTGCGATAGGTGTTAAACATGACACATTGTCTTCACGAAGTAAAGATGCGCAAGTTTGTGGAGTGTCGCTTTCGTCGTGCCCAGGATTCCATGCATAACAGAATTATACCCCATGAATTACGACACATGGTTTCCGTCCATATATAATGCTAGTAGTTCGTGGAGATATATGCACTTACCCTCTTATGGAATTGTTATGGCATCTACAAAAAGGCTGTAGTTTGCGATTGGAATGAGACTTGATATGTGTTTTACATACAGAAGACATTGCCTGATCATTATAGTCAATTCATTAAGCGATGCGGGGTTTACTCAAGTTAAATTACAAAGCTCAAATTCTTATTAAACAGGTTTGGCAATTTTAAAGATATCTTTAAAGGGAATATGTCCGATCTTAAAATCAGCTATTTATCAGTTTTTTATTAAATCTTTTAATATTAAGTAGTAATTTATCGTCCAAAAATTATAAAATATTAACATCATACAAAAATATATTGCAAAATACGCAAAAATGTATTCACGATATGTACCGAATAAATTGTTGATTGCCCATAAATCTCGGTTATTGCTTACCTACACTGATGTCTCCATTCGTGATTAAACTAGTCTCGAAAGTTTACGGACTTTTTCGGAGAGTGTCGTTTTTCCGCAGAAATGACCGAGGGGTTCTGATTGGTCGGACTCTTAATTTAAATTGTTGCACTTAACAGGCAAATTGTAATTCTGGATTACTTGCCCCTTACTACTATTAAAACGCTGAGAATGATTTTAATATTTCAGTTAGAAATATCTCGCTTAATGTGCATTTGTTGGCATTAGTTTTTTAGTCGATACACTTATTTTTTGGGTCTCCTACATAATTGTAATTAGTGACAGAATCGGACATACAATCTTTAAGTTGTCATACGTTTGTTTATTGTATGTTTCTATTTAACTCTAAACTACATGTTTCAGATTCAGGTCATTACTTTTGGAGTAAAACGACTGCAACCTTTGGATGGTTGGATACCAGAATATGTGACAATTGAAGACGTCAGCGCACGACATATGTATAAATTCAGGCATGATGAGTCGGAAATTGACAACACATCTGTACAATTGCTGGCATTGGGTTAGAAAGAATATTTTCGCTGCTACCATTTCTGAATTTTACTCATGCATGGCGTATTCCTACATTTATCCTTACATTTTTTAAACACTAATTTATTTAACGCAATAATTAAGTCCTACCTTAACTGACATATCACTTTTAAAGAAATTAAATACCTTATACCCCATGTAATATTCCAGCCGCATGTTCGCTACCAGATGGTGTTGAAATAGACAACCCGTGGATATTTGAAGGCGACAGCGTCACTGTGCAAGACGGCAATTGTCCGCGTGGCCACATATCCATAAATAAAGCCGCTGTCACCTGCAAAAAGAATAGAACGTGGACTGGATTTATTGGCTGTAAAAAGGGTATGTATTTGTCACCTTTATAATGAATGCTATTATATTAAAAATGTTAGATGGTCAATTAAGATATGTTTATTTAGGCAATTCTTAAAATGATTAGCAAATTATTTTCCTCGATTTAAATTCCTTATTCTTATAAAATTACAATCAAGCATTAAATAAATTATGAGAGATTTTTTTACAGTGGTTGTATTTTAATTACAATACTTTTTAATTAAGTAATAAAATGTATTTATCATTTTGTTTTGCTTGACTTGTCCACATTGTTTACAACATTTTTTCTTTGAACATCTCCTCCATTTATATTGTTATTTTACCTTAAAATCTAGTTGTTTTGTTTGTGTTTAACATGCTGAAACATATCGCCATTATCATAGATGATTTATGGTAATAATAAGAAGAAGTGAGGGGAAAGGCCAACAGTTTCCAAGGATTTATTAGGCAACACGCACTTATTTAAAGCATACGCATCGTATTAATAGTAATATAGCCAAAACCTAAGGACCTTTTAATAAACAACTTGACATAAACATTGTGATTTTCCAGAAGAAAAAGGTGCACTGTCACCAAAAATATTGTGACAATATGATTAAAATATAATGAAAAATTTTTTTTTTGATATTCGATTATTGTTAGTTCTGTTGTCTTTCTTTAATGATTTATTTTGTGAATAACAGTATGAATAAATGTGTTCCGAGCCTTGGTGTACTGAAATTGTCGAAATTCCGAAATGAACGAGTGTATTGATCAATTCGTATTTGAAATATTGTTTAAAGGCGAGTAACATAACTTTGCAATAGGGATAGACAGAACGTAACATACAACAAAAGTATTCATCTAGATATTATTATGTACGATAAATTAGTCAATATTTAATAATTATTGATGGAAATACAGCACCCGAGTTTTAAACAAACTCAACTGAGCATGCGCAGTGACGAAAAAAGGGGTTCAACGCATTTTGGAATGTCTAAAACGCATTCTAACGCTTGTAGACGCATGCGCAATGCAGAAAAACGCAATTAAACAGACTTTGGAATGTCTTAAACGCATATCAACGCTTCTGACGCATGCGCAGTACGAAAACCCCCAAAAACGCTATTCAACGCATTCCAACGGCGTTTAAACACTTTCAACGCGTTGAAACCACAACGCGTTGAAAAAGCCGTTTAAACGGGTTGAAAACGCGTTGAATGGGGAAATAAACGCGAGCTGTACTGTATAATTATTATTATTATTATTATTATTATTATTATTATTATTATTATTATTATTATTATTATTATTTTAGACCGTAGGCTGAGCCACAGGCATTTTTAGGCTCAGCCGTAAACGGTCTAGTTACGGCTACACACCAGTACACATGTACTTAGGGCACTCAACGGGACTACTTTTTGCCAAGGGATGCAGCTGAAGAAATATGGTCATTTTGGAACAGGCACCAGTTTTCAAAACCCGTCTTTTTAGCGCAGTCGCGGATTAATTTTTGAGGTTATAAGGACCCTATCCCATCAGAAATGGGCAAAAAACCAAGGTGGAAAAAATAGATCTCATATTTGAAGTCAAAATGTTTATTTTTTTTCGATATATGGTTCTATATTTTATTTTGTTTTAAGAAATAAAAAAAATCTAACTTTAGAGCATTATAGATTAACATACGCACCAGTTAAAGTGTGCATTGAATAGCGCACGTGAACGAATACTGTCATGGCGGCCATAGGCTTTTTATCGCATACAAATATACGAACAACGAAAGGAACAACTCAAGTTTATACCTTTTTGCGATAAAGGGATGCAAACCGTGCTTGCAAGAGTGCAACTTTTAAAATACTTTGCTGCAATTAAATCCGTTTTCGTCGTTTAGTATCAAAGTTGTCAAACCGGATCATTTCTGTTTTTCATTTCAAAACAACAACAACAAGTTTTTCAGATTAAAATATATTTAACTCTTCGCTGTAAACAAAATGCTGATGGATTATTGTGTTTTCTATAAGTACTTTTTTATAAGTAGGTTCTACAGAAGTAAATATTGGGACATTGAACAAAGAAGATGGAATTTTGGAAAGCAGAATTGACAGAATGAGAATGACACGATTCTGTCAATTCACGATGTGAAAAATTGTCACGGTCTGCATGAAATTTTAGCCTCTGCCGCTTGCATTTTCTACATTTTTACAATGCAATCGGCGGAATGCAGCTCATCTGCTACAAATGTTTTGGAACTTTGAATCAAGGTATGGAATTTCTTGAATTTAAACTTGTCATTTACATTAAGAACTTTGAGTTTGTGTTTATTATTTTAAACAACTACAATTGAAAGTCTCTTCTATAGTAAAGTATGTGGCCCAACTAGTCCATATATATGTCTGCCAAGAGATTTTTACTGTGAAACAACCTAAAAGATGTTAAAAAAAATAGGTTTTCCTGAAGGTGACGGGTCAAGTCACACCAAACCAACCCGTACCTGGGTCAAGTCACCCTATAAATACTAAAACTTGGAATGCCCTAGGGTGTCCGCATATTTTCTTCCGGACACTGATCCAGATCCTAATAATGAAACATGGAATAGCGACCTTAAGGCGCAGTTACATTACAGCGGATGATAAAATGTATGAATTGCGTGTAAAATATTTGGTAAAACAATATAGCGTGGATGCCTTAGGCAGTCAGTATTTACTTTTGGCAGTATATAATGTTGAATAATCTACAAACCACATGAACACGACGAACACTCACTGAAAGAATTACGGTCATCAGTTGAGAAAATTCCATAAAACAGTCACATATGGATTCTTGGAGATTTTAATCTCCCAGACATGAACTGGTCGAATGAGTCACCATCAGACACATGCAGATTCAAAGATATGTATGACAATTTCACTGAAAACATGATAAATTACAATCTCGAACAAATGGTCAAAATCCCCACCCGAAACAACAACATCCTTGATTTATATCTCAACAACATACCAAGTCAAGTTCATGAAACCAAAACGTTACCAAGTTTAGGCACATCAGATCACGATATAGTATTTCACGAAATCAAGGTCAATACGGGTCGCATCAAGCAAGTCCCCAGACAGGTCAAATCATACAAGACGGCTAATTGGTCTGACTTTAAGAAAGACTTGGCCATCTTCACTAACACGTTCATAGCACACAAACACAAAGACACAAACCACCTTTGGGACATGTTTAAAGCTGAAGTAAACCAGTTTTCCACCCTACACATACCAACAAGACAAATCAAAAGTAGAGCTGATCTACCATGGGTCACACACGAAATAGTCAAACTCATAAGAAAAAGAGACAAACTGTACACAAAACTGAAAAGGTCATGTTCACACAAAAGTCACAACTCTGAAAAGTTCAAACATCTCAAGTCAACCATACAAAAACAGATTAGAAATGCATACTGGTCATACTTAGAATCAGTTATCTTTTCTGACACACAAGGTCCTGGTCACAAGAAAACGTTTTACAACTTTGTCAAACACAAAAAGACAGAAAACATAGGAATTGCACCCCTGAACTCTGAAGGTCAAACTCACTCAGATCCAGTGTCGAAGGCCAACATAC
>Ga0224511_10001949_pt1 | contig 13304 bp, 5 predicted proteins | sample SF_May12_sed_USG_2_FD_169988 | JGI IMG/M metagenome (GOLD analysis project Ga0224511, IMG submission 169988) | Sediment microbial communities from San Francisco Bay, California, United States - SF_May12_sed_USGS_8_1 | ecosystem: Environmental > Aquatic > Marine > Sediment | place: USA...
AAAATGTAAACACAAAGCGAAAAACCAACAATGATATCAAACTTTTTCAGTCATTTCTAAACCATAAAAATGAATGCAGAAAAATTGAAAACATTCCATCTGAAGACTTATGCACACTGACATGTGAATTTTTACTAGGTGTCACAAAGAAAGATGGATCAGAGTATGAGCCAACAACACTCAGAGGACTTCTCAGCTCAATCGACCGCTACCTTAAAGCTACTGGAAGCAAACTGTCTATCGCCAACGACATTGAATTTTTTAAAGTGAGACAAGTTCTAAAAAGCAAACAAAAATCGCTAAAAAAAGAAGGATATGGTAACAAACCCCATGTTGCAGCACCATTAAGCGATGAACACATTGAATGTATGTATAACAGTAAGACACTTGGTGGATCCAGCCCAAGGTCCCTTATTCATTCAATGTGGCTCATCTGCACTACACATTTCGGCATGAGGACAGGAAAGGAAGTGCACTCTCTCTGCTGGGGTGACATCTGCCTTGGTCTGGACTTTGGCTCAGGCGAAGAATTCATCACTCTCGACACCGAGCGGCAGACCAAGACACGAACAGGGGCCAATGCTTGCGACCTCAGGTGAAGAGTTATTTCAAATGTTATTAATAAAAAACATGATAAAATGCATACTTAGTACAAATGGTATTATGTTGATGAAAAATACACTAGATTTATCAACATAAACTATTTGTTTAAATTAAAGCAATACTCGTATTTAACTGGTAATTTTATCATTAAATCTTATTTCCACAGACCTGTGAAGCCAAAGGCATTTGCAATACCTGACCAACCAGACAGAGACCCAGTACACCTGTACAAGATGTATGCTGACAAGAGGCCTGCTGAAATGCACACAGATGACAGCCCATTCTTCCTTACACCGGGTAACAGCACCCATCACTGCTGGTTCAGGAAGACACCAATGGGTATCAACAAGATTTATGGCATCATGGCCGAGATGAAGAGCGATGCTGGAATAGCAAACTCCCGAATCACCCCATACAGGTACATTAAAAAAATTCAATTAGACTTTTTTTGTAACAAACGTGCTTGATAATGTAAACAGTCTTACCTGTATATGCTCACTTGATTATTATTCATTCATGGTAAATTTCCATTATTTACAACCTGTCACAATTACAATTCATCATCTTTGTCGATCTCAAATGGACATAAAACACTACAAATATTTTATTGTAAATGCCATACGTCCATTTTAGAAAAAGTCATAATTCAAACAACAAACAAAAATCTAAATATAGAACTGACCCAAATTTTTACATTTTTAGTGCAAGAAAGCATCTGATACAGAAATTGAACGACGAGAACATTCCTGCCCACCAGATCATACAGATATCTGGTCACAAAAATGTGAACTCGATCAACAACTACAGTGCCTTGAACAATGAACAATCGAATAAAATTTCAAAAATACTCTCGCATTCCAAAAATCAGTCTGTTCAGCCTCTGTGTAAGCCACTCCTGCAGCCTTAGAGCTCCCGTTTGGCAGAGGATTTTTCGTGAACACCAACTTCCACGGCAATGTCAGCTTTAATTTTAACAGTTTTGCATCTCACATGGGGCTGTCGCAGCAGGTTGTCAACAACGCGACTGCAACTTCTAGGCAATCCCCATCACGCTCGCCAGTCGGCATTGATCAGCCACGATTCAAGAGGATTCGCTTCATTTCAGACAGTGAAAGTGATTAATCCAATGGTTTGGCACTTGACTGCTTAGTTTAGCTAAACACTGTTCATTTATTTTATAATTCCAGTTAAAAACATCACTTTCTTTGATTATTGTGTTTTTAAGTGTGAGCAAGATGGCGGCCAAAACTGTTGTGAATCGAAGTTAAACTTGTATTTCAATACTGTCTTTTAATGTATATTGATTTATGGTACATGTTTGATAAAAGTTCTTTAATTGTAATGGTGTTATTTAATTTTTCATTGGAACTATTTAAAGCGGACTCCTAGCTGATATGGTGGTTAGCCGGTTGAATGTTCTGGGGCTCCCCACGGGGAAAAAAATAAATAGGCGAAAACGACAACTAAAAAAAGTCGTTTTAAGCATATAATAAAAAGAAAATGTGTTGGTTTTTGGTAGGATACCGATATTTGGTTCACAAGTGATCATAGAAATTTATATTTTCACGAGTGAACCAAAAATCGGTATCCTACCAAAACCAACAAATATCCTCTATATCAAACCTAATAGTGATATCTATAAGGGTGTAGCATATACGTAATGGGACTATGGATGAAAGTATTGACTCGTAGAGCTACTGCTGTCAAGGCCAAGGGTGGTTGAAATAATAAATAAAACTATACATTATAGAAATGAGTCGATTAATGCTGATTTCTGAACATGAGAATATCTTTATTACTAGATTTAACAAAGGCATCTTCAATTTAGATAATTTACACACTTATACTGATCTGTTTATTTTTTTCATTTAATTCATTTTTATGCACTCTATATGCTCTATAATGTATAAACAAGTTACCCACAAGCTAGCAAATGTACAGAATGTACGAAAACAAGTTAAAAAATCTTATTTACTTTTTGGTGCAGTTATGGTAAATCTTGATAGTAGTCTGAATTATAAAATTCATTTATTGTACAAAATTTCAAGAGAAATATCTACCCCAGCAAACCTCACATAGAGCAAATTAAATAACGAAACTCAATGTTTACAACTGTCTCTTTAAAATTATTCGCAGTAGTTATGTTTATTGCATGCATCTGTTATATCATCTTTTCTTGGTTTTGCAAATTTGCTGAATTGACTCAAACGGGGATTGGGCCGTAACTATTTCGGAAAGGGTTGGGGAAGTTAGGCTTGATCGTTCTTACATATAACTATAGTGTTCATACTCGTGCGACGTATATAACCATGGTACATTTATTTAATTCAGTACAAATTAAAAGCTTTAAATGATAAACCGTTGTAATAAAGCTAAAAAAATCGTTTGTGAAACAACATGTACAAATGAGCCCCAGGTTTAAGTTCCGCTGTATTTTTATACAAGCGTTTTATTTGGCTTGTTTATAAACCACTAGTATTATCTGTACCGATAACATTCGTAACATAAAAATATGGTCTACTGCAAAACATTGCAATAACAAAGCATCAAATGATACGATCTTTTTTATTGACAAAACTAATCATCACCAGCGTATAAACGTATTAAAAAAACAACTGTTAAACATAACAACTTTACACCACCAAGTTCAAACATGTTTTATCAGATACTCTCATCATTTTAACAGTAAATTAATAAACCTGTATTTTATGTTTAAACGTTTTTGTAATACATGTCATATCAAAAATATTCATAAAGTTACTATACATTGATAAAAGCACCCACCACGAACATGCACACGCGCTTTAAGACACCGTTGTTTCTACGGACGCACGCATGCACGAAAACACTTTCGTTACATCTTTTCTTATATTATCAGGATTTGGTCGTAATATCCTAAATTGTTAAGGATAGAATAATCATTACACTGCAAAATATATAAAGATGTTGTAAGAACGTTCATTTGTATTTGATATACGAAAGCAAAATAAGTTGGAATATAAACAAATAATGAGCGAATGAATTATTAAAACAAACCGTGCATGCAATATTATTAAACACATGCGGAAGCTAAATGTTCATGCACGCATGTTTTAATTTGAATGACAGTAGAGTATAAAGACTTTTATAGTGTCGTAGTTCTTAAATAATTGTTTCTATATGTTAGTTTAAACTGTCATTTACAAACATAGTCCTTTTAAACGATGAAAAATTTCAACATCGCTGAAATCGTTTAGACAACAAATGTTAGACTCGGACACATACATGTATAGTGAGGCATACTATGCATTACAAGAAAGGAGAATGTGATTGTATATTAAAATTCATATGTACTTTAACGTGAATCTCCTTATCACGCAGATGTCGACTTTGTAACTAATTTGTCTCTAGCTGTAGCTCCCTTCGCCGCCACATTAGATGAATATTTAGTAGAGATGCTAAACCTCGTGCATAACATGGCTGCAACTCGCCTGTTTGCAATAAAAGCAAGAAAAAGAAACACACCTTGGCTGGCATTAAAGATAACAAACAGGTATGAGAAAGCGACTTCGCCTGTTAATGAGTACACGAGTCCAAATGTCCATGTCAGACCTGTGATGGTGGACAGTCTAACGAGTATTGTCAACTCGTTTCTCTCGGTTTTTACGTTTCTTTGAATGTTTTTAGACTTTGATAAGCTCACAATTACACATAAGAAAAATACGCAATTTAGAATAACAATAATGCCAGCCGGGAGCACAACGGTAAAATTTATCATTTGTTGTGTCTCAATATAACAATATTCTTGCCCATAACCAAACGTGACGTGACGTTCGAAGGACACAATGATGTTAACAGCAACAAATACTATAGACATGACCACTGTGTAAGCGATGTAGAATATAAATCGCTTTATTGATGTTTCATTTCTAGTTATTATGACTCTTGTTAAGACACGAAACATGTGATATGTGCAAACGTTCATCCAGAACAGTGAACACAACAATAAGAAATGCGTAGCAAGTCCGAGGATTTTGCAAGACAACCCTTGTGGATTTAGTGTGATTTTGATTACAAAAAATGTGTGCGATACAAGAAGGAAACAAACCAAAACCACTGTATTCAAACCAGGAAGAGACTGTCTTAGATTCGGAAGCATAATGTACACTAGGAGCGACAACAACAGACACACAATGGAACATGCTAGACATACAAGGGACAATATACCCTCAGGTGTCCATCTGTTTGATACAGCAATCGGTCGAGTCATGGATAACATGTAATCTTGAATAGACTTATTGCATACAGCGATGGAGCTCTGTGATGTATAGTAAAATGTGTCAGTACTGAAGATAAAACCGTTTAAAAGACTCAGGCTACCGTTGTTTAGTAATGTCCAGTTCAAATCACTTTTTGAAATGTTAATCAAAGGGCATTTGATTAGATGCATGAAGTTTACAACAGCTGCCGATGTAGATATGTTTATACGTGAACAAACATAAGCGTTTCTATGGGAACGAATATTCACAACTATTTTACTATTATCATCGTTGTATTTGTGGTAAATTCCATTTACTTGAATTAAATGTTCTGTCGCATTTAACAATTCGTCTAAGTTTCCAAAGCTTGATGATGCTATTACCTTATCCACAGTTAAGTTGTTAAGTTTATCCTCAATTTGTAATAAGAAATCATGTGAATCAAACGTCTGAATCTGGTCAAAAACCCGAACTTTTCCACCTGAAAACAAAGCTATTATATTGGCGAACATAGAATTGGTTTCTTGGTTGTAAACAAACAGTTTAATATCATACAAGACAAACTCAACGGTGTGTTCAAAAAACATTTCCCAAGTCTTATACCACGTTTTATTGTCCACTGTATCTTGAAGTTTCTGACCACGAACAACAATGTCTGCATTTGACTCCACAACGCAACCAAAACGATACAATAAATTCATAACTTCGTTCTCCAACTCATCAAAAACTGTTTCAAATACTTGACCAGGTAGTGGTTTTGCGGGAATTAATCGAAGGTTGATCACAAGTATAAAATGCGTCAAACTCCTGTCATCTGTACGGCATTCGGTATTTCCTTGCCGATCATTTTGGTCGCAGATAGTTTTAGTGGTGATCTGAAAGAAAATAACGGTATAAATACTACAGTGTTTATGCCAAATATTAGTTAAATAGATAGATGAGTGTTTGGAAGAGTGTGTGAGTAAGAGTATGGGACTCAGCAGACACACAACGTTGTTTTAACGTTGATTCGTTGTTTCTATGTGCATGAGCCCTAACGTTACATTGAAATTGACAAATTACTTTCCTTTATTTCACCATCAGATTTTATGTTTAAGTTCAGCGCTTATTGCATGGTTAATGTGTTGTTACATGTTTTCGCGATATCTGCCAAACTACGAATTCCTGCAGATAAATATAGTATAATAATTTTTCAAATATAATGAATGTTACAATGAATGTCTTCTATTTTCTGAATGCAGTTTTTCGAGTGTTGAAGAAAAATTAAGAAGATGTGTTGAAGAAACTTTACTCATATGTCCTGTAAAATGGATTAAATAAAATAAATATGAAAAAGTTAAAGCAGTTTTAATGTTGTTTTAACATTTTAAGGTGACACAACGGTGTTTCAACGTTGAAACAACGTCAAAATTAAAACATTGAAATAAGGTTGTCTTTAAACGTTGAAACAACGGTGTTTCAACGTTGACACAACGTTGAAACAACGTCAAAACAATAACGTTGAAACAACGTCAAAACTTCAAAGTTGAATCAACGTTGTCCTTCAACATATAGGTATCAGCACATATCGTGTGTTACCTAAATATGTCATATAGGGGAGAGAGTATAGGTACATTTCATTTGTTCCCGGTGTGGATGGGACATTCTATCCCAAGGGCGTAGTGCAGCATAGGCGCCTTTCTGCACGAAGCCCGAGTGATAGATTTTCCCTTATAACCAGGTACACATAATAGATACGTTTTCAAGCATAGTTTATTTCTTTGAACTCTATGGTAACTAAAACAATAAACATACAGCACGACCTCTTACTTTATAGTAAAACTAGAGCGTCATTCAACAACAACGTGACGTCAGGGCTATGAGACATGGTGTTTACTAAAATACAAAATTAAAGTCTGATGTTCGACGCTATGTGTTTCCAAGAGTTTCGGATATTTAATCAATAGTTCGTGATAGTCATAAGAACGGGTAAAATACAAAACGATTAAGCAAACTGAGCGATGAATACGCGTACGTTTTGAAATTCGTACCAAACAACAACTAGGCTTGATGTTTTCATTTTCTTTTTAGAAAGTGTTCTATTGTTATTTATTCACATGACTATGTGAATATTTTACAAACTATTATCAAAGGCATCGAAATTGTAACTGTAGAATGTGTTTTTAAAAGAAGATAAAAATGAGTTTCGTGTGTCTGGATTTGACGTCATCACACTTCACGACGGCATTTTCCACGGTCGATAGTTAAAAAACTTTCATTTATGACATATACGAGTTGGATTTGACAGATGTCAGTAATTTTTTGTTGCTGTTAAATTACACCTTAAACGATCACAACACTACTGTGTACGGCCAGAACTTAGCAAAATAAATGCAACATCGTACAAAAGTAGTGAACGGAAATTTGTGACGTCATCGCACGCGACCTGTTTCACATAGGGTGTAAGATTGAATTTTCTGCCATATGGGAAAGGATTTCCGCATCAATTTCCTGTGCTGGAAAACTATCTTACACCCCAATGTAAGACAGTTCGCGCGCGAGTGTTACAATCGTTAAAATGTAATCATACAGCATCCCAAAATGCTGACAGCTGTCAATTTCAACTACACGTATATAACATAAATAAATGCAATTAACTATTGATCATGGGAAATCCCGTCATCAAGTGTTTTCCCTCCTATTCGGACACAACGAAATCATTTTAACTTTTATACATCTTACCCTTTTTAAGTTCGATGCCTTTAATGATGATGATTTGTAATAAAATCACAGTTCCGTGTGAATAAATCACAATATATATAAACACTGTCTGGAAACAATAAATAAATCTTGCAGAGTTCTTGTTTGGTACGAAGGTCGATATGTACACGTATTTATCCATCGTGGCAATCACTTTCCAGACAGATTATCATATATTTTAACGAAAAGCGGATTGCTAAATCGATTTGTATTTTACCTGTCCTAAAGACTGTCACGAACTCTTGGTTAAATATCCGAAAAACTTAGCTCCGAAATGTCCAATGTTGTTGAATGAAATATCGCTACGCTCTGGTTTTACTATAACAATAGGCAGCTCTGTTTTTAGGCACTATTTAGTTACATGAAATGAAATATGCACGGATAATTGGGTAATTCTACAGGAATTGCCAAACTCCTGTCTCCAGACTTTGATGTCTCACTATGGGTTTCGATTTTGGAATATTTCAAAAATTCTTTGCGTTTTATGTACATTAATCTGTATGTGCATATTTACAATTTTAAAACTTGTTATTTTATTACAGGCAATAAAGCGATTTGAGTTTTATTCAGGCAAGTAGTCTCTTTTTCACGTGTCCCTGGCGCAATTTTGGATTTTTCTCATATAATCTTGTATTGAAGTTACATCGCTATAAACTCGTGTTTGGCATAATATGATGCACCGATGTCTAATTCATGAACGTGCCCAATATGATAACTATATTTAGATAATTTGATAATGTTTTAATTTGTTTATAAATGTCTCTCGTTTTGTCATTACCGCAACGACAACACAAAATGAAAATGTTTTGAAAATTAAAAAGCGCAAACATTCTATTGATGCTTATTATAAATAAACCAGTCAGAAAACAACTGTTTTGAATGGTGTTTATTTTTTATGTTTTTTACATGCGTTCTAATCAAGAAAGCGTATGTTTTAACCTGTCATTACCACAACGGTGTCTACCTGGTTCCATCATGTATTGCGGACAGTTTTAGTGTACTTGTTATATTGCTTTGATGTACAAGTTGAAAATAACTTACAGTAAATGGGTATAATGCGCTTCAAAGTAATACTATTTAAAAATTGATGACAAAATGTCATTACCGCAACGAAAGTATAATGACTGAAGATGCCTTAAATAGCCAAGTCATGCATACCTAAACTAATGTTTCTTTTGCCGAACCCACTTGCAGTGAGCTCCACTTATTCGACACATTTTTCTGACTGTGTGTGGGCGTCCGTCCGTGCGACCGACCGTGCGTCATTGCATCCGGATCTGGCTTAATCAGCCAACAAATGTACTAAAAATTACTTGATTTTCGAAATAAATCAACACAACGTTTAATGTTGATTTACCAATGTGCCGTGCACAAAACTTTATTCATAGTTAAAGAATTAAGTTTATGCCTAGAGGTCGAATGTCAATCCCCAAATGCCAAAAGTCTAAAATTACAAGTTTTGGCCATTGGATTTTCATATGCTTTTGCCAACAGATTAACTTTAATAAATAATTATGTTGCGCACTCAAAACGGAATTGTATATTCAAGGTCAAGGTCATACTAAGTGGTTAACGACCAAAGAAAAGTCGCACATCTGCTTTTAAGGACCAAAATTGTGCTATTAAAGTTTTACTTTTACTTTTGGGTAAAATATTGATGTTAAAGAAAATATACCTGAAAAGTTTTTTTTAACTAGTCTAGTAGAATTATGTCAACAATCAAGCCTAGAGTAACATTACCGATACGCTATATTATTCCCGCAACGCACCAGTAGTTTTGTTGCTACTTAAATATACATGTACAATAGTAAATTGTTTAAACGTGTATATGCCAGTCATAAGTTTAATTCTTAACATAAATTAAACCACAAAGTGTGTCTACAGAAAGTGAATGCAGAGAGTAAAAGAAAAGTTTTGTTCATAAAATCCTTTCCAAACTATACAGCAACTTCAATGTTAAATTAAGATATATTCAAAGCTAAAACCCAACAAATATCAACTTAATACTAGACATATAATAGATTTTCATAATAAAAAGTAAAAATAGCGTTAGCTTAATGGGAAATTTAATAATTTCTACACTTGAAGTTTTAGTACTATTATTTTCACTTTGACGTGATCCTATTTCTTCAAAACAGAAATAAGCATCTGTGCGCGGACATATGCCTTAACATGTTGTTATATGTATATACTTGATAAAAATTAAAAAAATGAAATTCTTGTTGGTTGCCGATGAAAACAAGGATCGAGTTTGGCAATTCATGTAGTATCAATCATGTGTTCCTGGTGACGATGGGAAAATCCATCCCGCGGGCGTAGTGGTTTACGCGGTGACAAGTCACGGCCTTGCTGCACGAAGCCACTACTTTCCGGTAGTTGATGCAACAGTTCTTGTTCCACATGTAAGTCTGATATCGTTTACATGTGAAACAGAGTAGGTGTGGAAGTATGACCGTTGTCTAGAGTAATGGGAAAGATAATGAGTAAAATAGAAACGCATATAACACAGTATTATAAAGTATTAATATTGAAAGGGACTCCCATGCGGTCTGGTCGTGTGTGTGTGTGTGTGCGTGTGTGCGTGTGTGTGTGTGTGCGTGCGTGCGTGTGCGTGCGTGGGTGCGTGCGTGCGTGCGTGCGTATGTGTGTGCGCGCGCTTGTGTATGTGCGTGTTTGTGGTGAAAAAACGTTTATGAAGTGGAAATCTAACCAAGGACATTGAGCGAGCAAGCCAATGCGTTTAGCCTTGGGCTTAAATAGCAACTTATATTGACTTATATTGACAACTATGGATTTTTTAACTGTTTCCACGTTATGCATGGAAAGAATTAAACATACACAAGTCTCATTTGCAGGCGACTTTTTAACAAAGTTGTTCTCGCTAATAGTTAACATGTACGAATATAATAATATTTCATACAATACCATAATACCAAGTTAAATACAATAATGACATTTCGCTGATACCTAGAAAAAGTAAGATTTATTGCTTTGTTATGGTTAAAACGTAATTTGTTTAAAATATACAAATTCCATATAGAACTACTATCTTGTAAACAAATGTATAGCAGAAAAGGTATGCTTACCGGTAGCACATACTCCACTTGTTTTGAATAAGAAAACCTAAGTCTTACTAGACTGGAGAATTCGGCACCTCCATGACGAAGTTTGATTGGCGGTGAACACCATTGTACTTCTGGGACTTGAGACAAATTACACAAAATATTCTTAATATATCCATGATATTCTGTGTATACGTGACTTTCAGAGTAGAGAGCGTATCCAGTGCAATTCATCTTTTTATACGATGCATATGTGCTCAAGTTACCGACTAGACGACAAGAATTAAAAAAGTTTATGATTATGCATTGTAACTCAGGAAAACACAACCCGGTACTGCGGTCGCAGCCATTAGCTTGAATTTTGCATACATGTTCCTCAAGAACCATATCAGGCACTGTCTCATTGACAGTAAAGTTCGGCAGTGAAGAAATGGCATAGTCATCAGTTTCAGAATATGAAACATCATTTTCTAGTTTAGTTTCCGTCGTATTACTGGTGTTGTTTGAGATAACAACACGTTGACCATTCACAGTAACACAAATAGCTAATGTGAAACAAACACCTAAAATTAGTAAAACATTCATATTCACAAATGTTTTCACGGCGTTTACATGTGTACAGGCGGAAACTAGCCAAGACTATATGACGACCTTGACTACTCACAAGGCTCTCGCTAATTAATACTTGACAGCTACAAGTTTTTTGGCACGCGTTTGTACCTAAATACACGGGAACAACTGGAGAAGCACATACAAACTAACACTTTATAGCAGTAGTGTGCCATAAAAACAAACCTGCATTATACTAATTGATATAATAATCTCTTGATGTATGCATTAAATTGTTGGCATATTATGCATAATTGAAGAACTATTAAAATAGCAAAATAATAATTACTCCCAGAGCGCATAGTAATTATTTGTCTTTATTGTGGCAGTAATTAATTACGATTGCATAAAAAGTTATTTTCTAGTCGATTGTTTTTTCTGCCTGTGTCATCTATCGCAAACGTTTTATTGAGATTGCATTATTAAACACTGACATTTTGATGATTAATGTTGGCTTTTTACAGTAAAATTCTTTTTATAATTTAGAATATTAAAAAGGTGCTTGAAAAGTAGAACTTTCATCTACATAATTGTCACTAAAATGATCACAATAATCATTCTTGAAATAACATTGCGAGACTGATTTACTGAGAGTTGTATTTTTTGCATATGGGACGAGGATTTTCGCATCAACTTCCGGTGCTGGAATATAAGTATCTTTTATGTGGTGTGGGTGGGAGAATCCATCCCGCCAGCATAGGCGGTGACGAGGCTTGCCGAGTCACCGCCTTGCTGCACGAAGCCCGAGGACACAAGGAAATCATTTAAACGTATTTGAAAAACACATCTTACCTTTGCAAGTTCGATGTTTTTGATGATGATTTGTAATTAATTCACATATTCATAGGTACATGTACGCGTATTCATCCATCGTGCTATGCAAAATCTAGACAGATTAGACTATTAAGACATTTACAAACTTTTAATTAAATATCTGAAATGATTAATAATACACATTTTCGTACGTCTGACGATTTTATTTCAATAAACACTGGCGCATAGCCATGACGTCACTATGTTGGTAAATGACATATCTTTACGCTCTGGTTTTACTATAAAGAAATAGGTCGCGCTGTTTAATCGTGATGTCATCCGACGCGACTCGTCTTACATGGGGTGTAAGATAGTTTCCAGCACCGGAAGTTGATGCGGAAATCCTTGTCCCATATGCAAGAAAATTCTATCTTACACCCCCATGTAAGACTTATCGCGTGCGATGATGTCACGATTTCCCGTGCACTACTAGTGTGTGAAATTGCATTTATTTCGCTAAATGGTGGACGTTAACAGTAAAGATAGTATCATACATTGTATGTAATCGTAAAGCATGTAATTATACAGCACCACAAATAACTGACAGCTGTCAATTCAACTATATGACATAGATTGGATCATTGGATGGTAGTGTGGGACCCATGAAGTGTTTTCTAAATGAAAACAAAACAAATATTAACTGTCAACATGTTTTAATGCATAAGTCAACACTGGAACTGATTGAAATACAACATGGAAGTATATAAAATTCTACCTATCGTACTACTTTATGTTATTAAGCTGGCACCCCACAGTAATTATGAAAATACAGAACTGTCACTTTATCCGGACAAAATTTATTCCGGACCATGTATAACATCAATACCATTTGGCCATGTAGTTTGTAGAGAACAGAAGAAAAACACATGTACAATACAGGGGCACAAGGAATCTGTGTTTTCATCCTCATACTCCCAATCTAAGTGGCTAAACGTAATGCTGCTGCTTATGTGAATGCCCGCACATTGTGTAACAATAGTAACAACTGTAACACCTTTCAGCACATTAAAATGTATTAAATATGTTAGATGCTGTATTGGAGACCATATCTCTACCATTAACAATACTTAAAGGAAATGCTATGTAATGCTACATCTATCACTATTTCTTGAGAATGAGATTTCTTCTTCATAATAGCTTTTTACAATACATCAATATAAATGGAAGAGATGTTCAAAGAAAAAATGTTGTAAACAATGTGGACAAGTCAAGTTTATGGGCACCATGACAAAATGGCCCG
>Ga0224511_10001950_pt1 | contig 13300 bp, 7 predicted proteins | sample SF_May12_sed_USG_2_FD_169988 | JGI IMG/M metagenome (GOLD analysis project Ga0224511, IMG submission 169988) | Sediment microbial communities from San Francisco Bay, California, United States - SF_May12_sed_USGS_8_1 | ecosystem: Environmental > Aquatic > Marine > Sediment | place: USA...
AGAATGGTCCCTGGGTAGTCCTCTACCAAAATTGTTCAAATGGTTCTGATTGGTTGCATAAGTAGGTCACGGGGTCAAAAAATAGGTTTTTAAAATGCAACTTTCAAAAATCTTGTCTGAAACTACAAGGCCCAGAGCTTTCACATTTGGTATATAGCATCATCTAGAGGTCCTCTACCAATATTTGGTGGACAACATTAGTGGTCCTCTGTAAATGGCTTCACCTTGACCTTTGACCTTTTCCTCAGGTGAGCGACCTAGGGCCCTTTGGGCCCTCTTGTTGTAAAAAGCCTACATGCATATGCTTAGCGTGTTTGGTATTTAACAGTAAACAGACGGTTTAAAAAAGACATTAAAAAGATATATTTTTTATGACATAAAAATGAGTATTTGAAATATTGGCTTTTTATCAGTTTTGTTATACCGGTAAATCTTAACGAAAAACATGTAAGGCCGATATGAGGCAGTGCCTTAGTACATATTACACTTTACAATTTAACCATAACAGTTTGAGAAGCATATATTGTTGGCTAATTAACTTAAAATTTACATGCATGACCAACGGCTAGAACAATTTTTTTCATAATTTGTTTAAGAGAGTGATTTTTGTCAATGCATTGTGCGGATACCAACTGATACAGTTTAGTACAGTAAATCAACAAATACATCTTATTTTATATTAGCCTAAAATGAATGTGGTCAATGATATTACGAAATATGTGTGTACTGTCAAGCATTTATCACATATTAAGTTTCTATTGATATTGGAAACTTATCTTTGGAACATGTTTGTATCATGCTTCAGATCTTCTTGTCATGTTTTAAAAGATTACTTGTGTTAATGACTTGAACAATACCTATCATACTAGCTAATGCAAATACTAGCTTAAAATAAAATAACCAAAGACGCATTACCTTGACTTATTAATAAAAGGTTTTATTCGACCCATATTGCTACTTTGAAATTATAAGAGCATTACATATAAAACTATCAAGATAAATTTAATGTTTAGTTTGTAGTCATATTCTGGTAGTTAACAAAGCTAACAAAATACATGTTTTTGATACAGGATTTACATTTATAAATCCTGCTTGCAACCTCTAGTGAAAGTAACATTTGCTGTTATGGCTGTTTGGATAAGTAACGTATACTACAAACTACTAAATATTGACTTAGCACTGATGTTTTATGTTCTGTGCATAACTTTATTGTTACAAGCTTTAAACACAAATAACTTTTTTTTAGTTTTAATATTTTGTTTTATTTTTTATTTTTATTTTTGTATTTCTAAAATTTTATTTATGGTAACGTACAAATTAACAATTAGGGACAAAGGCCAAAACGCCCAGAAGAGTTAGGAGTTTAGTTAGGGAACATATTGTAGAAAATGCCTCTATTAATGATGTCATTTGGTTGTTCATAGTCTAATAAAAGTTAGGCAGGCTCTTCATTTAAATGTGTGTCTAAATATTAAGATACAGAGACAATGAGCTTATTCCAAAATAGCACATTTAAAACAATTGGGAGTTACACAAACTGTCATAGTGGTTGTTTGTAAAATAAAAGCATGGTCATCTGGAGTTTTGCAGTCTAAATTATGTTAAGGGCATTCAATTATTCAGATGAAACAATTAAAAACGACAAAACTAAATGCACTATTTTTTGTCAACCATGTGTCCCCCTGGTGGAAATAATTGTGACCCGGTTACTATAGTATGAACAAACATGATAGAGGATCACTATACTTCAATTCGTGTTAGATTTCAATGATGTTCAAATAAAGGTGTTGTGACTAGAAGACTCTTGGTGTACTTCTCCATAACTGTCAGTTTATTCCTATACAATTCTACGTAACCATGTGACCCCCGGGATATTCAACTTGACCCCCGGGGAATAATATGAACAATTTTGGTAGAGGACTATTATATGGTGTAACATACTAAATTAAAATATCCAAGCTCTAGAAATTGGGCTTTTAGACAGAAACACTTTGAAGCCTTTAAGCCCAAGTAGCCTAATACAAATATTGGCCATGTTTAAATCCAAGATGGCCGTTGCATAAAATTAATCATTCCTCAGATTAAATCAATATCTGCCATCAATCTGTAAGCTAGAACACATCAAAATATGCATTTACTATTCAAACTTGTATAAATTTTCTCAGCAATAAGAGTAATAAGTGTAATTAAAAAACATATTAGCGGCCAATTTGACCTTTTGAAGGTCAATGACTAATAATATATCCAGTGCAAGGCAACAAATGGAATCATCATACCTGAAATATGTAAAAGTGCATGACTACCAGCTTGTAATTAACTTACCGTTTGACTTATAACGGAGGACTTTATGAGAAATTTAGTCCGATCTATTTAGTAAATTTCTTTTATTACTATGTACATGTACAACACTTGAACCCCCCGGAGAAGGTCATCTGTGACCCGTGAGACATAATTTTACCAATCCTGACAGAGGAATATAATATCATTTTTATACCAAATATCGGGACTGTATGCTTTCTGCTTTAAAAGAAAATTTTTTTTTTACTTTTTTAGATCCGAGGATTTTATATAAATGGCGCTCATTTTGAAATCCAAAATAGGCGCAACATGATTTGCATACTTTTTTACACGTTATTTAGGCATTTTATGTTTCTACATGTTAGAAAACTGTAATATATATCAATATATCAAAATTTATATATTTTCCTTACATATGAATACTCTAAGTGTTAGTAACAAATATCGATGGCGGCCATTTTGAATTGACCTTTTGAAGGTCAAGGACTCAAACTACAGCCGTGGTAGTGCCAAGAATAGAATCAGCCTACCATAAATATGTAAATATGCATGACTACATGCTTGTACTAAAATTGACAATCAAGTTCAATACATACATTAGCCTTGATAATTGTGTATATAAACTTAATGGTTTGACAAAAAAATATGTAGTTTACGTCAATAAAATCTGTTATGTTCTGTCATAAAGACATCGTTCATATATTTAAGTTTATGTTTATAACCGGTATCCCTATTTACATCAATACAAGCGTGCTATTGTTTACTGTCAGAATATCCCGAAGACGTTATATATATTGACATATTTTACTCGTCTTTGTTTCGTGCCCGCGTAAATCCGTTGTGCAGGCACGTGACAAACTACACGTAAACTACGGATAACTGATCTATGTACATGTATTTACATTTATTAACAACAATCATCACACTATCTGATCTATGCTGTCAATGAATGCACATGCAACAAAACACAACGCACATGTTTAAAACAGTCCTCATTTAGTTTGTCTTCGACGAATATAATAAGTAATTAAAAATATGCCGAATGCCATCGTACTAACGGAAGTCGTTCGGTGTTTATATTATCTTTCCACGAATGAGCTTTACTTTTCGAGGCACGGAGTCTATGCCGCATACAGAAGATGATGGCGACGGTTGCCAGTGAGACGTAAAGGGCGGCAGCGATGGCTATGTAGAACAGCAGGTCATACGTCCCCAGTTCGACCTTGATCACACCTGAACAGACACATTGGTTAACTTGATCACACATTACTAGACACATTGGTTAACTTGATCACTCCTGAACAGACACATTGGTTAACTTGATCACACCTGAACGGACACATTGGTTAACTTGATCACACATTACTAGACACATTGGTTAACTGGATCAAACATGAACAGTTTTATTGGTAAAACTTGTTGTACTATAACATTTTCATTAGTTAAACTTATTTACACCTTAACAGTTTCATTGGTTAAACTTATTTATACCTTAACAGTTTCATTGGTTAAACTTATTTACACCTTAACAGTTTCATTAAGTCAACTATATGGCACCTGAACACCTGAACATATTGACAAACCTCAATCAAATGCGCTTTCCTATATTTATATATTTTAAAATATATTAACATATGTTATAACTGTAAATAGTTTAAGTATGTATATTTTAGGTCTGTTGTGTAAATAACAGTAATTTAAAAGTATTGTAATATGTATTGAAGTTGAATAATTTAACATATCATTAAACTAGAGCTCCGCGTGTCGGAGCATGATACGCCCGAAGGATGAGCCGTTCAATAAATTAGCCGTTCACTTAGGTAAAAAGTTAACTTAAGTTTGCATTAAATGGTACTGTGACCTTGACCTTTGACATAGTGACCTGAAATATGTTAAGGGTCATCTACTGACCATAACCAATCTTCCTACTAAGTTCCATGACTGTCACTCATAATCTTTTCAAGATATTGAGCAGACAAGGTTTTTGCATTAAATGGTACTGTGACCTTGACCTTTGATCTAGTGACCTCAAAATTTATAGAGGTTACCTACTGACTATGACCAATCTTCATACCAAGTACCTCGACTGTCAATCATAAACTTTTCAAGATATGGAGCAGACATGGTTATTGCATCAAATAATACTGTGACCTTGACCTTTGACCAAGTGACCTGAAAATTTAAAGGGGTCATCAACTGACCATGACCAATCTTCCTACCAAGAACCATAACTGTCACTCATAAACTTTTCAAGATATTCAGCGGACATGGTTTTTGCATTAAATGGTACTGTGACCTTGACCTTTGGCCTAGTGACCTCAAAATGAAGAAGGGTCATCTACTGACAATGACCAATCTTCCTACCATGTACCATGACTGTCACTCATAAACATTTCAAGATATTGAGCGGACATGATGTGGCTAACGGACGGACAGACAGACAGACGGACGGACGAACGCCATACTATAATACGTCCGAAGTTTTACTTCGGGCGTATAAAAACGATTGCTATAACTGAAGATACTGTAATTTCAACATGTACTCGAAGATCAGAACGAGGTGTTGTTATCAACATGCACACTTTTGTAAAGTAGGACCAGAAAATAAGAGATGCTCAGTAATAGTAAGAAAGACATACTCTGTACTGGTAAACAAAGACAAATCATTGCATTCCATACGCACATTTACACTACATTTTTATATCTTCTTTAACATATGTGTGACTGGTATATGTAGATGTTATTTAAATTTTCTGCTATTAATGTTAAGCACGTATTACCTACACCTTTTAACTTTCTTAGTTCATTAAAAGTCATCTTATGAATAGTTAAGACTGTGTCTTAAAATAGATAACAACTACTTAAAGGCGGTCACCTCCTATCATTCCACCGAAGAAGTTTCCCAGCCCGTACATGAGGTTCATCAGCGCAATTCCCTTCGGGTACCTCTCCAGACCTGAGGCCTCGAACATGATGGCGGGTGTCTGGGCCGCAGTGACGCCAAAGAACGTACCGTACAGCATGTTGGCCAAGAAAAGTGGCCAGTAGTCGTAGAAATTGACGATCATAAGGTGCCCCACGGCGACGACAGGCGACAGGTTCACCCAATGATAGATCGTCGGCACCATTCATAACACAACACAACTACACATTACACTGTAATGGCAGGGCGGCCCAAAACGGACAGGGCGCGCCGCCCTTCTAAACCTGTTTAGCTAAATCCCTTAAATTACAGGTACACCCAGTGGTATAGCGTCGGCACCCACCGCACAATGACACATTCCTCATTAGAAATTATCACAACCAAACAATCACGGTGTCGCAAAAAACAAACTCGTAGTTGATCTTAGTTCATTACATATTCCCCCCCCCCAGAGCAAATATTGCATGTGTATTTAAACAACATGCATTAAGTTTCCTAAATCACAAATGAAACCCATTTCCAATACAAATTATATTTCGATAAAACTTGACGCCAAACAGTTTTAGTTAATTAATAACGGTGCAAAATACATTATATCACCTAACTGAATGGCTACTTGTTGTGTGTAAGGTACAGTTAAAACATGCGTAGAAGTCCGCCAATTCCTCTACCCAGGAAGTTGGCAAAGCCATTGATGGAGACAAACAGTGATCCCTGGTCCCGCTGGAATCCCCAGGAAACAATCGGACCTGGCAACCACACAGGTTAATTTTAAGTATCGACAGACCGCTTGAAATAACGTTCGATGCCCGACAAAAAAGGGGGGGGGGAGATTGTTAATTCAAGAATTGCCAGTGATACTCAAAAGATTCAGTCTTCTGATTGGCCCAATCGACGTTTACGTTATGGCGTAGGGTAAACTGCCTACAAAATGCGGGCCAATCAGATGACTGAAACTATTGAGTTTCACTGGCTACGCGCCCTTGCGATGTTTGACGTAACGGGCTCTCCCGCAATTTTGTCGGGCATCGAAACAAATGTCATTAAAGGTTCTGTCGATACGTGAATAACGCTGGTGTTTAAAAATTGCGACATAAACACTCTCTTTTTGGAAATAGCTACATAGGGACTTTGAATATTACATTATTTAGGAATAGCAAAATTAGAACATTGCTGTTTTGAAATAACATTAAAAAAAAGAACGTCGGAATTCTGAAAATAGCGACAAAATACCGATGATGTGCATAGATTCATTGAAGGCCACATTCCATGTAAACTCTATACTCTAAAACTATACAATCTGTTTATCTGAACAAAAGATTACCGTAAGAATTTTTTCACAAGGTAGTCGCTACAAATATGGCACATGTCAATGTTTGTGGTTAACTCTATAATTGTAATTCATATTAACCGTCAGTGTTTGGGATATAGCAATTGTTCTGTCATCAAACAAGGATGTGATAGCGCACATTTTGGCCTTTGATAACACTTACATGTCCACTACGGGATTCTATACTACACACCTGTTGTCGCCAACAACAAGACGTTCAGTAACGTGAACAGGAGTATCGGGTCCGTAAGCAACGACCGTTCGCACATCCTGCCACATACGCTCTCCTTCATGCTCGACGTATCGCCTTTATGAAAGTGCATCCTGTTCCAGTAATTAAACAGGCCGCATGCTGCGCAAGGGATATTGCACCAAGAATAAAAAACGTCCCACGTCAACCGTACTCAGATATGACCAGCTGCAAATATAGATGGGTTTCAAGCATGTTAAAATAGTATGATCGTCAAGAACTACTGCTGCCGACCTTTCTAGCGGTATAGTATCATGGCTTTCATATTATTAAACAACAGATATATGACATACGCGCACTGACTCAAACAAAAAAATAATTCAAAAAACACAAAACTATAGTTTTTAAATGCAATGATGTTGTACGTGTTTTGTGTCGTTCTGTGTGTTAGTTTTTGTACGGGCCATTTTGTCATGGTGCCTTTTAACTTGACATATCTGCATTGTTTACAACATTCTTTGTTTGAACATATCTTTAATTTATATGTGACATATAATGGCGGAATACTGATCCAGTATGGCGTCTGTTTGATTTTTTTAGATAATTTACCAATATATATTAATTATTGATAAAACAGCATCTGTTAAATCTTTTAAATAAAAATTTCAAGAAGTAACCATGTTTGGGAACGCAACTGGTTGAATAACAAAACAGATTGTTCTATTAAATATTCTAAATCATTAAATATATAAACTGTTAACAAATTTGCATAATGTCATTGTGTTTTGTACACCACTGACCTCATTAACGTAGGGCATGACGACCTGTCCAAGACTTGAGCCGGTTGTCAAGACGACGAGAGAGACACCCGGGTTTTCGTGAAACACCCAGCTGATCGTGATGAACGAACATAGGTAACACAGACTCATACCCGCACCTGAAACACACGTTATATCAACTCATATCTGAAAATAATGTAAATTATGTTACATGCTTTCAAAATTCAAAATTACTAGTTCGTGCAAAAGAGCTGACGGGCTGCTCCTGAGCATAGATGATTGTCTACGAACCTAAACTGCCCGTAGTGTTTCAACTGTAACGCCATCATATTTGAGAGTTCAGTTTTATCAGAAAAGTCCATGTAGAATGGATTGATATGTATGATTGGAACGTCATAAAAAGTCTTATCCAATTCTATGTGGATGAACTTTCTTAACACGAACTGTAGACAGATTGGGTTATATCTGTCTACTCCCCATCGCTGAACATTTCTACCGGTGAGCTTCTTACTTGAGTTTCGATATCTTCGACGTGGGTGTCGTCGTCGTAATAACGTTTATTGTTTCTCGAACTTGTATGTTTTGATTGTATATTACGTATTTACAAATATGTGCCAATGCTAACCGCTGTCTCTGCACAGTCAATACTTTATATTGGGTCTCTTTTATATGTCTGTTCGTGTTCTATTTGTATACCCTTTAAACACACTAAACCAATTACGAAACCACTCAACATACACGATGTTTCATATAATTTGCATTCAACTTGCATTGTGTTGTGCATGTGCATGTGTTATCAAACACACAGAGTTTCTTCGGTTCACTCAGTTTCGTATGCAAAGTCCATATCAAGGAAAACTACTCCACATTGAATAAGAAATGTCTGACTTACCTAGTAGGTTCCTCTTAATCACTTTTGATTTGGCAAACTTTATTAACTCTATTAACTTAACTTTCACCCATATGTCTTGTGGGGCAGTGGCGTAAATTAATCGTATTCGTTTCGTTATGTCGAGGGTTCAAAACTGGCTAGGGACAAAGCATTACTTTATTTCAATTCCGTGCGAATATAATTTATGATTATAAAACCAAGTTTAATTATTTATTGAAATTGATTTAAGAGATATTTTAGCTAAATATTGATTCGCAATGATTCAACGGAAAAACAACGAAGTTTTATTTTAACTTACAAAATATATATGCAAGTAAAATACAAAATATAATACATATTTGGTCCCGACCCGAGGACGAACCCGCGCACTCGAATAATATTATATGAAAGGTGAGTAGCTCATAACTACATAGAGAATACTAGGTAAGTGTTGAATATAGCTCAAGTTTATCCTGCGAGGCTGAGAAAATCTAAAACCACGAGGCTTGCCGAGTGATTTTAGATTTACAGGCCGAGCAGGATAAACTTGAGCTATATTCAACACTAATCCTAGTATTCTATTTATCCTACCATTTCAATGGTTAACGCAGAATTTTGACATTTTCATATTTAAAACCGAATATTTCCGTACTTTTAAATAACTCATACGTTGGGTTATCTTGCTATTTTGTTTCGTCGCTATGGAAGCTTCTTAAAAGTTGCATCAAATAGTCCTCAAAACCACTGCTTGAATCAGAAAAATGAAACATAATCGAGATATGGTTCCCGATTCAAGTATTCTTCTTATATTTTTTAAAACTTAAAAAAAAACATTATTAAAATGTTTTTGTTTGAAAAATAAAACAATGAAAATCGTTTTATGAACTGTCCGCCATTTTGATTTTATACTGTCATGATTTCGAAACTTGACGAAGGTTTAAATTATTCCTTTTTTCGCTATATTGCAGTTCTTAAATAATAAATTAAATGGCAGACCTTATTTTTGTCTACAACATGTTAAAAGATTAATTTAAACATTAAACATATAGCACAGAAAAGCGAGTTAAAACCTCGGAAAATAACGCACGAAACAGCAACCATGCGTTGACCCAATGAATTGTGCCTGCGAGATTTATTCAACACCCGTCAAATAAAGCTAAGTTAATTCGATGGGTAGTTTATACAGCTAATGCAGCCCTGATGGTAGGATTAATTATACGACACACGCCTTACCAACTGCGCCAAGGGACGATCTGCAATGATACTGGACATATAGTTAATGCATGTAACTGTTGACAAAGATGGTCGCTAGGGACTTGATCCAATCAGAAATGAGTTAGATAAACTGACTGCGTTTGTCACGGGGTAGAATATTTTATGACAAAATGATCGAACACAACAGTTTAACAACACAAACATAGTAGATGCTACAAGCAACATTTGTCTGTTTTGCGTATAATAAGTACATAGACATTGTTTAAAGTTTGTTTTTCAAAACAATTTCTTGGTAAGCCAAATGTGAGACTAGTCATTTTGTCATACAATATATATTTTTAAAGCACAGTTTGAAATGGTCTCTGCAATTTAACTGATTGATTCTTAAGTCAGTTAAAGGTACGTTACATAGTGTAGCTATGTAGAATTGTTTTATTGAATTTTACACGTGTATTTATTGTAGTCTAACCATGCCATCATATAAAAAGTCTACACGGCCACTATTTACTTTATTCTCTCTCCATGTTATGGTAGACAACTGTAGTTTCAATACCGAACAGTTTGCACATATTAGCATTCATTTTGGAAACAATCTGTATTCAGTTTTGGTTTGTTTATTATGAAATAAAACAATAACAACAAAGGTCGGTCTGCCGCACTTAATAAATAGTAATTGCATGAATGCTACTTGTAACACAATGGTACTCATTGATAATATTTGGGCTGCGCTGCGTGATTTGCGCATAGTTTTATCTGTTATTAGAGAAGGAATTATGAGTCGACATTTCAGTTAATCATAATCTCATGTATTTAATAGTTATAAATGAACATAAACTTTATTAATTAAAATCAGTTGCAAAGTGCCACATGTTTTTACAGCCAAATGTCATCAAAATGCGATGATCTTTTGTTTGGCTACATAGGTCATTACATGTGAGATGGCCGATTGTTTTGACATAAGTTTTAATTATTATCAAAAATCAAATTAAAAAAATAGCACTACTCATTGGTACTTTTGTAAATAAAAGCTACATTCGAGCAATTGTCTAAAATTACATTATGTCTATGAAAATCTCATTGTTTTGAAGCACGGGCACTTTTTTTATCCCATACTTTCAAAACGAAAACTCATCACTTATGGTACTTTTACTGACGTAGTTATCCACCAAATCACCCATCAAAATTCCGAAGCATGTCAGGTATCTGTCACTTCCGTGTTTTTGCATTTTGTCGCCACACTCAAACTCTTAAACATGTACTGTATAATATCTGCTCCTTGAAAATTTATACTGACAAATAATATAACAAGTTAATGTTTGGCAGTTTCGAAAAGAATCTATATTCGGAAGGAAATATATGGTTTTCAAGTGCATGTACATTTGTTCATGAATATTGATATGTTCTCATTAAATAAAACAAATGAAATACAAAGGTGAGCGTCGTTTAACCTCTGTAATGTTAACTTTGAAAGTTACTCTTACTGTATTATGACGTTATATATATTAAAGTCAATAATGAAATTATGAAACATTTTGATATCATTTTGGAATTATTATCCGTAAACAAATGGTGATAGGTGGTAAAATAATACAATGCATTTATTCACTCATATCATGCATATTATCATGAAATAATGAAAAATGTATATACATGCAAATACAATACAAAGACACGGCAAATATATAGTGACATTCGAGGCAAAAGACGGTGGGAATCTTATAACTGATTTAAGCAATATAAGATATTTTTTCAATACATTGTATTTTTTAAACTTTAAATATCAACAAGATAACAGATGCGAAAGCTGCTCTAAGCGTTGAGAAGTCGCTCTGCGACCAAACTTCGCTCGCCATCGTTTTTAAAGGAAATCTACGCCCTTACGCTACGCTCTCTCCAGGGACTGTCCTTTCAGGGAAGCTGGCAAAAAATTCCCGCTATTTTTTTTACATTTTTTTGCGTGCAGATGTGAGGTCGTTTCCGGTACGTCAATATATATGGTACAAATTCAAACTCTAACGGTAATTTTTAAATGAGACAGCAGCTAGACAAGCTGAAATGTACATGTGAGACAAAATGTCCCGTGGGGACTCCAAAGACAGCAGATCAGCCAGACAACTCTTTCAAGAAAAACACAACGAAAGCTACAACCACATTGTGCCCAGATTTAGGACAGAAAATCCGACTTCATACAGAGAACTCACCGACGAGCGGCTCTTCAAAAAGCTAATCAGAGAAACTGAAAGGAAGGAAAAACAAGCTACAACCTTTACACATAGAAGTGCAGCTACTGGTTTTTCTTCTATGGTAGATTGCAAATCAGTGCAATCACAAGTCGCAAGTCTAAATACCAGTCGGTAATTGTTGTGATATCGTACAGGAAAAGACGAACGATAGTGACCCTCTACTCTTTTCTGCACCCAGCTCAAGCTTAGATGATTGGAGCCGGTCACAAAGACCCGCCGTAGATAGCAGTAGTGGCATGGAGAAACGACGTCCAAACTTCTTACGACCATCCTTTTTCGTATAAATTTACAAAATACCTCTGAGGATGATTTTTAAATTTTAAGACAAAAGTAATTAAACGTTTCTATATCGAACGGAACATCGCTTCATTTGGAGCATATTTGGTAGAGCGGCTACTGTTTTTTTGCAACACGTTACAAAAGTTATATAAATGGATATACAATGAACATTCATTAAAGGGACTTCACTGAGGTCTTGTCGTTAAACGCACATTAAAAGGTTTTTTTCGAAAACCTATATTTTCTTGTTACTAACGTATTTAGTGTATCCAAACTTATTTTGTGGTACCTCAACAGATATTAAGTTTTAAATAAATTGCCAACCAGTAAAAGTCATATTAAGGTACCACAAGATAGACAGCTATGCCCTACTCACTTCGAAAACAAAAAACAAACAAACAGGTTTTTGAACATTCAATTGCTCTTTACACTGCAAATTTCAAAGTGTTAACAAAGGTCGTTCTATGCTAAAACAATATAGGCAAAAACAATATGTCTCCCCCAGAGGGGGGAGACAAAAATAGTAGATACTAAAGCGTCATGGATTGTTTTGGTCTTTAGGAATTGGGATTACAATTACGACTAGTCAGACAAAGGCAGACCCAGTGGTCGAATCTCTGGGTTCGTAACCATCCGTGCGCGGCCTTAAAGGCCACCTGCCATCATAGCACGAGAGGTACGGTTACACATCATTTTAAACCAATGAAATTAAGGTCAAGGAATTCCTAAACAAGCCGGTATTTTTTTGGAAATATGTCGAACATGACTGAGCTGTAGATTCTTAAAGAATTTAAACCAAACAAAAAATCTAAATAAACATCCAGGTAATATTTTGCAAGAAACATATTATGAGAGAACACTGTTAAGAAAAGGAAAGATTAATTTAAGAAAAGCTAAAGTACTGGGCATGTACGCAATAGACCTATCGACAGCCCGCCCAAAATGGCGTCAAACTCCAGTGACAGCTTATATTTGTCTTTATCAAGAATTAAATCTAAAAATAGTTGAATATACATCTCCCATTTGCTGATTTTTAGTGGCCGAATATTTGCGTACACTTGGCGCAGAAATAATGTAGATTTAAGAGGTGCTTGATCACGACTGTGTGTGATACAAATTAGCATAACAGCCACACAGAAGTGTGTCAGAAGGATCCAGGATTAGCTTACAAA
>Ga0224511_10001951_pt1 | contig 13300 bp, 12 predicted proteins | sample SF_May12_sed_USG_2_FD_169988 | JGI IMG/M metagenome (GOLD analysis project Ga0224511, IMG submission 169988) | Sediment microbial communities from San Francisco Bay, California, United States - SF_May12_sed_USGS_8_1 | ecosystem: Environmental > Aquatic > Marine > Sediment | place: USA...
TCATGCATGAACCTTACTAGAACTTGTACAATATCTGTAGGCATATACGGCTACCATGGAAACAGGATGCAACCATTTCTTAAGATATCACTCGCCCTGCCACGCCTTGTTCCCGCAGCTAAGAGAATCCTGGAGCAAGGTTTTGCCTTCCATGACTGTCCTGTCACTAACTACAGCGCATTTGAGTCGAATATTGACTTTGAGATCAGGTACAGTCACTTTGAAGTGTATATTTTTTAACGGTGATAAGCGGACTGGCCTACCGGTCCAGGTTGATGAGAAATGGTCATGATCATAATGATAACTGTTTGTGTTCTGAGTGACAGGAAATAATATCAATATAACTGATTCACTTATATATTACTAGGTTCATGGTTGATCGTGATGTAGTCGGTTGTAATTGGATTGAGGTGCCAGCGGGAAGCTATAAGCTACGAACTGTGGAAAGTAACAGTGGAAAGTGGACGTCACGTTGTCAGATTGAGCTGGATGTGGCCTATGACAAATTTGTATCACATCACCCTGAAGGGGAATGGTCAAAGATTGCTCCATTCCGAATTCTCAGCTATGATATTGAATGCGCAGGAAGAAAAGGTAACCGAACGGATTGTGAATGTTCTGGTTTTAGAATTTTTAGAATTTCGCGAACCAAAATCTTAAACATTTCACTGGTGTACATCTTGTATGCTCTATCTAACCGACTTTTGGGACACAAATTTACCATATTAACCTATTTTCTAAATGGTTACACAGGAGTCTTCCCAGAGCCTGATAAAGACCCGGTGATTCAAGTAGCTAACATGGTGATCAACCAAGGAGAAAAACATCCTTTTGTGAGGAATGTCTTTACTTTAAATACATGCGCTCCCATCGTTGGATCGAAAGTCATGTCTTTCAAAACCGAAGCTGAGTTGCTAAAGGTAGGCCATCATAAATAGAGCCAAGAAGCATGATTCATAGCACAATTTTTGTCCAACGTTCCTTTTGTATTCGTACTGAAAAAAAAACTATTCCAATGCTTGTTTATGGACTGTGGATATGCAAGCACTCCATTCCGAATATGACTCACCGGGTCACTATTGAACGGTTTCTGAACCTTGCTTCCAACAGTATTTCTATGGCCACTTTGTTCTGTCATTCTTTCTCACTTTTTCGTGTATGCGGGAGCCAAACTCGGTATTGGGTTTTGGCGCTAACAGGCGTGGTTTCACTAGCTGACTAAATATGCTTGAAAAGTCCTACTCAGATAGGTCCTTAAAAACAATATTCAGCTGCTGAAAAAAACATATCTTTCTTGAACATGTACTTTTTAATGTGAAACTGCACCACTTTTAGTCCCGTTGGATATGTCCGGTTTTAGTTGCTTTTGTGGCTTAAACTGGTGATACAGGTTGCCTTGTATTGTTGGTTCTCTTGAAGAAATGGTCTGAGTTTGTGCGAGACTGTGATCCTGACATTATCACGGGTTATAACATACAGAACTTTGATATGCCATATCTCATCAACCGAGCAACCCATTTAAAGGTAACATTTAACTGACTCAAACTAATAACGGGTTTGTTTGGATGTAAAATTGTGACAGAGTTTAAGTCTCAATGAAGTGTCACTGGGCAACAAATTGTTCACAAACTCGCTATGCAATTGTGTGTGCAATATTGTGTGTTCATGCAATGGATTTTTACAACTGGATTTCTCACATATGCCATAATTCTGTTTTATAATAGGTCAGGGAATTTGGCTTTCTGGGTCGTGTGAAGGACACACCTTCTGTGATCAGAGAGCAGCAGATTCAATCTAAACAGATGGGACGTCGAGAGAACAAAGTGATCAACATTGAGGGTCGCGTGCAATTGGACTTGTTACAGGTGAGAATCAGCGTGAGTTATTACCCGCGATGCTGCCGGTCACTGACGAAAATGCTTGCCTGGTAACGGCTGCTGATGGTCCATAAGTAATGGTAAATTAGAAGGAGTTGACAGGACTCTCCTGTTATAGTGGGAGGATTACGGTAACGAGTGCATCATGTTTAAAGAGGTCACAACTCCCTATATAGTCACAAACCTAATAGATTGGTCTCTCAAGCTGTGCTGTGCTCATCACGTAGACCTCTGATTGTGTGCCGATGGCTCGTGAGTCGTTTCTTGATCTGTATTGAGTTCGCTTTAATTCCATTTGTAGATTTTATTTCGCGACTACAAGCTGAGGAGTTATTCCCTCAATGCTGTATCCTATCATTTTCTGGGAGAGCAGAAAGAAGATGTTCATCACGCCATCATCACAGACTTGCAGGTACTACTCACAACATGGAGCCCTTCAATATTATCTTCATGCATGTGTGGGTTGATCCTGATCAATATACGCAATGGCGGAGTTCATTCGACTTGTGCATGCACTGAAAAAAGTTCATCATGCTCTTTATGATCGACTCATTAATGATTGTGAGATAGCGAGATACCTCAAAGAGCATTGGGCTCACAATTGTGAGAACCCGGGTTCGAATCCAGGTCATGGCGAGCTCTCTTTGAGTCTATAAGCTCCTCCCTCAGAGACAAAAACAAGCCTCTTTATGAGGTGGAGAGGTAATGCTGACACACTCATGGTGCTTCATGCTAAGCCGTTGAGCAAGTATATAACCGGGCAGCTTCACCATAACAGTGATGTCATGACCTGTGGAGATTGCTTGTTAGAATGGTGATGAGCAGACTCGCAGAAGACTTGCAGTGTACTGTATGAAGGATGCCATTTTACCACTGAGATTGTTGGATAAGCTCATGTGCGTCATTAACTACATGGAGATGGCGAGAGTAACTGGGGTACCACTCAACTACCTGCTTAGCCGAGGCCAACAAATTAAAGTCATCTCACAACTCCTCAGAAAGGTTAGTTACGCGTTATCATTTACAGGTAATAGTTTAGGTTTCTGTATTAGATGAAACTCTTCCTGTCATAGAAGCCATGGCTCCCAGTGATCCTATTCGGCTAGAGTTGGCATGATCACAGAATGCTAACCGAGTTAGCCCAGTACTAAATATTTCAAACTCCAGAGTATAGATTTCGTGTTATTTAGACGCCTTTGTGATAAACTCATTGAGGACTGAAATCTTGTATATCACCTCAAAGTGGGAAACCTAATTGGACACAGTTTCACAGTGTTATTGGGTGAGCAAATAACAGGTACTGTTAATTGATGGCTAGTTAAATTTTATTGGTTCTTCCAGGCCAGAACACAAGATCTTTTGCTCCCGGTCATGCGGACTGAAGTTGGAGATGAGTTTACTGGAGCTACCGTCATTGAGCCAGAGAGAGGGTGAGCGTCTTTTTTTCTGTCACATATTTTTCCACTACATGTTAGGATTTCAATGTGATGACTGTTGTCCGTTCCGTGCCTGTAATTTGGAAAAAAGGTCCAAGTTGGTGTCACTGGTTAACAGATCTAAAAATAGTTTATTCGTCCCTATGGAGTTTGTCCTAAGTTTTGTGGTCTGTTACGTAAAACAATTTTTTGCTTAACCACAATCACACAGCTTGTGTTATAAGTTCTCAAAGTACATATGATCATGACTTTCCGAGCAGTCCCCATCCAAATTTGTACCGTTTTCATTGAGTGAGCGATCGAGAATGATGGCTCGTTGAATGAATCACTATAGTCAGTAGGCTGATTGCGTGCCTTATTTCGCTGATTCTGCTTTAAAAATGAATAGGTTGGTGCTTAATGACAACGGACATGCTACATAGTCTAACTCCAAAAAGTCACTATCTTACCCTTTATCGATGCTATCTTACCCTTTATCGATGCTATCTTCAATTGGTGTGCATCGCGCCGTAGGCCTATTAAAAACCTAGTAGTTAGGAAATAGCATCAGTTGCCTTGCGCTGTTACTGAGAGGACAACTCTATACGAAGTCCTTACAAACTTCATTACACAAAAGCGTAATAATTTAGACTAATTTTACGCGCGTCAATACGATACATTCAACCATGGTTCCCACTGATCAAAACAACCTGTCGCATTTATAACTAGGCCTAAACTAAGCAACATGAAGATCTTACAGACCTGAATGGTTTTCTCATCATCTGTATCAATCTGGGGGATAGATTTCAGGGGATGTCAGACAATCCACAATCGAGTTTTTCAAATTGCATTTCACTTGACAATTTATCATCAGCTGTCTGTTCTAGTCAAGGACCTAGTTTCTCTGGTGACCTAAGTTTTCTGTTTTTGCAGCTATTACAATACGCCTATAGCGACCCTGGATTTTGCATCTCTCTACCCGTCCATCATGATGGCCCATAACTTGTGCTATACCACACTGCTTACCCCTGGTGCAATCAGCAAGGAGGGATTGAATGATGATCAGTATATCAAGACGCCATCCGGTAACTATTTTGTCAAAGCCGAATTACGCCCAGGACTCCTTCCAGAGATTCTCAATGACCTACTGTCCGCTAGAAAAAAGTAAGTTGGTAGTTCTCTCTCCAAGCATATTCTATAAATTATGCACCTATTGCCTTAAAAATTATGCTGACTTCATGCCTGGCGCTCAGTATGAAGAATCATGTTGTAGGGCAAAGCTTGATCTAAAAAATGAGACTGATCCATTTAAAAAGAAGGTGCTGGATGGACGGCAACTGGCCTTGAAAATTAGTGCCAATTCCGTCTATGGATTCACAGGAGCCCAAGTGGGAAAACTACCCTGTCTGGAAATATCACAGGTGGGCCTACTGCGGACGTTCGAGCCTACTTTTAGGTTATGGATGTTCATTTGTAATGCAGTATGTAATAAAAACCCATGGAGTTATCCTCCCTGTAGCGAATCACTGTTCTAACAAAACGATACTAAAGCTGAGAGGATTGAAACGATCAGCTGCGCACAGGTAGGTTTCCTAAACGAAGATAATTCAACCGTTCCAAATGGCATGATTGTGAGTCCGCATTATCTCACAGGCAATAGCAACCCGTCCAAGGTCATGTTAACACTTAGAAAATGCTTTCACTCACATTGACAATCAGTTGACAATCTGTCTGTCTGGTAGTATGTAAAACGCACAACTACAGTGGTTGGGCTGTTCAGCAAGCTACTGCTATAGACATGCCCGAATCGACACTCAATTCTATGAAAAACTTCCTGGTTGAAACAATACGCAATATTCAACCGGCTGAAGAATAACAGCCCGTGAATGCAATGCTTCTGCAAAAGCGCTAACCATTGACTGGCAGAATACTCTTCAGAATTTGGTTTCAATGCGAAATGAATTGCGAGTCCCTTATATACGGTCCTTTTGTTAGCAAAACACTCTTTTACAAATACATGTATGTTGTAGAGCACTACAGCATTTGGGCGTATGATGATAGACCTGACTAAGCACTCAGTCGAGGAGAAATATACCATATCTAATGGTTATAAAGCGGATGCTAAGGTTTGTACAGCCTTGCTACAGCTCAGCTCAACGCATGACTGCATTTCCATGCCATTTCATCTACGCATTATACCTCTGGCCTCGCTTGCTACCGCAACCAATGAACTACTTGTCTGCGTTTATACAGTGATAAACAATTTCATCTGACTTATTCCCAGAATTTCACTGGAGATTAGGTTATCATGTCGAACACGTACTACAGGAGGGCTGGGAGACCACCGCAAAGCCTCCGTAAAGTGTAATCAAGTGGTTAGTGGTTTACAGGTTATTTATGGCGATACTGATTCCGTGATGGTTAAATTTGGAGTGGATACTGTGGCTGAGGCTATGGAACTTGGAAAAGAAGCTGCCACTCATGTGTCCAGCAAATTTGTGAAGCCAATCAAACTGGAGTTTGAAAAGGTGTGATCACAGCTTCCATGTAAAATGTTGATCTGTAAGAGATTGAGAGTCATCACCCAACCTATAATGTGCATCTAAAAATGGATTGCGCTGCTACGAGTGTTAGTGCGCTATACCATACTTTGTTGCCTTGGCTCTGGTCTGTACAACAGTTTTTATGGCTTCGAAGACTTGGGATATGCATGCGAGACTTTGATGGACCAACTGAAATTTCACCACCACCAAACATGGTTATCTGTCTTTTGTCCTTTGTCTTTCTCCGTACAATCTTGCTAAATGTTTTACAGGTTTACTATCCCTATTTGCTTATCAACAAGAAGAGATATGCTGGGCTATTCTTTACCCGGCCTGACATACACGATAAGATGGACTGCAAGGGCATTGAGACAGTCAGAAGAGATAACTGCCCTCTTGTTGCCAATCTTATCAACACTTGTTTACAGATGATTCTGATAGACAGGTTAGTCTGCTGTATCTAATCCATTTGCGTCTTCTCTCAACATGATGCAATTCTTGTGCAATCCTCAGCAAGCTATCCTGAAATGGATGCTTGTTTAAGCTGGTTTCAGGCTGGGCCAAAACCACGTTAGATCATAAAGTTGGGATAGGATTTATGGTCTAAATATAGATGTTGCCCCTTGCCCGGGTGCTTTGGGTTTCAATGAAGATCTGACTCTTCTCTGACTGCCTAGAAATGCCTGTTGATAAACATTTCTATAACTTGCTGTAAACATTGCAAAAGTGTCTTATCAGCGTTGTGGAATGCACTCCTATCATCTTAATGGGAGAGGTAAGCTCCAAATATTGGACTTTATCTGAAAGTCAGCTTGTTTCACTTTTAGTTTACAGTGAGTAGTCGCTAGTGAGTGGAAAATTTTCTCTTCATGGGAGGGGTTCGATTATCACCAAGGTTTGGGAGCTTGTCTTCTATCTCAAAAGTTAGTCAAAATCCGTTTGCCTGAAAGGCCGGGTCTCTGAAACTGTTCAACCTTCCATACAAAAGTTTGCGTCTAGACAGGGTTCATGGACAAATGCACTGAACAGAATTTAATCCCTAAATATTCTAAATCTCCCCTAAATTCCTAAATATAACTACGATTCTGAGAGGGTGATTTTCAAAAAGTAAAGTAAATGGGAGCCCTCGTAGCCACAACTCAATAGCAGCTTTGCTGATTTTAGTCGCAGATTTCACTGTTCCAATCATCTATATGCAGTCATATGTCACTGGTATATGATATATAATAATTATCATGTCCATTCTTACTCACTGTTGGAGTTGCATAACACATCATAAGTTTTATGGACCTCTGCTATGACAAAGGCAGCATAAACTAATCACTTCAACCTTCCAATAGGCCTAGCAAGTGTTGCAAGAGAAGCGAGATAAGATGGATTTGGTTGTACCTGTACCCGCAGGGTTGTGCAGTTGGGGGTTGTGCAGTTGGAGTTTGTGCAGTTGGGGGTTGTGCTGTTGGAGGTTCTGCAGTTGGGGATTGTGCAGCTGGAGGTTGTCCAGCTGGAGGTTGTGCAGCTGGAGGTTGTGCAGCTGGAGGTTGTGCAGTTGGGGGTTGTGCAGCTGAAGGTTGTGCAGCTGGAGGTTGTGCAGCTGGAGGTTGTGGAGATTGGGATATCATGAAGTAGGTGATGCATCTGCCTCTTTTTTAATCAAAGCGGATAACTAATCTCAGTATTAATAGCTCATATAGTTTATAGTTCAGGAGTGATCGATGCGATGATATTAAAATGTCGTATATACGCTCTCTGTGTATGTTCAGTATTGCTGTTATATCATATGTTTGCATACTGTTTCTCTACCTATAGAGACCCTGAAGCAGCTGCTGACTATGCCAAACAGATGATTTCAGATCTGCTATGTAATCGAGTGGATATATCACAGCTGATTATCACCAAGGAGCTTACCAAGACCGACAAGGAATACTCGGCCAAACAAGCTCATGTGGAGCTCGCCAACAGGTCCGGTTTCAGCTTGTACTGCGCATCTACTCACGCATGATTAATATCCATCTGATGGTGGACATGCACACTCAATGCTTGGCATAGATTTAAATGGTTGTGTGGTATGTAATTATGAATGACATTGATCTGAATTTATAGGATGAAGAAACGTGATGCGGGAAGTGCTCCTCAACTTGGTGATAGAGTCCCGTATGTCATTGTAGCCAAGGGCAAAGGCGCCGCAGCATATGAGAAATCTGAGGTGCGTCAAAGCATTAGCATCAATTTCACTGGTCAATGCGTGTGGAGTTGCCAAATAACAAGCAAGAGTATCTATTCCGTTACTTTCTATTGTACCGAATGGTTTTGTAGTAGGATAAAAATTTTATTCCCGACTAGAATATGTCAGTGAAATATAATATATATATATATATATTATATAATATAATATCTGCCTGCGTAATTTTATCAGCTTACTTTTTTTGGAACAGGATCCGTTGTACGTGCTGGACAACAACATTCCTATTGATACACAATATTACCTAGACCAACAGATATCTAAACCACTATTGAGAATATTCGAGCCAATTTTTGGTGATCGGAAGGCCGAGTCGGTCTTGCTACGTGAGTATTTGCACGCGCGTCATAGTAATAGTCGGATTGACGAATGTTGCTATGGTGATTTATTCCTAGTCTCAGTGCAATATCCAGAAACGCAGTTTGACTGATTGCCAGAATATGTGCCAGATTGTGCCCCTCTTGCTATACAGGATAGCGGTTTGTTTCCTATCATAAGGTCCAATGCTTTTCATTATTTGTTGGTTTTCTTTACAAAACTTACAAAACTTCTTTAAAAAAGTTGGGGTGTTGTTGGTAATGGAAAGGTAACAAGAAATATGTTGTGCACAATTTATGAAGCGTCACGTTTTCCTCTTCTGCTGATTTTATCACAATTAGTTGCTTTCACACTATAGACTGGTGTCAACATCCACAGTGTAATCGATTAGATCAGGTTCATATTACTCTGTATAGGTTCGAAAGGAAAGTACGCTTTGATGTCTCTACTAGAAAAAGCACGTATCTCCATGTACTTACTATGTGTGTGTTACCAGGTGGGGATCACACAAGAGTGAAAACAGTAGTCATGTCTAAAGTGGGTGGATTGGCCGCGTTCACTAAAAAGAGAGTCACTTGTGTTGGATGCAGAGCTGTACTTGATCAGAAAGGTTAGTTTATATGCCTGGTCAGATGCTTTGATAGGCAATAAAGCATCGCAATGCACTCTTGGTATGAGATGTGATCGATAACCCATCAGTTGACTCCTTTGTTGGCATGAATGATTCCAAATGGTCAAAAATTCCTTGTTGGGTTGTTTCAATAGGAGTATATAGAGCAGCCAAATGGGTGAAGTAAACACAACCAGGATGTTGATAATATCCAGGGTCGTTTAACTATGGTCCATTTAGGCAAGAAAAAGCTATGTATGATCTGGTACAATCCATTAAATAAGTAGGCGCCATTGGCATCCATGAGTACCTGGTTTGAGACAATTGTCCAACCAAGTCTAGCGATACGAAAGGCTCACTGAAAAGCATATCCAAATGATGTCGAACTTGGTGTGAGAGTTTGAGTTCAGTTGAATTGCATGATGGATACTAGCATGGCCGAGGAAACAGCGTGTATTATGATGGGGATGCGGGGGATTGAAAACTATGACAAATAAGACATGAGGGAGGAGAACTGGAGATCGTTTTGGAAGAACAAGATGGGCCTATTACCATGCAGTTGTTAGCAAGTGGGTTGTTATCCGTGCACAAATATAGGTCACAGGATATCCTTATTCGGCAATGAACGTACTGAGTAGCCCTGATTGGCGCAAACCGGCCGATTGTTGGGCCTATCTTCGGTCTTTTGTCTTTTGAGACAAACGGCTGACGATCGGCCATAGCCATCGTAACCAATCGGATTTGCGCCTATGTGGCATTCAGGCAGCTCGGATCGAAAGGTCGACGGTAAATTTCCCTTCAGCTCTGATCCAATTGGGCGAAATAGTGCACCCTAAATGGTCGGGAATGGTGACCTACCTTAGTAAACGTTTTGATAGCAATCTCCCCTGCCTCGTCTCAGTGAAGACTTCTTTCTAAAGGACTTGTGAAGTTGACAAGTGATTTATTTGTGACAGAGAAGGGTGCAGTATGTAGTTACTGTAAGAAGAGAGAGTCTGAGATATATCAGAAAGAAATCGCCTCACTGCAGCACCTGGAAGAGAAGTTCTGCAGACTGTGGGCCCAATGCCAAAGATGCTCAGGCAGCTTACATGAGGAAGTCCTCTGTACCAGGTTCGTTGTGTCCCTATCACTGCCGATCATCAGGCATGTAGATTTAGGTTTTGTTCTACTTGGGCCTCTGGCTATCGTATTTAACCGATCGCATAAGCTTGAGGCTTATTGGGGCGGTAGGAGCTAGCAATTATGTGAGGTGCTCGTCCTCACAGTTGGCTCCCAGAATGACTAGGACTTGAATTCTTGATCTTTCAATCTTAAGCTTCATTCTTTGGGCTGTCCCGCTCCCCTGCAATCATAGGGAGAGATTATCTGGTTCATGAAATATCCCATGCATACTATTGATTTATGATGTTATCAGACATGAGTTTTATTGCTTCCATTTTGCTTATTAATCAACCTGTACCTTAGATATATCCTGTCAATCATAAAGAGCCAACCTAGTTGTAAGAATGACCTAAATAGGTACAAATGTAACTTGCACATTGAGGTTACCAGGACCACTACACTTGGAAGTAGGTCAGAGAGGGATCAAGTCTGTTTTTTTGTAGTTGTGATTGTCCGATATTTTATATGAGGAAGAAAGTACAAATGGACCTGTCGGCTCAGGAGGGATTGATTGAGCGATTCAGTTGGTGAAGTACGTTTGGTATTCGTATCATTAAATCTATACTATATCACAATGTCTTTTGGCTCCATTCTTTTGTCATGTGAGCATTGCCAGCTATTGTGAAAACTTTATCGCGTTGGAAGATGTTTTTGCAGCGCATTCTGGGCTGGGCCATTCGTAACACTGTTCTACTAACAACAGAGACTATCAATACAACAGTGCAATAGAAATCCCTGCCTTTCTCATATGATAAAAGCTATCCCCTCTCTATAACTCAATGCTCAAGACAAGAACGATTAGGACTCGATATTGGCTACCTCAGTCAGTTCCAGCTTCCGAGATGTTTGGGCCTAGGCTCAAGTCGTGGAAATTCCCAGTCATCCAACACCTGAATTCCAGCCGTTTTTAATTATACAGCCTGTTATTTGATATATTGGACAAAGCTACAGTCATTGCACAATGGGATTTCCATGAGTCATGGACAGATTGCATCATGTGTGACTTCGTCATGACCACCAGTAGTATAGTAGCATAGTACTTATTTATGACTCAACCTGCAATTAGCTTCATGTCATCATTCAATGCCTCAATAGCTGAAAATGATAGCCACATTACTATGTCTTGTGAAGAAAGTCTTGGTAGAATGATGAAAACTTTCTGATATTGATCAGGGTCAGACATTTGACTAATGCCAAAAGCTCTATTATGCAAGTGCATAGGCAATAAGCTTGTTTTGTATTAGCTGAACAATTGGCCAACTTAGACCAGCACTGCAAGTTGATGTGTTTATTGCTTAGCTGGGGGAGTCCCCTTGGCAGCTACATGGCACAGGGCACACTAACCGCGTTACAGTAGGTACTAAACTGGTTGTTTCTAAATGTCTGACCTACCCAGTATTGCAGCAAACAAGATGAGAGAATACGGTGCATAATTTTTAATACTAAAATAAGTGTTTTACAACTATGTTTAAAATCACACTTTTGAATCACAAATGCTTATAATACACTATTAGAATCATGAAAAACGGATTAATAGTGACCCCACAGGGGCCAACGGAGTGACAAACCCTAACTGGACTTTAATGCAACAGCCTCACTGGTGTGTGAGAGCAACATGGTATATTACTATAACTGCCATCCATCAGACACATCGCCGAACTTATACACAAGACGTCGTCCATCTATTCTTTCCAGGATGTGCTTCTTATAATAATATCTATAACAAAAAAGAGGACACATTAATTGAAATAGAACCTCTTGTTTTCTCACTGAGCTACATGGCCCAAACAGCCAACTTTGCTATCCAAACAACTAACTCATAACACATAGGTGAGTGAAGTAAAATGGGTTAGCTGCAGTTTGAACAGACAGATCTAGTGCGAGACATCCAAAGGGTGTGAGAAACGAGGTTATCAAACAAAATTACCAGTTTGAGAACAAAATATGAAAATTTAGCAGAAAACGGTATTAGCAGAGACCAACACACTTAAATGACCTCGTTTTCAGTTGGATGACTACTTTGTGGAGCGCTGTTCAAGGGCATCTTTGGAGAATTTGAAGCATAGCTTCTTGGGGTGTTTGCTGTCCTTTGGCAGGCTTTCGAGTTTGCCTTTGGATCGGGTGTACCTGGCAGTAAAGAAATTCTAGCATTACCCTCATCCATACTAGCTTACACCAGAGAAAAGCCATGCCACAAATCATGCAAAAGAGGAAGGTGTGTGAGCGCGCACTCTCACCTCATAGCCCTAGACATCTTCTCATAGGTCATGGAGGTATTATTTTTGCGAATGCCCCAGAGTTTGGCAACCTCAGAACTCTTGACAAAGCGGAAGATACCATTCTTCTGGTCTTCCCATTTAATAATGGTTGGGTTGTAGCGACTGTCCAGCAGCAAATCCCGCACAAACTCCCAAAGGTGTCCTTTTGGTTTCCTTCCTGAAATTAAAAATATTAATAAGCTTTTGGAAGGCGATCACAAATACAAGAGCTGAATGAAGGCTTTCAAGCAATCTCTTGGTATCACGCGGTCGTTACAAACCTTTTTTTGGTGATTGGCTGGAGTCTGATGCGTCGGACGAGGCAGGAGAAGGTGGATCTGTAATATTATCAGGTTCTTTTTTCTCCACAGGCATGCTCACCAGATTTGGAAACGACATAAACTTATCGTTCCCGTCGAAGCTATATATGGCGATGTCTCTTTCCAGTGAGTCCATAACATAATCTGTAACAATATGCGGTTGTTAGATGCATAGAATGATGCGCCTGCCTCTGAAACTAAATGCTTACATGGTCTGCAATAAGTCAACAAAATATCGCATACTGATGTGTTAGAGATGTGGTGACCACTTACCAGCTGGGGTGTACTCAAAGGGCTCAGGTTTGGCGTAGACAGAAGGCTGAAGGAATGAGTTCTCTCTCAACAGTTCCTGCCAGCACTGATATATGTACTTTCCCCACGAGCTGCTTCTCTTCACAAACTCCCCCTCAGTCATGTTTTTCATTTGTTTCCCATCAAGCTTCGCAAAATCTTCCGGTCTGAAGCTCTGGTCGACCTGACTTATCATAGAACGCTCAGCAACGGTCTGGATCCACAACATCACATCTCCAGCATCAAAGTTTTCTGGATGCTTCTG
>Ga0224511_10001952_pt1 | contig 13299 bp, 8 predicted proteins | sample SF_May12_sed_USG_2_FD_169988 | JGI IMG/M metagenome (GOLD analysis project Ga0224511, IMG submission 169988) | Sediment microbial communities from San Francisco Bay, California, United States - SF_May12_sed_USGS_8_1 | ecosystem: Environmental > Aquatic > Marine > Sediment | place: USA...
TACTGTCATGCAGAAGACTGACTAGAGATGAATTATATGAAAGCCCATGTTGTGAGGATTCAGAAAATGTATGGTTTGGCCCAGTGACGTTGTAATTTCTACGCATTACGGTCCATTACCCGCGACTTCGCGAAAGCCTCTAATTAGGCCGGCAAACGAGGCTTAACAATGGGACGCTGCTAGGGTTAAGGTGCCACCCCGTTATGGTTCTAATGCTAGGTTTATACCCAGACGTTCGTCGACAAAAACCTTTTCGACGAATATTTGTGCAGCAACAACGAATGAAAATAGTGTGGCTCTATCTGGCGTCAAACACCGATTGAAACAAAATATTTGTTCAATGTTTCGAACAAGGCAGGAAACTTCACAGTGAGCCACACTAATAACCATGGTAACTTCCGATGGTTGGTCCGAGACACCTTGCATATCCGAGAAGTCTCCTCGAAATTTCGAGTTGAGTCAATCCTCGATTGACAATTAGTCGCCGTGGCTCCATACAGACTTTTCTCATCTATTGTCGACTAAGAGTTCTTCGACAAATGCCCTCTTATAAACCTACCATAAGCAGCTTGTTTCTGAAATATGCTTTGTAGTTTTCATTTCCATACATAAAAGTCATTCCTTACTTTTATTTCGAAGTAAGGAGTATCAAATAATGCATTACTTTTTTAAGTAACTACTCCCGACCCTGGGAGCTGCCACATTATGGTTCTGAGTAGCTTATTTCTGAAATATCATTTGTAGTTTTCATTGCCGACTGGAGTAGTGGATGTTTGGGAAGCCACTGGGGCGCGATCGGAGGCAAAATTCACTTGGGATACTACACACAACTCCAACCTGGGATTACCTCCTGGCCGGCGCTGCCGATTCGACAGGATGTTTTATCGCCCCGCTGCTAAGAGTCATGTGAAACCGGTGTATTTTGAGTTGGTTGGGCTAGAAAAGCCATCTGGTTGTGCCAGATTTGTAAGCGATCATTGGGGTATATTATCACATTATGAAATCTCAGAGTAAAAGCTCTTTAGCAAATTTGTTATACGTATCCACACTTTGTACAATTTCGTGTATTTTTGTATTGTCGGTGTTTCTAATTACAGAGCTTATTTTATTCTATTTCTATAGGCTCTTATCTGCCCAGACAGTCAGTCAGGTCCAGAACATTGAGAAAGTAAACTGCTGTTGAGCCGGTGTGGCCAGTGCTGTAGCTGTCTTTTGGTCCACATGGCCCGAATTTGCACCTCGTTATGTAAACACTGAATGAAAAAGTACCCGCCTGTGCTGAGACAAAAGTTATCTGCAGTCAAGGTCCCTTGGATCGAGATCCTGACTGTCGTTAGACCTTATGAAACTAGGAATCCTATATCGCGATTAGACTACCCGCATAAAAATGAAGTGCTCTCTTCACTGCTTATGCCAGCTGTAGAGATGTGCGAGGTGACAGATAATGCAGTTGTTTTAAATCTCTCACAGGGCCTTCGTGGGAAGAGGGTGTGGTTGAGACCATGGTTATTGCTTACAATGGAAATGACACAAATCATAATGATTATCATATCCTATAAGCCCATTGACATTTACACTAGAACTTCGGTCAAAGTTGGCTCTTGCGTCAGTAGTTGCTGGTCACATCTGCATATAGTTCTGTATAATCTTTCTATTTGCAGTGTCACCGTTCTAGTGGGGAGTAGAGGGTGGATTGAGATGAGCTTTGTAGCAGGTCCATAGAGTTAAGGCGGATACTCGATGAGCGAGTCCCAGTTCCCAAGTTACAGTTTTCTGCTAGTACTGCATCAAAGCCCCTCAAACAGAATTTATAACTTGTTATAGATCTTGTTGCTTCAGGATTGGGTTGGCAACTCAAATGGTTATCAGTAAAAACTTGGGGGTCTATCTACTCTATCATACCCAAGAGCATGTGTTGAAACGACAAATGGTTAAAATGCCGACACATGTTAAAACGTTTCATATTTGTTGCTTCAACAACAATCACGGCTGAATGAGATGAGAATCAATCTGGTCTGCTGATCAATCTCTTAACTGGTCCTAATTCTCTCACCAGCCCCAGGGCGAATAAGGCAGATACTTTTGGAGGTGGGGGGGGGCTCCAAACAGCTGTGGTTGCGTATTTCTTTATTATTTATCTCAGACTGATACCAGGGCATACATAGCACGAGGCCTGCTGCATCGCAAAGCAAAAGGCAACTGAGGGAGCCAATGCATGGATGGGTGCTCCATCTAGCTTCTATTTGTTGTCCTAGTATATGAATGCCTATTTCCCAAATGCTTAAAAGTCTATTTCAAGGCTGTTGTAAAATCAGTACAAATTCAGGTTGATCAACAGGCTTACTAGATTCATCAACATGTTCTGCACTTACGACAGCATGATTGATGCATAACATGAATATGATTTGGAAATTATATTATTACACATGGATAACCTGTTTTTACATTAAGGTCCATGGAAGTGGGAGAATCGGGTGGCAGCGACAGTCTAGTTAACAGTCCAGGTAAGACATCTGGGGTAAATTCGAACTTTCCCTTATGAAAATTCAAAATCAATTTGAGGTAAATCTCAAACGTTTGTTCTGAAGCAATTATCGAGTTTCATCTATGAATTGCGAATTACCGTGAATGCCTGGTACACAAAGATTTTTAGTAGAGCATAGCTGAGCTGGATCTCGGTATTTCCTGTCCCGTAACTCAAAAATGTTTTTGTATTTTCTATTGGCTATTGAAAGAATAAAAAAGTGTCTGTCAATAACAGAGTTCCACAACCAGCCTTGCCGGTAATCAAAAACCCCTCATTATGCACCCATTGGTAACTCAAATCTCTCCATTCATCCTTATAGGACGCGCTGGATGTCAGTATACAGGAGACCCTCAGTGTACCCCACCAAGAACTGAATCCCTACATGTATGCATTCCTTCAGTCAAGAGACCCTCAAATCCCTAAATACATTCCTCTGTTGAGCAGTCTGCGGGTAACCATGAGAGCGCCATATCGATAATTTAAAATCCGCACCCGTGTCCTCCAAGGAGCCGTTGTAGTCCAGTAGGTTTCAGGCTGCCAGGAACAGATGTTGAAACATCAGCAAAATTTAAAAAAGTGGAACAACTTTCTGGTGTTTTAACATGTTTTATTGAGATAACAATGACCGACGTTAAAACGCCTACAGCTGTTTAAAAGTTTTAATATTTGTCGGCGATTTAACATTTGTTGTTGGGCCATCGTCGACAAATGTTAAAAAGTTTTAACATTTGCCGTTTTAACACTGTGCCATCGTGGAATCTTGATTTAGTTTGATTCGCTGCCCCCTCATGCAGGTTCTCACAAGCCCGTGGCATAAATGAAGAAAGCTGATCATTGCGCTCCATTACATTTTCAAACCTCCATCGCCGAGTGAAAATATTCCTTGCCGATTTCAACGTTATAATAACTTGAAGAAAGATTCAAGAACTTCAATAGTCTCTGATCTGATCTCAGCTGTTGTTCAGAGCCCTAGATTTTTGTAGGAATGCTACGTAATGGGATACAAGCTTTTTGATTTACCAATGCCAGTTTATAGAGCGTAAAGCCATGGCGTTATGTTCTTGTTAGTTTATTGATACGCAAACAAAATAAGATTTCACGAAAGATGTTTGGCAAGCAGAAAAAATGGTCCAGGAGAGATAAATCTTCTTACTACATGTCCATGGAAGACCATGGTACTAATGGCGAGCAACTACAATATGAGCTAACTGCACGGTACAATATAGAACATTTAAGAATAGAACTTGAGCGCACTGTCAAGGCCATAGAGATGGGTTAGTAGTGATTTAAAAACGGGCTGTTGGGAGCGACATGAGGTGGTTTTACAAGGTGAAAGGCTTAGTTAAATCCACCCCAATCACTCTGATCCGTCTCCTCATCTGGATCCATACCCACACACTTGATGCCATTCTTCAGCATAGGAGTGCCCTTATGTTTACCTAAAAAAACAGTCAAGTTGCCTTTTACAAACCAGCTGATCACTAGTTGCACCAATGGTTTTCTCCCACGGTTACCTGGAAGGTTCAAGTTTCATCAACCAAAACATGGAGAAAGTTCCATTATGCTGCACATATTTTATCATTTCATTACGGACAGGCATTGCATGTTTTCTATTATGCAAATAGAACAGTGTGCATGGACACAACGAAAATTATGAATATGTCCACGCATGAAGTACAGACCGAAGCAACAAAGGGCAGCCAGTGGAAGTGTATTCAAAATTTGCGTTCCAGTCAGTCGTTTAATTTAGGATAGGCCTCTTTATTTTCTAATATATAACACTAACCTCGCGGCATCAACCAGTAACTAATTAGTTATCATCTTCGAAAAAGCACAGGCGCCAGCACAGGCCACAATATTTCCAAGGACTTTAAAATGCAGGGATTTGTTCTTACACTAAGGCGGGTGGATTCAACACAAGATATTGATTTTCAGCATTAAACACATCAAGCAAAGAAAGCCTAGCTTACCTAAAACACGAGACATGAGTACCAGATCGATAGTTTTGGATGGGTCGCTGGCACTCTTCAAAACGAGAACCTCATTAAGCAGTTTATCTTTGTGCGCATGAAAGTCTACCTTTACAGTGTGGCCAGAACCTACAAAAGAGTAATTGGGTGATAATGGTTATTACTGAGAACGAAATGTATATACCACCGTGGAGATGCTAAGACTAGAATGGGTGGTTATATGGCCTGATAACTCAAGTACATGTATGCACACATGAGATAGTACGAGTAGCTTAAGGGCGTAACTTTTACAACAGGACACTGGAGCAAGCTGGTTTATACATCTACCAACGACCAAAAACCCGATGTCCAATAGAACAATTTCCTGTTTATCGGGTTGCGTTTTCTGTCGTACTAGTCTCTACTTCACTTTTCTTTGTAAACCAGGAGGGGGGTGTGATTGATTCCCAAGACCTATCCAGTACCGCGGTCATAGAACCACATGATCTGGGAATCTTTTTCTCTCAATTCAAAGGATAACTTAAAGCCAAATACCTGACATGATTCATGATCGGAAGATCAAAGGTTCAAGCCCTAACCAGGCTGAGGGCCCACTGTGAGAATGAGCTCCTCACATGTTTCCTGGCTCCTACTTCTCCAATAAGCCACAGAATGAGGCGGTCCATTTAATAGGATGACCAAGTGCCAGAGTAGAGAAAAACTAGTGTGTTTGCAGGAGTAAAGAGGGCTGTGCACGAACATGTGACCATAATGAACACATCACAAAAAACCTATCACAATCCGCCGAGCACTACTGTTTTGTCTTTCAAAAATTCACAAAAACTCCCTCACTTACCATCTTCCAGGGGTCTAGTATCGGCGATCCTACAGTGAAGATTCGACAAAGGGTCTGCTGTGACCTCTTCCCCGAGGTCATCCTTTATGTCAAACTCTATTGTGTAGTGGTGGTGCAGTTTCAGGAAACCTGTAATGCAATGTAGTGCAGTTATGGCAGTGTAGTTAAAGGACTGAAGTTTCTCACATGCCCTTTTACATTGAACTCTTCTGGATAGCCGTTTGCACTGTTTCACCTACGCAGATGGGAGACAACACCCCAGCCCAGCGTATTGTGCCATCAGATTGTGTGTTAGAGCCTGTCAAGAATCTCACATGGAACCCAATGTGCCTCAGCTAATGATAGACATATATGGACCATTTGGATCTTGTATCATCACTTTTGAATGGGTGGCCTGATTTAGAAACAGATGCACAGGTGACGGTAAACATTTGCACCGAAAAAATACCCCGAGGGAGCGTCCCTATTAGTATTTTCTGATTTATGAGACATAAATTTCAAGGGGTAAAGTTCCAGACTGCTGCAACCAATAGAGTATTTGCAGCGGCGTTTTAACAACTGAAGCTGACTAGAGAAACATTAGGCTCTATCTAGCATGATATAGCTGGGTAACTCACCTAGATGTACTTCAAGTGAGCCTGGTGACTTTTCCTGAACAATGATATGAAGCTCATGGTTCTCACCAGTCTGTTCAGATGGAAAGTGTACATGACTGCCCTGACGACCTACCGGTCCATCGACGTGTAATTCTTCTAAAATTAAAAGAATGTGGATAAATTATATATGGAAGTTAGACATTGTGTTTGGTTACTCAACCTGTGCAAAACCATTGTATGATAGTTTTGATGAGTTGCACTGCTGTGAGAATCAATCCGGTTAGGAACATGTCGTTGACCCAGTACATTGTCAATAATGATTAGAAAAATGAGTTTTACCTTGATTGTATGGTGCCGCCATTCACTGCACTTGTTAGTATAAAGTCTACAAAATGCACCATCACGGGTTCACATACAGTTAAACTCAAAAGCTGCCAAATTAAAATAGTTGTTACCTTCGGGTTAGAAAGAGAGGAATCCATCGTTTTATTACATTTACTATAGTGGGGATAATAGGACAGCTTACTGATAGAACGCCGGGCTTGCAGTTGCATGAACCTGGGTTGAAACACTGGTAATGACGGGCTCCAGTTGTGAGCATGCGCTCCTTACATCAATTTTAGTTGACAAACAAAACCCAGCCTCAACTAGGTGGAGAACAGATAAGTATTTAGTAATACTAGCCAACAATTTAATTTAGTGTTTGTGTCGTTGTTGGGCTACTAAAATAGACGCATCACATGCATGAGTATGATGATTTGTCTAAGTTAGTGGCCATGTGACTAAGGTCAGGACTTCGACAGTGACACTTTTTCTTGCCTAATAGTAATACTGTAATTGAGTAGCCCCGCGGCGTGGATGAGATGTCAGACTAGCCAATGATACATATCACTTAACTGTCTTGGGGTCTGCTCACCTATTTATTGGTGTTTTCACATCCCATTCATTTTTCATGTCATCGATCAATGGTTGATTTGATTTTGAATTTTGATTTGGCATTTTTATGATTCACACTGACAGTCACTGTCACAGTGACACTCACAGTGAGTGAAACACTCCCAGTCACTCAGTTAGTCACGCCGTCAGTCGCTGAGCCAGTGTGAGTGTCACAGTTAATCTCCTGATCTCAATCTGAATCTGGCACTCATCTCATTTGGCACTGACCTGGAATTGGTGACTCACTGACTTACTGAGTCAGTCAGTCGTGCTAGTGAGTAACTCGCTCTACGTCCAGCCTCCAGGTAGCGGTAGTCTAGTAATGTATTAGTTGGTAACCAATAATTAATAAATAACACTCGCCCAGCCTACGTGACTCACTCAGTCACTGACTCGGTGTGAGTCGGACTCGGTGAGTCAGTGACTAAATGAGTGACTGTCGGCGTCGCGGTCATCGGTTGCTTTGCTAGTAGAGTACTAGTACTAGTACTAGTAGTAGTAGTACTGCTAGTGCTAGCTACGACTACCCAGGGATAGCGCCAGTTACTCCTTCAGTCCTTGGTACTTTTCGTTATTGTATCAATAATTATGGTTACTGTGATAAACAATTATACACTTTTGCAACGTGAAATGGGTCAACTCACCCGAGTATTAACTTGAGTTGAAGCCGTTCTTTTGTATTGTATCCTTTGGTCGACCGATTTTCAGTGATGCTCTCGAACAACTGGAGAACAGAAAATTCCGCTAGCGTTTGTACTCCAGAGTTATCCTCTCATTAGAGGATAACTCTGATCTGTACTTTCTTTTTTTGTGGTCTGGTTTTCTGGGAAGTGGCGGAGCGGAGCGAGGGGAACTGTAGAGCACCCTACCGACACTATGACTATAGTTCACTACCCCCAGCATACACTACCAATCGACACCAATACCGCTGAAAGTGCATTTATTTTAAATCTCTCATCTTACAGCTTCTCCCCCGATACTCTCCGCCAGTCACTAGACGTACGGGTACTATACTGGCAAAAAATGTTACCATTCGATTCATTTGACACTGAATAACTCAATAAGCTGGTGACGCCCAATTGGCCTTTGCCGGTTTCCAAAGGCGTCCATTTCATCCGACCCCAGTGTCTCCCATGTCATACTCATATCCGTGCATTGGTTTTTGGTCATCGTATTGTTTGGGTTTATCCGTAGAGTGCTGAAAGCTTTTAGCCGAGAGACATCCCACTTCTTTTTACCATTCGATTGTACGGATATACACCGAGGGTGGAGCACCTGACCAATCAGAATTCAGTACAAACCGAACCTGGCTCCGGATAACTCAACTCAACCCGAGTTCGTGCTTGTGCTTCATCCTGAATGGAATGGAAAAGGTTCCCCTCATCATCAAGCCGTTCGATTCTTTGTTTGCATACACTATATCGAACTGTTTGGCGAGTATCCAGGCCCTTCGTTTGCAGAAAAGTGTCCACTTTTTTTTCCGAGAAATATCTATTCACGCAACAACTATAGAATGGTAAGGGATATGGCTTGGTATAGCCTCAATATCGAGACCGCTCACAAACTGATGCCGAAATACGAACATAAACTATGGTTTCCTGTCATCTCCTTGAGTTTTTGAGTTCAAAATCATAATCTTGAATCCATAGGTAGAGTTATTGGGTCCATAGCCTAGGCATGTCTATATGCATGCGAAAACTAATTCCCCGACTCAACAAGCTAGGTCTGATAACTGGAAATGAAAAGGTAAACGTGTATAAAAGTTTATACGACGACTTAGTTATACTTAACTTAAGTTATTATAATATAAATTATTATTATATTAATTATTATACTTATCTTATGTTATACTTAGAAGTTAGTTATACTTATAGTAATAGTTACTTATAGTTATAGTTATAATTATATACTTATACCTAGTTATAGTACTAGTACTAGTAGACTTCAGACTCAGTTTGTTTTGGTAATTCACCGTGCGTATTCACCCTCACGTCACTACCACTGTACCAGTACCAGTAAATTACTGGTACTGGTAGTGACGTGAGGGTGAATACGCACGGTAATAGTCAATTACTGAGTAATTGACTATTGAGTAGGTAGTAAGTAGTAACTCCGTAACCCAGTAGAGTAAGTCACTAACTAACGTAACTGACTAACTAAGTCATTGACTCTGACTAACTAACTGAACTTCGCAGCCTAAGCCAAGCCTTACGGTTACGCCTAAGGCTTAACTAAATTTGTTTAGCAAGGAACTCACTGAGTGGCATAAAATTAAAAAATTGATCAGCAACTGCGAGCATGTTGACAACACTGACCAGTTAAATTTGGCAGTTAATCATATAAATTATGTTGACTGTAAAAGTGTAATTGTTGTTTTGTTTTTCAGTCACTAGTTCGATCCATCTCACTCTGCTCGCGGTGCCAGCGATTAACAACCCACCTCCAACGAAACCAATCGCTGCAGACAAGAAGTAGAAGTCAGAGCAGCCAGAAAAGTAATGAGGGGAGCAAATCAACCGTGATGTATATCACTGCTGTTGGGATCGCTATGGTGGGGGCTGCCTATGCGGGCGTGCCACTCTACAGAATGTTTTGTGCGGTTAGTTTTTAAACCATTCTTAACTTTTATTTTAATTCAAGACCTGATCGTTGGCTGCTGTTGATGAGGTGTCTAGTTTTAATTTAGGGCCATATGGTAACTGACTTTTGCAAATGATCTGCCGTTACAACCGAATTTTCGCGGCAGCATGGCTGTGACATATGTATGCCTATTGTAGCAACGATTACTATAGGAACCATCAGGTTTTTTTCTATAAGAGCGTGAGGTTATCCTGTGGCAGCCAGCTAGTATCTGGTGGCGAATCTCCAAACCTGTTGGAAAGCAGTGCAATATACACAGTTCTAGGCTCTAGGGTATACATGTCAGTAGTGAGGAATCTGGCAAAAATGTTGGGGTAAAAGGATAAAAAAAACACACTGTTATGTAGCAGACCCAATAATGATCCAACCACATGATAACTTGCATACAGCTACTAGAGCTCAATTAGAAGCAGCGATACTGAGATACCCGGTACATCTTCATAACTATAAACAGTGAACCGAGAGCTACTTCATTCATTTGATAAGTCACCCATAGTCTTCTCTGCCCAAGCAGGTATACTGGAAGTTTTGCAAGTCACCCGCTATGATTTTGATTAGTCTCAATTAATCTATAACAGCGGAGCTGTCTTTGTTCATGGTTACCAAATCGATCACACTTTAGATCTAAAATTGGATAAAATATGAGATGGGTTGGAATGTATTTCTAGGTATTTAGAACTTTGGAAGTACCCATAATATCCGGATTATGTACTTTATCAACATTGCTCTAACGATCAACGCTGATAAACCAGTGGCTGAGCCTGCCACAATTTAGACTTCAAGATCATCTGTGAGTTAAAAAGCATCTCCAGGCATGGGATGCAGCAATCACAAAACACAAAGTTAATTGTGCTATACATGCTGTCCATGCACAACTAACAGCACAAAGCTGCACTGGAAGGAGAGGCAACGCGTAGTGAAGTTATTAGCAAGAAATGGTTGCCGTTTCCGGAAACACAGGTTCAGCACCATTGATTGGCTCCAAAGTAATCTGGGATCGTGCGTCCGACGGATCTGTTTGGAGTGAAAAGGAGTCCTCAGATCCAAGGTTTGACGCCAAACCGGATGCCCGTTGAAGTGAAAAGTCGCCTTAACCCCGCTCTCTGCCGTATAAGCTGCAAATTGTCAAGTCTTCTAGCCACAATTTTTCCCAATGAGAGAGACAACCTAGATTATATTATGTTATTTCATTGATGTTATTTTATTTATGTTATAATCTATTAAATTGTATTAGAATTTATTATAAAACTTTGACCAAAAGTTTTATATGAATGATTCAGAAGTTTGTATTTGAGCTGTTGCGTTGGACCTGATCTTCACAGCTGCAATCTTCGTTTTTTTAATCAAATCATGCTCAGCACAGCTGTCTTGCAATTATTATTGAACCAGGAAAGACTGATCCCTCATTCACAAGGAAGTTGATTATTAAGCTGTAGTGCCTGGTACCCGTATGTGACCCTGGCTCTAAAAGTCATTTTCCCAGACATCAACCGAGTGGCTGGCCACTAGATTGCAGATATTTTGTAGAAACTGTTCAGCAAAATGTTGAACTTTTCTACCAATGGGGAGTCAGAGGTTTTGGTTTATTTGGGATATATCCTCAGCGACAGCAGGGAATTTATGTCTGCTGCTGTCATGAGCATGATAAAATGTAACCACTTCGCTTTGATCATGCTTTTCTATTAATTCTGTGTTTTCTGATGTTCGAGATATGCCATCACGCAGAATATCCAGGACATTTATCCAACATAAAATGACATGTAATTCCCTAAACTACTACCAATTTAGTTCTCATGTGGCATTTTATTTCGCAGGTTCCAGGGTTATGACAGTTAGACATTACACATTGGGTATCATCAAGTTGCTATTAAGTTTATTAGGTCGGGAAATTTGAGGTTTTAATTCATTCTTTAATTGGACTTTCTATTGTGATTCCTGTTCCGTTTCTGCGGATAACAACCCATTTTATAATCTTGGTCTTTATTTTTCTAGCTATCGATGGATGTGCTTATTGTCCTTTTTTAGGCTACTGGCATAGGAGGTCAAACCACGCTTGCTCACGATACTACTGGTAAAATAAAGTCATTAAATAAAGTAGAAGATAGACTACTAACAGTTCGTTTCAGCGCTGACGTTGCATCCAGTATGCAGTGGAACTTCAAACCGCAGCAAGTGGAAATAAAGGTGGAATATGACTCAAACAAGGCACACTGTCAAAACTCTTGTCATACCAAGGTGTTCCTTCTAAATTGCATGTTCACGTTCTCCAGAAAAAACCTCCACCCAGGCGTGACATAGCCCTGTGTTATATAAGTACCTGTACACTCAGGCATGAGTTAGCCCTATGTTATATAGGTATACCCAGGCGTGACATAGCCCTGTGTTATATAAGTACCTGTACACTCAGGCATGACTTAGCCCTATGTTATATAGGTATACCCAGGCGTGACATAGCCCTGTGTTATATAAGTACCTGTACACTCAGGCATGAGTTAGCCCTATGTTATATCAATAGGTATACGCAGGCTTGACTTAGCCCTATGTTATATAGGTATACCCAGGTATGGCATAGCCCTGTGTTATATAAGTACCTGTACACCCAGGCATGAGTTAGCCCTATGTTATATCAATAGGTATACGCAGGCTTGACTTAGCCCTATGTTATATAGGTATACCCAGGTATGGCATAGCCCTGTGTAATATCAGTATACTCAGGCATGACTTAACCCCATGTTTTATAGGTTTATCCTGGCGAGACTGCTCTGGCATTCTATACAGCCAAAAACCCCACAGACAAGCCAATCATAGGCATCTCAACATACAGTGTCATTCCTTATGATGCGGGACAATACTTTAACAAGATTCAGGTAAGAATCTGTGACAGTGCGTAATCTCTACCGGTGAATGCTGAGACTAATCCCTCTTCTCTTTATGCTCAGGCTACATACATTCCAGCCTTACGATTGTGATAACTAACACTTATTTGTATAAAATAGGACTTTTCTGCCAACATACTTTATTGGGTTGGACTCTTCACTCGTATAGTGTAGCAGTTTCTGTCTGTATGTTTCGGATTTGGTGCACTGATTCGTTTCTTTTTTGTAGTGTTTCTGTTTTGAGGAGCAAATCCTTAACCCCCATGAGGAGGTTGACATGCCAGTGTTCTTCTACATAGATCCAGACTATGTCACTGATCCCCGACTAGAAAATGTAGATCAAATAGCTCTTTCCTATACATTCTTTGAGGCCAAGGATGGAATGAGTCTGCCATTACCAGGGTATGCTCAGCCACATGGCACTTCACACAAAACCATGGCGAGCTGATGCTGATTTTCCAATAACGGACACTCAGATACACCAATACTTAGATCAGTGACAGATGAGGTTATGTGAAGGATCCAGTTTTTGATTGTGGTGAGTGGAATACTTGTGCCAAAACAACACATGTGAAACTTTCTTGCCGTCCAATAAAACAGGAGGTCCAGTTTCTTCGGAATAGATAGTACATGAGGAAAGGTTTGTGGTTAGGAATGACAATGTATTTTATACAACAAGTATTAGCTTAGACCAGCCAAAACCTTCATACTAGTTTCTATTCTATTATAATTATTTTGCACGCTTTGGCAGCAAGCGTTCCAGTGGTTTCACAAACAGAAGTTGTGTTCCCTTGTACTGGAACATTTATCTCACCATGCGATGCCATACTGATAATTCTAATGCTAAGCTAGAACCGTATAATTAGACCGAAAGAGCAGTTAAAACTACAGCTTTCTGATAATAACAGCACTTTGAGCA
>Ga0224511_10001953_pt1 | contig 13297 bp, 6 predicted proteins | sample SF_May12_sed_USG_2_FD_169988 | JGI IMG/M metagenome (GOLD analysis project Ga0224511, IMG submission 169988) | Sediment microbial communities from San Francisco Bay, California, United States - SF_May12_sed_USGS_8_1 | ecosystem: Environmental > Aquatic > Marine > Sediment | place: USA...
CCAACAATTAATCTATTAACGAAGCAAAATATTGTAAAACGCTTGCATTACAATAGTGTGGCCTTTATTTTTTCGCGCGTATCAGGTTCATCCAATCGAAAACGGGATTTTCTCTTGTTTACCCACACGTCATTTTCAGTGTTTATGAAATCATCCGATAGAACGGCGGATTGCTGAAATCCCAGACAGACGTCATTATACAGAAATGTAGGTCAAAAGCGAGCTTAGACAGCTACGCCGAAAAAATGAATTTGTTGAAAATGTGTGGCCCGCAAGTTCGACTTTGTTTATTTACCTTTCGACCTATTGCCTCCAAACAGTTAAATAGCTTGACAACAATCGTTGCTCTCAGTTGACTTGGTGGTGCAGAGGTAACGCATCCGCTTAGGGTGTGAGAGGTCCAGGGTTTAATTCCCGGCTCCGGCAAGGGATTTTATGCTTGAATTTTTGTTTCGTTGATGGTTTTATACTTTTTTGTCCAAAACAAATTATTTGTAACAAAATTTTGCAATCTCTTTTGCAATGTTAATTTATTTAGTAAACTTAACATATTGCACGATTTGTGACCCATTATATTATTTATAAGGGTATAAAGATACAGTCCTAGCATCTTTGAATGATGGAAAAATTATACATATAGATGCCATAAAAAATTATACCCCTGAAAATGTTCCTTATTAAATTAAGATGCTCATATTAACCTAGATAGCCTAATACCACAAATGTAGTTGTATGTTTATTTCATAAAAACAAAATAACATAGCTAATGGATTGTTAACAAAACGGACTGGGAAGTATTTCAACGAATGATTAATTAATATTCCATAATTTCCTTTTTTTCTTATATTCATGCATTTATTCATCTGTTAATTAACTCATTTGTTGATTTATGGAGCGAACTCACGGCTATTTTAACTTGCAGCGTCCATTGTCCGAGGGGCGGTCTGTCGGACAGCTGCAGTTCATTCTGGAAAACCCCGACCTGGCCGGTCACGTTCAACCACTGGCTGATTCGGTTGTTATTCGGGTCCTATGTACAGACATGCCAATTGGTTGAAGAGAACAATGTTTGCACAAAACAGAAACAAAAACGACAACTCATATCACAATAATCATTCTATAAAAAAAACTAATTGCCTTACAAGTTTGACATAAATTTAACATTTTATGTAAGATGAGCAATTATTGTGCAAAAATACATTTTGTCAAATATTAAATAAAGTATTAAAAATAAAACTATCAATTAACAGTTTTAAAATTTATACTTACGTTTATATAAATATCCATATTTTCTTTAACTGGTAAAAGATTTGGGAAAGACGCGAAAGCACGGAATTGAACTGTAAATTAAAATGAAGTCAATATCAAATGCTAAAGTCACCATATTGTGTTTATAGAGCTTGCTGTGTCATAATAATATCAATATAAAGTATGAATTGTTTAGAAAGATTACCTTTTTGACCGGCTTTGTACATAGGCTTGTCGGTTTGAATAAATATTGAAAAGCCTTTATCCAGATATTTTATTGCTGCGATGTCTTGGAATATCCTGTTCAAGCCGGAATACCCATTGATGACTAATGAGTATTGGTCGGTTGGGATGTTGACAGGCAGCTCAAGAACAAGCTTCACACTGGTTTGACCTGTCGGAACATTTTAAACATTTTGATTTTAAAATTTCATCGAAGAAGTTTGTGCGGCGAGCACCGGTGGCCGCACTAGAATCAACTAATCCAAACCCGCATCTGATTTGTCCACTTTATGAACAGGAATGCAAAACTGTTTTTCAGAGATACTTATACTTAGTATTAATGAACAGTTTGTGAATAGTTACTTAGTCACTGATCTTAAAACGATACTTTAGAATTGAAAATATATGGAGGTAGAATCATGTGTTAGGGATATGGTTATATCATGTACATTTTTATAACACATACCATTGCCCATGTTTGCACCGCTTTTAACAATAGTCCCAGTCTGTGAGCGAGTAATACTAGCATCAACACGTGCATTTGGCACCGCTTTTAACAGGCTAAACTGAACAGTAAACACCATTCCAGGCCTGACTGTGGAAGGGGCAATGGCGAGGTAGCTAAAAATAAAATTCTGGTTATCATAATCATCAACCATTGCTTTCGACAAACCTGGAAAAAGTTATGTAAACACATCAAAGCATGTAATTGCATTGCTTATACAACTATAACAACACAATACCAGAGGTCTTGTATCTGCGCATGATGAAAATATTAAAGATGCATAAGCTGTATTACAGAATAATTGGGGATATATATGTACACAAAATAAATTAACATTTCAAAAGAAATAACCATTTCATTTCAAAGGAATGTTTAAGGACGAACAAATTATAAATCATACATAAGTTTGAAAACTATTCCCGTAGGTGAAACTCCCCGCATACGAATATGTAATAGATCTCTATACAGGTAACTCATAAACACGTAATAATCGTTTAGTCTAGTATTATAATAGCGGTAAGAGTTTCAATAACTTGTTTGTTAAAGGACATACGTGAGTCCTGTGACTTCCCCCACAAACACCATCAAAACAACGACTATAAGCATCTTTGTATGCCTAAAATAAAAAAGTAGTTTAACATTTAAATGTGTGGATTAATACATTAGAATGCGGGGAATACTGTTTATTTCTGGGTTTTTTTATTCGAGAACACACAATAATTAAAGAAGCATTACAAAATGTTACATCATTATTGGGTCAGTATTGATTAAATAGGATCAAGTTTATATTTTAACATAAACTGATCACATTATAAAATAAATTCAAAAAATGTTCAAAGAAAGAATGTTGTGAACAATGTTGACATGTCAAGTTTAAGGGCACCGTGACAAAAATGCCCGTACACACAAAAACACACAGAACAATACAAAACACGTAGAACACCACGACGCAACAGACATTCAGAATAGAAACTAGAAAACCATCAAACATCCATAAGAAAATTCACAACACTTACTATTTCAAATGTGTTTCAAAGTGAATGCACAACAATTACTATTTCAAATGTGTTTCAAAGATGTTTAATAATTTTGGTCACAGAAAATAAGTAGTCAACCCACGATTATAATAAAGATTAAACAGTATTTACCTAGGTTGTTCACTAAACATAACGAACTACACTAACAATGTTCCTCCTTGTAATTCAGACTTGTGTTATACAATACTTATATATAATTTGGAAACACATGCAATGTCAAGGGCTTTATATATGGACATCAGTACAGAGGAATATGTAACTATGTCAAGCTCGCATTGAGGTATGTGATGTAAAGTGTGCATAAAATTTATTTTCTTAATAAGATTTTCGTGTTGTTGTTTTTTCAGCGTGGTAACACATTTCTCCTTTGGCATTTGTCATACGACAACGCTCAAATCTGTCGACAATCAGTAGTTATATAAGTTGCTTTGTAAATTAGTAATTAAACGTCTAAATGCAAACCTGTTTTAAATAAATTACGTAATACAAAAGAATGCCGTTGCATTTTGACTGATACAACTAAATGCGAATCACTTGTAACTAAAGCAAACAATGTACACTTTATTAGTGCTTATGAAGTCAAAAAGAATTGTCACTGACTTACGTAATGAGAAAATCACAAAACATTCAGACGGGATAGAGGCTTTGTTAAAATGGTCCAACCCATGCGTTTGGCTACTGGTGTCTTTGGTTGGCGGAATTTTAAGTCGATTTTGCGACAACAGTGCCATTGATTTTATAGTGTTAGAAAATACGGCCAACCGTTTGCATACTTTTTTGTTTGTTTTTGGTTTAGTGTAAGTTAAAAGACGTGTAATACAACGACAGTATTTGTATTTAAACTTTGACGATGTCAGGTCACAAGTGCATATACATGTTTGTATGCATCTCTGAAATCGTTTGAAAGATGGTTGTGTTAGTTTAAGCTCAATCATTACCTCATATTGAAGCTTACACCAGAAAAAATATTACTATATTATTACTATAGTTATGTTACTCATTAAAATAAAGCTAGGATTTAAGTTCAAACTTATTTGAGTATGATTATTGTTAGAATATAAATTGAAGAGATGTTCAAAGAAAAAATGTTGCAAACAATGTAGATAGAGTCAAGTTTAAGGGCAGCCTGACAAAATGGCCTATACAAAAACAAACACTTAGAACAGCACGAAACACACAAAACAACAATACATAACAGACATTTGTTATTTTTATTTATAATTTTATTTATTAAAATGATTTCTCTAAGAAATGTTGAGTTACCGCCTTGGTACGGTCAATAAAGACTTAACAGATATAAGATAAATCAATGAATAAAATAAAAACATGTACTTGCCAGTCTGTTGGACGTTAGATAACTACAGACTTAGTAAAGGGCTGCGTTGGTACCTTATTGAATTAAATCTTACAACAACCCTTGGCGGTTCAATTTTGGATCTGGCAAAATACCACAATTGATCACACATATATATCATTCTGTGTATAATCTAACGAAGCCTGTTTGACTACTGGAATGGTCTTTTCTGTTAGAACACTATAGATTCAATTCATACATTACGTTGTTGGTTTTAAAGCTATTAGTAGCTTTAATAGCAATGAGCTAGTGTGGTACTTTGCAAGAATTTTTTCAATAGCTTTAACATTTCATTGTGTAGGAATATTTTTCTGGTCCTCATGGATCATGGATTGTATGTTCTTTACATTTGTCAATAGAGTTCTGCTCATGCGCTAGGTTGCGTCAGTGGTGTGGCGTCTTACCTTGCCACTGATGAACAGCTTCAATAAAACCGAGGCTGCTATTTTCCCATGCAGGCTATGTTTCCTGAGGGCTTTCCCTTTCATTAGTTTAAAACAACATATAACACAAAAAAATACCGAACAACACAACAAAATAGTTTGTTCTGAATGTCTATTGCGTATTGGTGTTCTGCGTGTTTTGTGCTGGTCTATGTGTTTGGTTATGTACGGGCCATTTTATCATGGTGCCCTTAAACTTGACATATCTACAATATTTACAACATTCTTTTTTGAATATCTCTTTAATGAATATTACATATAAAATGACATTAAATGCAATAATCAAGAGTAGTGTTACCCTTATATGTTCTAAAATATGTAAGCACGTGCAGGTCATGTCTTTTTGAGGTAAATTAGGCTTGCATGTTCAGGCGCCTAAAGAAACCATTTCTTTCGATAAAAGCCTTGTTACTGATAGTTATCATTTAGTAATGAGTGGTGTTGAATGCTTTAAAATAATGCTGTAATGTGAGGACATATGGTGCATAATATCGTAAGGCGATTAGATTCGCTGTTCTATACATTTGTATGCATTAATTTCCCAATAAAAGCGGAATCCATATTTCGAGAAATGCATCTAATACAATAAAGATTAACGTTAAAAACACGCGCTGCTAGTTTTAAAGCTATTTCTGTATTCGACAATCCGTTTAGTGTTTACTTATAAAACAAAATAAAAGGCATAAGCGCCGGCTAAGCTTTATGAGAGAATTACCAACAATAAATGACCTTAAGCTTAACATGCACTTTATGCACGCAACATACTGTTTGTGTTTATGACAATGCCTCATGTGTATACAACAAGAATTTACTGAACTAAACTGCAAACATGTTATATAATTATTTAAAAAATATGTTTTAACACATTTAATTCAGACATAATTATTTCAATAGCTTTAACATTTCAAAACCAAAGCAAACAAATACTATTTTTTTCTAATAAGAAACTGAGATTTTATGGGAATTCCGTTGACGAAATAGAAAAGAAGAATTTTGACTTTATTTTTATTCTATGCATACACGTTTAAACCTTTGTTTTTAATTTGTCATGTATGATAAGTTTGAGAGTATGTCGTTTTATAAATTAATAACCACTTATGAGAAAAATGTAATTCGTATTTTAAATATAAATGTTTAACAATTGTTGCCTGAAAAGTGTTCGGTATGCAGTAATGCTGGTTATGATACTTGCTGTATTGTTTTCAGTTTTGTTTAGTAATCCTTTGCCACGAGTTAAAAAGGCTGGTGGAGGGACGTTAGTCTTATTCTATCACAGATTTGTAGAATATTCAAACAGTTCAAGCTAATACAGACATGGTAAGTGATATTCTTCTACTATTTATTATAGTATGTAGGATGTGTAAAGGAGATCTCAAATAGGACATAAATTTACAATGTGGCTCACGTAGTAACATTCTTAATTAATTTGTGTTAGTTTTTAGCGAAACACGAGTGTCTCCTAAACCTATGAATCCCATACATTTAATAGAGAATTTGTTTTCGGGGTAGTTGTATAACAACAATCTGTCGACATATTTATCATTTATTTATGTATCGTAGTTTCACACTGAATTTCTTAAAACATACCTACTATTTTCTACGATTAGGGACGTTTGTTGCTTACGGTGGCATCATTGACACTGTTGATGTGTCGCAATGCGGTCGTAGCTCAAGTTTGTAGCGCCGAACCATCGGCAAAGAGCCCCTCAACTGCCCCTGAACACTGGAATGAGAACGACATTGATGACTCATGGTAAGTTCATCGCACGTTCACATATTTAATAGATCTACATGTTTTAAATGATTGCTAATGGAAATGCGTTTGTGAATGGGTGTTATAAAGTTTGTTTGCATGGTTTTGTATTTAAGGGGGATTAGTGTTCAAAATCACCAATTTTAATATCAGCAAATAGTGTTCCATTGAAAACAGTTTATAGTTACATTACTATTTCCGTAAGTCTCCGATATCGCTGATAGCTTTTCGCGCCAAAATATAAAACCTTTTTCAACTTATTTCATTTTTATCTTAACAACAACTTATAATTTAAACGAATGTAGGCCGTCAAAAGTTATGATAATATAAACTGTTTTAATAGAACACAATTGGTTATATTAAATTTGTTGATTCTGAACACTAATCCCCTTAAAGTGGAAATTGAAATTAATCATTCGAACGTCTTACTCACACAATAGATCACATATGGAGAGATAATCTTGAACACCCATAAATGAGCAATCGCCGTTGCACTTATCATTGCTTAAATATCAGTGAAACATTTTGTTTTTTAAAGGATGCCCTACTTAACAACAGCTCTGCAAAAAACGACACAGAACGTTGGGGATCTGCGTACAGCATCAACACAGTCAAAACTCGCATGTACATCAATGGCGAGGTACTTATTAAATTGTAAAATCATTTAGTAAATTGGGTCTATATAACTATAAGTTTGCAAATACGTTTGTTGGGCATGCAAAACGTGCGGTCGGTGTGGTGTGTAGTTTGATGCTCGTTTTCTCCGTTATCATTTAAGTTCTAATGTTCTTATTGTTGTAATTCAAAGACCATTGGTGGTTTGCCTTCAAAAGTCAGATAGTTATTTTAATTAAAAATTTGCCATTCAAGGACAAAATATAAACTCTAAACTACAAAGATTTTGTCTGAGCATGAACAGTTGTCGTAGTAACTAATTTAAAACACCAAACCTTTGTTGACAATATACCTTGGTCACACATTTCATTTAGTACATGAAATAAAATTTCAAATGAATGACTTCGTATGTTTAATGCCAACAATTTTAAATGACCTTAAAATACAATAACCAAACATAAAAAACCGCAAAAAAATGTTTAACGTAAGATCCGGATCTGTACCTCGAACAGCAGCTGTCGAAAGCGCTTACATCTTTGAAAGTAGTAAATGCAATGCATGCAAAGTACATGTATAAACAAACAACAATTCAATCGGAATCTGTTTTTCATATTTTTAAACATGTTAATATAACTTTAACATAACTCAACCTAAACCAAAATAAGTCATGACTTCGATATGGCTAATATAAATTGAAGAGATGTTCAAAAAAGAATGTTGTAAACATAGTAGATTTGTCAAGTTTAAGGGCACCATGACAAAAAAGCCCGTACAAAAACCAACACACAGAACGACACAAAACACGTAGAACAACATGACGCAACAGACATTTAGAAAAAAAACTGTTTTTTGTGTTGTTTTATGTTTTTAAAACATAAAGCAAATGCAGCTGGTCGCGACTATAGAGGGTGACACCCCCCCCCTTGCGTACTGCGTACCGCCAAATTTTGGCCTTGCGTACTGCGTACCGCCATTTTTCGGTCTCGCGTACTGCGTACCGTTTAACAACAAAAACCGTTTTTGGCGTTTCCATTTACATAAAGAAGATAGAATGACACTGTGTTTGCATGCACATGTACAATCATTCTTTCAAACGTTAGCTTTAATGTGTTTGAGTGTTAGATTCCCTAGTTTCGACCTTCGAAAATGAATGTTTAAGTTTATACTTGCTTAAATGACCCCAAACAGCGAAGCGCGCGAAAAAATAGAGATATTTGACTTTGTATGTCACGTTTCTTGTGTTTCTTGATAAAAAAAGGACCTTTTAAAAGAAAAAATTGATGCCTGCGTACGATATAACAGGATTTTTGCGTACTGCGTACCGACCCTTTGCGTACTGCGTACCGCCTAAACACCCCCTGAATACTGCGTACCAAAAAGGGGGGTGTCACCCTCACTATAACTAAAAACTCTGTTTTTGTAAATCTCGGAGATTAATCAATGAATTGTTTTCACGAAGACGTGTCACGAGCATAATCTGTGAATAAAGGCGCACAGACGAATATATTTTTCGGTGCTCTCTTTTGACCTAGGAATTAAGTTGTGCTTTTGCCAATGAGAAACGTTGTTAGGGAAAATGCATAAATGTTATTTAAGAACAATCCCTGCGATTGGTCCATATCAGCTATGAACACTGGTACATGTTGTCGTTCATATCTATGGTACAAAAATAGAACTCTATTTTGTATTTTTATAACTGATTAATTATATTTGTGTGTTGGTGTTTTTATAATAAATTATCAGAAGACCAATAGTTGTACGCAGGGCTGTTCTAGAGATCGCGTGGTGTCAGCTACGATTACAGTAGCTAGCCTTAATTAAATACACGATTAGAAGCCGAAATTGTTGACTGACACCGTAGTTCAGTGAACTAAAACATTATATATATTATTTTTAAATATTAAAATACCATTTCACTTCCTGAAATTTAGCGCCGACAAATTTTCTTTAAAATAGATTTTGTTTCGAAAACCCTCGGCGGAAAACTCGTAGTACGCGTAAAACATATTGTGCGTGCCGTTTTCCAATTCAATGGTTTATAGAGGAAAATGTACAATAAATATAAATGTGCATAGCGTCCGGATTTGTTTACATTCATTTTCAACCAAAATAAAATCTTACTAGTATGAGATAATTGCCAATGAAATTATTTATATTTTAAAACGTGTTTTAATAATAGTTAAAATCAAATTTGTTGAAAACGTGTGGTCCAAAATTGTTGCACGTATAACTCTGAAACAGTTTAATAGTTTCAAAGGCACATTCTGCTGGCTCAGTGACAAGAGCGTAGCTCGCTTGTCTTCGGTGTCACACATAAGACAGGGGCTTTCATTAAACTTGTCGTTGGTGTTTTTATTTTGCTAGGTCCAAAACCTTAATGTGTCATTGTATATTACCAACAGTTAAAATATAATGTTAAAGATCTAACGTATTAAAGTAACGTGACACTCACCCACCCCACCCTGTAGTACGCAATAGTCAGGGAAGAGGAATAGACCGTGAGCAGTATGCAAAAGGCTGGTGACCACTACGCACTGATATTTAAAATTTCAAACGCAGTCCTAAACATTTACATTTAAAAGTGCATTTCAACAAATAACAAATATTGCAGTACACAATGGGGGTGGGGTTCACTCTCACTATAACGTTTGTGACCATATGACAGTATATTATTATATTGGTTTTGCATTGGGCGTTATACTCTGTTTGTATATACTACGTAGATTTCATTGTTGTTACAGTGTGACTGAACTAAGAACACCTTACTGGCGAAGTGTATGTCCCTACAATACGTACAGATTGGGTTCCTTCTACTCGACAACGTACGGTGGATATTGTTATGTCATTTATCCGTGTATTCAGCAGATAACAGGCGTAAAATGCACACAGTAAGTGAAGTAAAAGTATTTGGAGAAGTAATGATGGTGGTGGTGGTTGTTGTGGTAGTGCTGGTGGTGTTTGTTGTTGACGATGACAATGTCAATGACAACAAAACCAACAGCAGCAGAATAAGCGACACAAACGACGACAATGATGCTAATGTTGTTGTTGTTGTTGTTGTTGTTGTTGTTGTTGTTGTTGATGATGATGATGATGATGATGATGATGATGATGATGATGATAATGATGATGATGTGATGATGATGATGATGATGATGATGATGATGATGATGATGATGATGATGATGAGATTATGATAATGATGATGATGATGATGATGATGATGATGATGATGATGATGATGATGATGATGATGATGATGATGGGATCATGATGATGATGACGATGATGATGATGATGATGATGATGATGATGATGATGATGATGATGATGATGATGATGATGACGATAAAAACGACGATGATGAACACGATATGGATAATTGTTGTTATTCAGGAGGTCTTGCGGAGGAGCTTCTTCTACAAACTCGAGATGTGTGCCCACTAATTACAAGACGTCGTATGTGTGGGCCTTTTGTCCTGGAATCTGTACATCATGTTGCAGATTTAGACCATGGAATTGCATTAAACAGGTACTTTTATCATAGTTATACATAAAACTTCAGTCGATTGTACCCCCACCCTGGAAAGTTCAGGTCGTACACAAGTATGCACATTACCTTAAAAATGTGTTTTCTTTCCCACCATTTTGGTGTTTATTCGTGTTTTTCGCCAATGGGGTTGCTGGGAAATTCATTTATTGCAGTTATTTTTTCATAATCCGATAAAATATAAAATCCCAAATCTACCAGGTTTCGGCACTTCAGGTATTTGATGTGGGGTTTCTTAATGCAATAAAATGAAATAGTAAAAAATAAAATTCAAAGAAAGACATTTTTACACAAACAGTTTATATTATTGACAATGTATATGTTCAAGCAACAATAAAACAAGAGTATACTTCTCACACCTTCAACTTCGTATTACAAAAGTAAACTTTCGTTGTAAAGCACCTAACACGTACACACAACTATAATATAAGCAGAAAACTAAGATCAGGTAAATACTAAGCAATTTTGATATAACCTAATGTTATGAAAAAGACAGGCAAACTTAATGTCTTTCTTACGTCAAAAAAATCTTATTTACAAGTGAGTGTGTCTTTACTGTTCGTTGTCAACGGTACTATCACTGTTATAGCTGCTGATGTTGTTTTCTTTGCTTGCGGAAATTCAAGTTTTCTTGACCTTTTCTAAATAAAGCGTTTTATGATACTGTCGAATTTAGGAAGTGGCGATAACGGGCAGTTTGTGAGAGCGAAAGTCTGTTCGAGGCGGAATAGGCGGTAGGTGCTAAAGGTGGACGGTACCTTATGAATATTTATTTCTTAAAATAGTGTTGCCTCGTCAAAAAGGTTTAGGGTTAGGGTTAGTATTAGGGTTAACCCTAACCCTAACCGTCACGGACATAAAAGCGTGATCCGGAATCTCCGCCTCCTCCAGATACTGGATGTTCTTTAGAAATTATGCTCATTCGCTCAGTACACTACCTACCGTTTTGTGGTTCAGTCGCATAAATGTGTCTATTTAACCCCAATAAAATACTTTAACTTCAGGTGGCGGTGAGTTTGCCGCAGTGCTGTGAGTGCTGGTCATGCTGGTAAACATCCGAGCCTTCCCAGGTCCAGGAATCCCGGGCTCCTACTAGTAGAAGACGCATACATGGAGTTATAATAACTCGGGTATAAAAACATGCATGGAATATGAAATATTTTAAAGCGCGTGTGCTATGCAACAGCAATGGAAATCCCTAACAAAACAATATATAAACATTTTATTGCAGTAAGAATAAAGGATAAAACAATGATAATATTGTTTGTCTGTTGTTGTTCTAAAGTCAGTGAATAAAGATCTAACTCTTAGTAAAATAAATAATTTAAAACTATAATTAATTGCTTTAGTGAGATACAGACTTATTGGCTTCGAAGACTTGTATTTGACAAAAAGATAGAAAGTCTCAAAGTACATTACTGCAACCCATAGAAAGCACATTAGTGTCACTTTGTTGTTTGTGTAGCAAATTGCCCTATGTGCATTATAAATGTGATTTCATAAAATTCATAGATAATTCGAACATGACGATAAGAGCATTAAGACTTGAGGGTTTGGATCGCCTTTTTACTGACTGATCCCGGAAAAGATACTGCGCCACGCGTAAATAAAAAAATTCAACAATTTTCAATTTCAAAAATACCTCATGCTAAATTCGGCCGTTTTCGTTTTCATTATATTTCGTGTTCAGTCCCACATTTGGTAGCCCAACATTGGTCATAAGTTGACGTCATTGTTGTTTCTGCCCATGTTCTTCCGTTTTTTTTTCAGATACCTTTCGGCATTAAATGTGACAATAATCATTTTGCTTATAGCTCATCTTTTATATAATATAAATGTATGCCAACTTGTTTCTGACTTTAAGTTTGTATCGGTGATTAGCTCTAGTTTCTATGCGTCGCTTCATCCACCCCGGATTAACTCAGAGACAGAGTGTCGTATTGGTGATTCGAGGGTCAAGGTTCAAGTACCACCGGTAGCGGCAATCCTTCCTGATAATCGATGCTAGAAAGTGCGTTTAGTCTTGTTAAGATGTCACTTACAGTTGGTTGAAATAACGACACTTATCAAAACCGATATGGTTATATCACGGCGACCAGCGTTTCTGGATTAAACAGTTCTAGCCCCTTTACAGGTTTATCACGGCGACCCGTCCACTAACCAGCGTTTCTGTATTAAACAGTTCTCCCCACCTTTACCGTTATATTACGGCGACCAGTCCACTAACCAGCGTTTCTGGATTAAACAGTTCTCTCCCCTTTACCGTTATACCACGGCGACCAGTCCACTAACCAGCGTTTCTGGATTAAACAGTTCTAGCCCCTTTACCGTTATTTCACGGCGACAAGTCCACTAGCCAGCGTTTCTGGATTAAACAATTATCCCCCCCTTTACCGTTATACCACGGCGACCAGTCCACTAGCCAGCGTTTCTGGATTAAACAGTTCCCCTTTTAACGTTATACCACGGTGATCAGTCCACTAACCAGCGTTTCTGGATTAAACAGTTCTAGCCCCTTTACCGTTATTTCACGGCGACCAGTCCACTAGCCAGCGTTTCTGGGTAAAACA
>Ga0224511_10001954_pt1 | contig 13297 bp, 4 predicted proteins | sample SF_May12_sed_USG_2_FD_169988 | JGI IMG/M metagenome (GOLD analysis project Ga0224511, IMG submission 169988) | Sediment microbial communities from San Francisco Bay, California, United States - SF_May12_sed_USGS_8_1 | ecosystem: Environmental > Aquatic > Marine > Sediment | place: USA...
GTCAGATTGTCATTTTACCATAAACCTATCAGCCATTGGATTAAAATTGACCATGTACCGTTATAATTTATCCTGATTGACAGTTGTGGAACTATCCATTGGCCAGTCTAACAGACTTAAAGCATAGTTTCTTTTTAAATAAAGTCTAGTTCACACTGACCCTTTGTATACCCTGGTTCATCACAGAATGTTGTAGCCGGTGGCCCAGGATAAACCAGACATATTCGTAAAGCCCTGTTTTCACTGTCCATTACACATCACTGTGTTAAACCGGCGTTCAATTGGAAGTGGTCGCGGTGGTTTCAAAAATATTAAAACAACCGGGGCACACCAGAACACCGTGGTGCGAAACAACGACGGCTTTGTCCGGGACATCACTGTAGCTCTTCCGGCACGAACCGTATCTCCACCCTAAGACCACCGGGCAACACCGTAGCAAACCAGCAAAAGCTGTGACCACGGTGGAGTTACGGTGACTCCCCGCTTAGCCACGGTGTGTCATGGAGGAGAGCCGGCGTAGCCCCGACGCTTGCCAGTCGAACTACGGTATGTAACGATGGCAGCCAGTGAATGCTGGTAAGTTACGGTCGGCTACGGTATGACTACGGAACAAGCCGGTGGACCTTGATTGCAATACAGAAACAGTATTTAACCCATGTTTGTTTAAGTTTTACTCAGGTTATTTGTATTATTCTAAATAATTTCTTTTTAAGAGTAAGCTGGGAATAGGGAGGTAATGTTTCTTGCTTATGCGATAAATCTTCTCTTCCACTCACATTGCTGTTCTTTTTTGCTTGACTATGTAAATTGAGTTCTGTACTTTGCAAAGGACATTTCTGTTAAAAGTCTCACAAAAAACATTGATGTTTGTATGCTACCGTGAAACACCGGGGCTTTGCCGTCGTACTTCCCTGACCCGCCGTAGTGACACTGGGGCTCTGGCGCAGATTCCTTGGACAGAACTGTAGTGTATCGGGTCATATCGGGATGCACCGGGACACACCGTAGCGCCTCCGGGGCTACACCGGGAATGCACCGTAGCATTAGCGGGACATACTGTGATCAATGTTTGCCCCAAACCGGGTCTGGTCCATAACACTACCCGGAATATATGAACGCACTCGAAATTCATCCTGGTTTGCCCGGTCCGACGGCTGCAAACTGCCGGGACGCACTGGGGCGTACACCGGGGCAGTGTGAACGAGGCTTTACTAAGGCTTTGGAAAATTACCTTGATCTGTATTGATAGTATGATTGTAATTTACATGGTATATATTAAAAACACATGTATTTTCTCTTTTAATCTAAAATGGGGTTTTCATTATGTAATTATAAAAATTATATTATTTGGCATTTAATTAATCGGAAGTTTGGTGTTAAATGAGAAAAAAACATCAATTAAAACAAAACTTACTAGTACTTCTACTGCTGCTTCTGCAGCTGCTGCTAATATTAGACACAAAGTAATTATTTTGTTTTAAATCTATTCCACTGAAATATCTTCAGTTGCTAAATGCAGTATGCAAAATTACATAGTTGTATAAAATCTGTATTTTTATATTTTAAAATATTTAATGAGAATTTAATTGATTAACTTTGTTTTCTATTTTACACAAAAGTTTAAATATCTTTTGAAATGTATAGCTTGTTGAAGAAAAAAAATCAGCTTTTGTGCTAAGATGCAAAGAAGACAGGGTTGACACAAATTGACTCCTCCGGTTTTAACCAGCGGTTTCAACCGGTTAAAGCACCTCTTTCAATACTCCAAAATTGGTCCAATACTGATTGATTGAATTTTTTGTGTAAGTTATTTTTTGTAGTGACTGTTAGAAAAACAAGTTGCTGAAATTTAAAGCAATACTCTTCAAGGCCAAACACATAAGAAAGCTGATTTTTCAGGGTTTAGTCTGGTTACCTGAAACACATTTGCTTAACTCTGATTAGAACAGTAGGGTCTAACAAAATATATGTCTGTAAACTGTATTTGGGTAACCACTTGAAATACAATAGGTAGGTAGGGGATTTAGTTTCACTTTGTGCCTATGGTGTATTAAAGAGGGTTTTTTCAGCCTAAAATGAAAGAAAAGATATGAAATCCAAAAATGGTCATTTCCTCTGCATTGATTGGGTTACCATAAGAAAATATTTTTTCATGTTATGCCTTTTTGCAATTTAGACCATTTATTCTACTGATATCCTACTATTTATTTCAACCTGGAATTTCATGTGAAGATATGTTCCAGTAACTCAGTTAAATAACCAAGAATCTTTTTAACTTGACTTATCATTGACCAAGGCGGTAATTCAACATTTTTTGGAGAAGTCCTTTAAGTAATTGAAAATTAAAAATAAAAAACAGAAAATTCCGAAAAACACAAAAAATAGTTATTTCTTAATGTCTTTGTATACTCCGTGTTTTGTGATGTTCTGTGTGTTTTTGTACGGGCCATTTTGTCATGGTGCCCATAAACTTGACTTGTCCACATTGTTTACAACATTTTTTCTTTGAACATCTCTTCCATTTATATTATGTATTTCACAGTATTGCCCTTTTAATCTTGTTTATTATATCCCAGTGCATGATGTTAAATTTGTTGAGAAGACCTCTTTGTCAACACTACCTTTTCAGAATTTTATTAGTTTTAAGCACAATATGATTGTCCTATATTGACATTATCTGGTCAGCTGACACACTTTTAGATAAATAAACTTCAAAATTGTTACATGCTTGCTCATGTAGACTCACCAGTCACCAGGCAATATGTGGGAAATTTATCCTTAAACAGTTAAAGGCATTACTCATGGGGGTGTTCTTTATCTATATAAAATTAGGAATCCTATCATTATGCACTGAGCCGTGACATGGCACATGGATAATTAGTATTTCATGGGACTTCTGCCTGTACTGGAAGGCCATTTGATGGATAGATTATATTTACAGATATTGATTGTGAATACACACTCACCTTTCTACTACAATAAATCTAACTTGGTTCACCTATCCTTACACAAGCTAGGAGAAGTGATCAGTACAGCAGGGCCTAACCACGTGAATTGCTGCGACAGCAATATAAGCAATATAATACTGATGTTCAACTGTATCAAGTGAACGTAGAAAAATTGAACATGTACGAACCTGTTTGATGTTCTTAAACGTAAATACGAAATGTTGCATCCTTTTAGGAGATAAACTGACTGTGTGTTAGTCTGTTTGTTGTTTGATTTTTGGAGGGGGGACAGGTGTTGAAGGGGCACTATTTAACTCATACTTAATACGTACATAAACAAAAAAAATGTTAAGTGTTGATATCAAAAATTAAAATGCATTTGATAAATCTTACGTTTTCATTATCAAATTAGAAAGAGTAATACTTTCCAAAAACTTTAAACAATCTTGTTAAGTTTTTTAAAATTTTAAATGTTATGGATTCAGAAACATACTTGTGCATCCGGATAGAACCAAGTTATCATACGGTCGCCTCGAGTCCCACCTGCCAACACTGTTGCAGGCTGTGATTTGAGGTACAGATGCAAACATCTTGGAGGCGGAGTTGACGCATTCTACATTACACAGTGCACCATACTGGTTGCCGTTAGGGCAATTGCCTGGTAGTATGGTGCCATCGTTTTCAGCATTTGGACAGCGTGCGTTATCTGCAAAGGTGATTCGTAATTCCATTTGACTTTTTTACATAAACGAAACATTTAAAAGCTTAGGTATACATTAGCAACACAAGATCATGGGAACAAATTTAGCTAAGTAATACATGTGCAACATAATTTCAAAAAAGCCTACTTATTGATGTGCAACATAATGTCAAGTACATTAATAATGCATAATGTCGAGGAAAGCGAGTAATAAATTGGCATTCTGACAAAGAAGCCTAGTAGTACATGTGCAACAGACGGTACGTGACAACCAACTGAAACGTGCAACGAAAGGTCAATGATATCTAGTAGAAATAATGCAACATAGGTTAAAGATCTCTAGTTAAAATGTACAGCGTGGGGTCAAGGACACCAATATACGAATGTGCAATGTGATGTCGAATAAATATTCATACAAATGTGCAACATACAACTTATAAATAGTTGGCTTCTGCATTCCCCGTAGTTGCCATTCCTGGCCTCGCCAACGACCACCACCTCATAATAGCCCCATGTCATGCCTAGAACATTACGTCATTTTGGTGACACTTACAAATAACAACAAGTTGCTCAAATATGTTTTATTTTAAAACATAATATTAACAAATTTAGCTAAAATTTATGTATTTTACATCTGTTTTTTTCAAACACCAATCAAAACTGGCACTCAGAAAAAAACACCAATTATATGTTATTGTGTATGTTCACTTAAAACATTATCTAGGTTCTACATCATTGTGAAGTTATATTTTTCTGGTCCTCGGGGATCATGGAGTGTACATGTATGTTGTTAACATTTGAAAATGGAACTCCGCTCATGCGCTAGGGGGCGTCAGTGGTGTGGCATCATTCATTACTACTGATAAACAGCTTCAAAAAACCGAGGCTGCTGTTTTCTCGTGCAGGCTATGCTTCCTGAGGGATTTCCCTTTCATTAGTATTTTGTGTGTAACAAATTGAGATTAAGAACCTCTTATATTTCTAGATACATGTCACTACATGTCAAGACAATTCTTGTCATTGTCACATTCATTACAGAAATAAAAAATGCATTATGTAAACAGTTAAATGTTGAGATTTAACCCGATATACACATTTTAGGTTACTGTTACATGCGTCATGATTACTAAAAAAGCAATGTGCAACGCAAACCTAGCGGACCGCATGCATACAAAGTCTGACATACCGACTAGAGGAACACTTACGTCAATTACACCTCATTCCTTTTGTGGAGCACAAAACAATGATAAAACATCAAAGTGTTACTTTTGCATTCAAAATATATGCCTCTCGTCATCTTTAAAAAGATCAATAAGTGATTTTAATGCAATTGAGCAAAATTATTACTTATATGTTGTCATGAGATAGATAATAAATCATTAACATACTTCACTGTGAAAAACTTACTGGCAGGCAGTGAATTCTTGTATGTAAGTGCAGAGTTGCTTCCAACACTGTTCAATAGCGACCTGAACATATCTCTTGTGACTATTCGATTATCTGTCGGGTGTATTAGTGGCCCAGATTTAAAGGAGATACAATTCATTTCTGGATACTCAGCATGAGGGTTTTCTGTAAAAAATATAAGTAAGCATAAAACACCTTATCATTTTGATTCGACATATATTTCTCAGCTAAACTATAAGACACGGAGTTGTCTACAGTCAGATTCTATGATAAGGATTAATTTTAGATATGGAATACTTGTAAAGATTTTTTTATTTTACCACAAATGTTCAGTAGACTATAAATATGGAACAGAGTAAGCCCGCTCACCAAGGATGTTTTCTTCCAGTCGCTTATCCATACGTTTGCTAGCCATCTTCAAGTCGTAGTTCCACCATCCTTGTACGGGGGTTTTACCAGACGGCATCTCACCTGTCACCGCTCTCACACGCTCTATTGTGGTTATATATGTGTCCCAAACTGTAACCTTCTCATATTCCGCTTCGTACATGTAACCTAAAATTACTTTTCCACTGAAAAAGGAGGTAGTCATTAATATTTAAATAAGGCGTTTATTATTACTTCTTGTAATTGGATAAAACAAACATCAGGCATACTTTTGAATGTATTTTAATGTCCTATAGATCTTGTTAAATTAGAACTAAACTTATATCCCAAAATTAAGCTTTTCCCAGCTTATGTTTAGCTCATTTTACATAGTCATTAATATTTAAAGATTTATTACTGGCCAAATTCATCTAAATACATTGTCAAATAAACATCTTATTATTATTAAATGCATAATTTAACTAATATTGACACAGTTTGTCAACTGAGAAACTCATTCCGTTACATTTCTGGCCATTCTAAAAATCAATTTTCTTATTTGTCCAGGATAGTCAAATAAGATTTATAATTTGGCGCGAAGCCCTTCGATTATTTCCGTAAATGGTCGGATCAGATTTCAAATTGGCAATACCTAACAGTTCAACCTAATACGTTTCTAAAAATAGCATTCCTGAATGTTTCCGTATGCGAATGAGTTAACTCCGTTTGAAACCGATCGATCCCGAGAGATTTTACAAACGGCTAGGATTTTAAATATTCGCGAATGTATATCCAGTTACATCCTAGTGTTTTGATAAAATCAGATCTTAATCGTATTGCAGTTTATCATTTAAGAGGATATACTTATGATTTAGGTGAAATTTAATGAAAACTAAGGTGTATTGTTAAATGCTCTCGTTCAACGGTAATATAACTTTAAATAAGGCGTTTATGACTACTTCTTGTAATTGGATAAAACAAACATCAGGCATACTTTTGAATGTATTTTAATGTCCTATAGATCTTGTTAAATTAGAACTAAACTTATTTCCCAAAATTAAGCTTTTCCCAGCTTATGTTTAGCTCATTTTACATATAACTTACTTCATTTGCTCAGTGGGTGGTGAAGCCACTTGTACATCATCGTTGGTGGTAATGGCGTCCATCGTTACGGACATCATTCCGGCACTGTTAATGGCAATACCTAACTGGTGCCACTGTCCATCATGTAAAGAATTTAAAAATGTGTTTCCAAATGTAATTCCCTGCCAAAGATCAGCCTTGTTGGTATCAACATAGATTCCATTACCTCTGACAATCAGGATATATGTGTATTCTTGTTTTGATGGTGCAAGTGATGTTCCTCTGAAAGTAAAGTATAATATATATATTCATTTTAGTATCAAATAGGTAAAACATAGATATAATCATAACAACGAACGAATAATAAACAAATTAAACTAGAAAGTTGACACACCACAAGACTTATATAAACCTGCGATGATCTGTCAAATGCATAGCAGCTAAATTGAAATTTGGGGAAACAATTGTAGGTCATTTGTATACAAGTAAATAGTTCAATGCCTGTCTTCATATACATGTACTTGGCAGTGTTTAAAAAGGCACAACTCTGCAATGTGTCACACTTTAATGGGTATTACTAATCTATACTTCATGCGCTGAATAACGCAAAAAGTGAAATAATAATGCTTTTTAAATAATCAGATTCGGTACGACTATAATCAAAGGGGCATATCCGAGACAGGCTTTATCACTGGAACCAAGTGTTGTACATCTACACCCTTGTTTAAATCGCACAAGTAATGCCTGACTGACAAAAATGTCTTAAATATGCATACCCTCTCAATCCAATCTTTTGTTTAGGTTTAACTAGAGTTCCGCATGTCGGAGTATTATACACCCGAAGGATGAGCCGTTTGATAAATTAGTGGTGAAAACTTTATTTGAGGTTAACCTCTGCATTCATATGTTCATATACTGACCATGACCAGTCTTCCTACCAAGTACAATGACTGTCACTCATAAACCTTTCAAGATATTGAGCGGACACGGTTTTTGCATAAAATGCTACTGTGACCTTGACATCTGACCTAGTGATCTCAACATGCATAGGGGTCATCTACTAACCATGACCAATCTTCTTACAAAGTACCATGACTGTCACTCAGAAACTTTTCAAGATATTGAGCGGACATGATGTGGCTAATGGATAGACGGACAGACAGACAGACAGACGGACAGACAAATGCCATACCATAATACGTCCGAAGTTTCGCTTCGGGCGTATAATAAAAAGTAAGACTTTTGCACTTACAAAGTAACACAGATGAGATACTGAAGTTCATCTGGTACATGATTGTACACTCGGACCCACATCATGACAGAAAGGGAGCCCCCACGCCAGCGGAAGGCAGTTCGTACACTAGGTGGAGCCACCGTACCTGACAGAGTGTTCACCAACAACACATGCTCCTTGTCCTCTGTAACGATTTGCAATATAAATAAATTATCAACTTATACATCTTGATAGAATGAAAATTAGGATCTCAACACAAACCTTGAGTTAATACTTATTTTACAAAAAATAATTCCTGGGATCATGAAGCATGCATGAGGGTACCGTAACACTTGGTTCCGGAGAAGATCTTTCCCTGATCACACTGACAGATGTACTCTGTAGCAGAGGCCGTGCATGTGGCTACAGTCCCGCAGGTACTCCTGGTGCAGGGGTCAGCCTTTATGTTACACATCACCCCACTGTATCCTTCATAAAAATAATATATCATAGACAAATAAAGCTTTATTTTACCTTATTACATTAACAAACTAACATGCATCATTAATCTTCCTATGGTCATATTCTTTAACAGGGTTTTGAAAAAAACACTAATAATAAGAAACAAAAAGATATGAAATAAGCCTTTTTGTCAGCAAGCACAACCAATTAAAACAAATCAATTAAACCTATTTACATGTATGTCAAAGTTCTTATTTACATATACAATTCTATTAAAGTTTAAAATACAACAATAGCAAAAAATACTGAGAATTACGCATTGCTTACACAAATACAATGTCAGAGAAAGAAACACTTTCAAATACGGTTTTATTTATTCTAAGCGGGCTCCAAAGCGTGAGACATAGAGGAGCACGTGACCATTTTCCTACACGGAGGACCACGTAACATGTAAAACGTATATCATTGGTAATTGGTTTATTCCAGCTTTTTTAATTTAATGAATTATGTTACAGCTCGGTCGTACCAGGCATACAATGGCAGGTGTAGCCGGTGGGATGTGAGGGCACACACGTTGCGCCGTTCTCACAGGGATTGTTCCCATCAGAGCACCAGTCCCTCACCAGCTCACATGACGACCCAGCATATTCTGTAGAAACGTACACTGATTGAAATGTACACTTTATAGATCAGCTAACTAAAGAAAATATGAGAAATGAAGAATTGCTTGCGCACAATTAAAGTTTAATTATAATCTCTTTTTAAAAACATACATAATAAACATTAGCATAAACTAAAAGGTAGTTATGACAAATGTATGAAAACTTTAATGAAATCAACAGCACAGACGGAACTTTCCTTTGCTTATGATGTGAACTGAATTCTTGTGCAGTTTATTCATTCATAAATGTAGCAGTAGTCAGTAACACCAACACTGAGATGAAATCATTACAATTTTACCAATGAAACGTAGCATGTAGATATAGATCTACTGATAAATACTTAAACAAGCATTGTCATTTTGTACCCAGACAAAATGTGTTTTTTTAACCAATTCGTCATTTGCCAGACGACGTGGATTACGTAACATTAATTAAACCAGTGTCTTTCAAGATATTAATGGGTTTTGGTACTGTTTCGTCGTAATTAGACATGTAATCAGATGGCCCCTTTACCACTCTTAAAATTTGAGACAGACATTTAGAATACGTCAATAAAGTAGAGTTCCGTATATTTGCACTTAGTACATGATATATAAAACTGTGAATGTTAGTATCATGCCTCACGTTAAGGAGGCTTCTGTGGCACATTTCCTTGTCATTGATGAACAGCTTTAATAAAACCGAGGTTGCTAATAACCTATATGAAGGTTATGCGTTTTTAGAACTTTCTCTTTTCTGAGATTAATTTAACTTGCTACAATTGGTGTTTAGTGCTTGTGGGGCGGCTGTAAAATGTCGCCCCGTCCTACACCATTGTGTAGTTATATTTCTCTGGTCCTCTGGGATTATAGATTTAATTTTGTTTACATTAACCATGCATTTCCGCTTATGCGCTAGAGGGCGTCAGTGTTGTGGCACTTTTAATTACCCTTGATGAACAGCTGCAGCAAGACCTAGGTTGCTATTTTCCCAATGTAGACTATGCTTCTATCGGACTTTTTCTTGTACTTAGATAAATGCCTATGGCCATTAGTATAGTTACAAATACAAAACCTGATGAAAACAATATTGGTCTCACGTCAATACAATTCCGGCAAACACTTTAATCCAGTTTAAATGGGTGTTAACAGCTGGATATTTCCTGGAGGTTTACCTGGTGGGCACATGCATTGGGCGCTACCAATGTGCTGTACATTCGTACACTGGCCTCCGTTCTGGCAGAGTTGGACATGAGACAAGGTGTCGCAGACCAATGAAGCGTTCTCACAGGCGTCACCAACTGCTCCACCCTCACACCTGTAAACAATTATTATAAATATACACTTGATATATATTTCATAAAGGGCAACGTTGTCGAATCCACAGAATGAGGTTTACCGGTGATTCTGGATAGCAAATTTTTGACCAAATCTGACTTTTGACCTTTTTTGACCTATGACCACACATTTAATGCCATTAATAAGATTATTCCGCTCGACACTTATCAATGTTACATCTATCTATAGCAAAGTGAAATTCTAGACCAACATTACTTTTTTATATTTGACCACTAAGTATGACCACACCTGTTAAGGCACGAATGTGAACTCATGACACTCTGTCTCAATAATGTAAACATTTGTGGAAAGTTATTTAATAATTCATAATAAGAAATCATACATGTAATGGAAAAATAAGTTTGACACACACTTTTAAAATATACAAAAAAATGTGTCCGACTCTGATTCTTTGATTTTAATTGACAATTTTAGCGATATTGAGAATTTGGTATCATTTTAAAGGGTTTGAAAGTTTGAAGATTACAGTTTTAAATACAGAAAAAATGTTACTATAATTTATGCCAATATCATCACATCGAAACACTTACCTAAAGCAATATAAAAGGTGTACATGTTAAATACTTATTATGATCATTTTTAAGGAATATTGGTCGGTGAAACTCTTCTTAAATACTATGCAATTTTATGCGTTATTTTGACGTCATTTAGTCAATTGGTCCCAAACTCTCAGACTGTAAAACAAATGTTACAACACCCCGTCGTATTGGGGTTAAAATTTGTACCAAAATATTTTAAAATTTCTCAATTTTGAATTTACATTGCATGCAAGTAAAATATGGACAATCGGACGGACATACTCACGCATCGACCTACGCACGCACGGATGTAAAAAACGATAAAAAACTTTTGGCAATACAAAGATCATCGCAAGCGGGTACGACATTAAATTGTCTGTGATTTTGCATGGTCAGTGTTAATTGGTAGGACAGGAAAATCTCATCAATACATATTCAGTAATCTGTATGAACGAACCAATACTGTTTAGAAACAGTATCATCCTTTCCACAATATAACCTATGTTGTGTTGAACGGGCATAAACATGTATATGTGTGGCATATGGTGTTTATAAGTAAGTTTTGTTGAGATAATGTTATTAGTCTTACGAACAAAGCTAAACGGCCAATGCAGCCCCAAAAAGTCAATTTGGTATGTTCAAACACTAGCAATGATACTAAAATGAATTAAGTAAAATATTGTTATGTTACCTCTAAAGTACCATTTTAAGTAATAAAACATAAAATTAATTGCTAATTAACCATTAGTAAGCCAAACCAATGGAATGCCGCGGGCATGCAGAACTTAAAATTTAACAGGAACATACCATTTTAACCCCTTAGCCGAATTAAACTCTATGGACCAACGGAGGTAATCTTGGAGTTTTATAAGTGGAACATCAAACGTTTGTAAAAAATTAAAGGTTAGAAAGTAGGACGTAAACAAAAGTTTGAACCAAAATTGATATGTCTTTTTTGGACAAACTGTGTATTGTTATAAATGATCATGATCGACAGTTGGGAACTATCAATTTGTTAAAAAGATTGTTTTTACTCAAGCAGAGAAACACTTTGATTTAAAAGCAAGATTTTACATTGTTGTTTTTAGTTAACAACACAGACACACTAATGCATTTCTGGTTTAAAAACTAAAAAAGAAATATAATTATTAAATCGTAACATACACTGTATAAAGGAAATGCATTTCCCAGTGTTTTTGTGATCAAACTGTTTCCAATATACCAGTCTATAATTTGACCTGCAGAAAGAAGACTCCTGCAGACTGAAGCACTGTCCGTTGTTACATCTCCGCGTGGAGCAAAAGTCTGCCTCATCGGAGCAGGTCTTTCCCGTCCAGCCCGGCAGGCATGTACACCCAAAGTCATTAACGAGGTTTGTGCAGGTGGCTCCGTGTTTGCAGGGATATGAGTCACACTCATTGATCTCAGTCTGCGGAGGAAAAAGGTCAGACATATTTAATATGTAAAAGAAGAGTAAATTAGAACAGAACTATAAACACTCAATCAAAAGATATAAATATCCAATTCTCTTTCTTAAGGTCATCAAACATAAGTATTCAATTAGGTCAGGTTACATGTAGATGGTGATTGTTTTCTGATAATTAGTATCACACTGATCGTGCTATAGGTGTTTACTTCTACATTTTAATAGAACTTCTATAGTTTGGCTGTGGTAAAATGTTACAAATTTTAATTTCAAAAAATTAAAACTTACTCTGAATAAAATCTGTTGCTGGTAATGTGTGTTTTTGCTTGAAGATAATTTAATGCTTCAAAAAGTTTATCAAGTTAGGCTATACCTGTACACTGGGCTATAAACTGACCTGACAGTTGGTACCTTTGAAGCCAGGATTGCAGACACACTGGTAACCATTGTTCTGATCTACACAGCTTCCCTGATCAGTATTACATTCCCCAGGACAGTTTATGATGCTCTGACAGAGTTCACCTGCACATAAGGATATATCAAACTGTTCACATAGTCAAAACAATGACAATGCAAAAGGTGCCAGGTCCAAAATCATGTGCTACAATAATTAATAAGCCGTTTGATGTCAGTGGCAGTTATTCAAATATTTAAACTTAAATTGAATTGAATGATAGTCATATATCCATATTTCCACTTTAATCAGTCAACCAATGAGTTTACAGAAACGCATTTAAACAAGAGGGCCCAAAGGGCCCTAGGTCGCTCACCTGAGTAAAAGGTCAAGGGTATAGGTGAAGCCATTTACAGAGGACCACTAATGTTGTCAACCAAATATTGGTAGAGGACTTCTAGATGATGCTATATACCAAATTTGAAAACTCTGGGCCTTGTAGTTTCAGACAAGAAGATTTTTGAAAACTGCATTTTGAAGACCTATTTATTGACCCCGTGACCTACTTATCCAACCAATCAGAACCATTTGAACAATTTTGGAAGGGGACCACCCAGGGACCATTCCTGTTTAGTTTGGTCAAATTACCATTAGCAGTTCAAGAGAAGATGTCGTTTGAACGTTTCCGTATATAATTCAATGTAAAATTGTGACCCCCGGGGCGGGGTCAATTTTGACCCCAGGGGCATAATTTGAACAACTTTGGTAGAGGACCTCTAGA
>Ga0224511_10001956_pt1 | contig 13294 bp, 5 predicted proteins | sample SF_May12_sed_USG_2_FD_169988 | JGI IMG/M metagenome (GOLD analysis project Ga0224511, IMG submission 169988) | Sediment microbial communities from San Francisco Bay, California, United States - SF_May12_sed_USGS_8_1 | ecosystem: Environmental > Aquatic > Marine > Sediment | place: USA...
ATGTAACGGTTTTAGTAGCATGTAGTTTAATTTCACAGACAGTTTTCTTTACTTAATAAACATGTTTACATAATATGGAAACCAATTTTGTCGTGCTGGCTATTTTTTATGTGTTAGGCATTTTTGCCATGGAGCACTAATATTTCACTAGTGTTGCCGTAGTCTCTCATTGTTCTTTGGATATCAAATCACATTATAATATATGTTTATAATGAATAGAGTTGTGTGTTTGTGAGAACATGGGCAAACTACATACAAATATTACTAATATGAAGGTGTCCCATGTTCCGATATATTTTGACAGAATTATGTAAATGAACGTTTTGATATTATCAGGAAAAAAAACCTTCATTTCCCGGGAATTAGTGAATTACAGACAACACACGAGACATTTTGTATAAACATAGCATACGAATGACGTACCTCAGACTATTTTAGCTTTCGTAGGTGTCTACATTTAAACGACAATAATCGGTTTTTGTGACGTTCCAAATTTATATCACCAGCTATTTCCTCTACAAATAATTGTTCTTTTGTCGAGATCGGTTAATCGTTCAACTTCTCGATGCGTCTTGACATCCAATTTCCAAGCCATCATGAGTAAATGTGGCAAGTAAAAAAGTGAAAATATGTTTATTGTTAGGAGATGGCTATAACTGCTATTTTGTAACTGTGTTATTTAGTAATAGCTGTCACTGTAATTCGAAAGCGTTCAAAATGTTATTGTTATATTTCCTGTTTGTTTTAAGTCATACAAAATAAATCAACTCTCAATTCCCTTAAATGGCATGTCGTTATAATTATATGAAGCTTATTTGTCTTTGATAAAATTCCTCAATGCGCGAACCAATCGTTGCATTTGTGACCCAAGATCTGGCCATAACTTTCTCTGTTGTTTATCGGTTTTAAATTTGCTCCATGGGATCAGTGTTTTTGTAGATGCCATTTAAATATTGCAGGAGAGGTGTTCTAGATGTCTTCAGATATATGCTTTCCCGTAGCTTCCGTTGAACTAATCAGGAATCTAACTTCATTTGTAACGTACCTTTTATCTACATCAGATTCATAACATGACACGTGTTACATAAGTTTAACTTACAATTTGATATGGTACATAGTAACCATATGTTCCTTCTTAACTAGGTAACTAGGTGTCCGTATATTTTCCTTAATATATGTAATCAATAACTTAAAATCATATTAAAACACAATATTCAGTTCATTTAGGGTTATTTTTATGAGTGTTTAAATTGTTAAAAACAACGCCATTTTAACACTTATTTGGTTACAACTCGGAGGTCAGTTTACTAACTAGCGTTCCTGGGTGATAGCCTCCTGACGCCTTCATCATCGACGGACGGCTTCCTAGCCAGTGAACTCTTGAATTCCTTAACAACTTAAACGTCTGGTATTTTTGACAATTACTTTATATGATGTGAATTGTATATGAAAGGAAACAATACAAAATCTCAACAGTATACACGATCACAATGTTTTCGACTCCATTTATATTGATCAGAGGAGAGTTTGTACGAAACGCCCACGACGTATTTATTTGTCTAAATCACTCTCAAGTCTTGAAGGGGATTGCCATTCAATTTCAAACCTATAATGAACACGACTGGGGCATTTTTGATAGGGAAATACACTTAATTGTCTAATGGCTAGTTGTTTTCCACTACTCTGTATGTCGTATCATTGTATCTATGTCGAACATTGGCTTTTAAAATTGCAGACGCGGGCATATAAAATGGTGTGCTAAATACAGTGTGCTACTTTAGGAACGGCAATGACTCCGTGTATGTGCACAAAAACCTTTTCTCGAGACAGGGTTAATCACTGTTTATAAGCAATCCGCATTTAAACAACAAAAGAAACAATAATAAAATGAACTTCTGTTTTCATCAGATCAATTCTTATCATTGCCAACTATTTTGTTTTAACACTACAGTGAACATACACTAACTGCAATAATAACAGATAAAATATACATTTATGGGTGACATTGACCCTTTATTCCTTTGTTAAATATCAATATCAAATTGAAGTTAAAATTATATATCCTGGCATCTTGTATATACCCCATGTGAATTATATTATATAAATACATGTAAGTAGAACAGTACTCAAATATTACTAGTAATATAAAGATATTCGTTTGTTTTAAATAGTACCACAAACATATAATGGCATGTGTGGTGTGTTGTTTACAAAGAGTATTTCTTTCATCGTTGGGTCATTGTTTTCAATGTGATATGCAGTTATATATTGCTACCAAACACAAGCATTAAGAGAGCGAACAGTAAATAAATGGTTTTGGATTTGACCATTATCTTAGAAAAATGCAACGTCTTGAGGTGAATACATAAACCCTTTAATACATGTATATGTACCTAACACTATTATATTTGGTAAACACGTTTTAAGTTAGCTTTAAATATTTCATGATAAGCAACCCTAACACGGTTGTTGACAATCATCGCTACATGTATTTTTAGTAATTATATATCCTTTGTTCCTTATAATATACTATTTTATTACGTAAATTCTCATTTTTGAATCAAAAATATTTAATGGGATTTTAGTATGTTGTCTAGAGACATAGTTTTACCTTCATAATGCCAATGTATATTACTGTTAACAAAATATTAATTACATATTGTACACGCCGCCTAACACTGTCAAACTTATTCGTTTTAATTAACCGTGTTTTAAAAGTGATTGAACGCTGTGCAACAGTACGTTTATGATTTATTCTGAACGTCTTAAAGTAACTTTTAGTGATTAAACATGTTAGTACATCGTAAATCTTCATTTGAAATGGACCTTAGCCACTAACCATGATTAATGAAGGATAAAGAAAGGTAAAATTCGGACATGACGCAAACAGGCAGGTAATGTCACCCTTTGTTTCTCATCCAGATGTAAAAGTATTGTCTTTAGGACGTGTATGTCTTTCACGCAGCTTTATTAAAATGTTTGAAAACATATTCGACACTACACTTTGCTAGAGACTTTTTAAAACACAATGCTAGAGTATTAAAAATCAGGTATTGTATTTTATATTTAAAACATACAACTAAACAGCAATGTTATACATGTTTAATTGTCGTTTATCGTGTCTTCGAATTGAACAACACAGTCTCTTTTTGCAAATGGTTCTAAATCAGATTAACACGTTATGCAAAATTATGGCAAAAGTAAGAACGAAACCCTTTTTCCATTATGATTAGACAAGAAATGTCATTTTGACCGATGATCTGAGCGTATTTATCTTTCACAAATTATCTTGTATATTATTGGTAATGCTAAACTTATCTGCGGAAAAGTAAAACATGTTATTATTCGTAACTTTCTGTGGGGACAAATAATAAAATTATATGGAAATGGTAAAAGCACAACCATATGACATGTTAATGTTCTTTGTGCAATGAACACTATTTGTGATCTGTAATTTGTTATATGTGTAATATATCATGAATATGTTTATTTGTTAAGGAACTGTGAGACTGGAGTGCTATCGCCTATTAAAACTGCTTATTTAAAGTGATACGAGATTGCTCAGAAGTAGCGATGTGCTCATATATAAACTGCTTAGATATGATAACTAGTGTCCGAGTCTGACATTTTGACTATTTAAGCGATATAATTGAGAATTTGGTATCGTATAAAAGGGCGATTACAGTTTCAAATAGAGAACGAAAATATTTCCATTATTTATGTCAATATCAACACTTTAAATAAATGCCTGGATTATCATGAACGGTGTACTTGAAAAACATAAGGGCGATACATTTGTATCAATACATTTGGGGTTAATTTAATGAGATAACGTGACGCCAATTTAGCATTTGGACCAGAAGTCAGACGTTGGGTCACATATGTATATGTCACCCATACCTCATTTTAATTGTCCTTTTGTTCGCATCATTGTTAATAAAACTGTTTAACTGAATCACTAGTTTTTGTTTGAATTAAGAATAGGAAAACAACCCTGACAAACGTAGTGAAGTATCTTCCTTTTAGCGGCGTGTGCCTACACTTGCCATTGTTTTCATGATATGCCTTAAATATTCTAGGTCTGTATCTTAATGCCCTTTTAATCGGATACAAATATTGCAATATGTTATTGTTAAGTATACTGAATACATTAACATTGCAAAATAAATTATTAAAATCAAACATAAAAAACCGTGTCTGTACCGGGAATTGAACCCGTGACCACTTGCACCCAGAGAGGATGCATTACCTCTGCACCACCGAGTCAACTGAAAGCAACGATTGTTGTCAATCTGTTTAACTCGCAATGGGTCGAAATGTAAATAAACAAAGCCGAATTTGCGAGCCACACAATTTCAACAAATTTATTTATTTTCTGTAATATGTTTACATGCATGGATAACTATATTTGGCAGTTTCGCATATTTAGGGGAGTATGTTTTACTGCTTAAATATGGTTCAAATGTAATATGTAAACCATTTTAACCTAACAGATACAGACATATCATCTTTAACATCCCACTTCAAACTTATATTCACATTTACGTCGAAAAAAATAACCAGAATGTCTGCTACATACTTATTACTAAATACTGCTTCCATATAATTATTACAGTTTGCGTATCTCTTTCATTGTTATCAGTTTAATTAGGTTGTGATCCCACTTTTAAGCAATAAACGATAAAGTTTTTTTTGTTATTCGGAAAACCAAATAAACGTGATTTACTACTTGAACTGATAGTGTTTTAACACACGAAGGACTGAGATCAACAATGGTGTAAGTTTGTTATAAAATGACTGACAAATAACGTTTTTTTTATTAAAATTTACTTTACATATGTTTACATGCCACAGCCGAATACGACCAGGCAACACTACAAGAAATATGTCAAAAAATATTTTTCACGCATGTTTCTGTTACACTCTGCGCCATACTGCCGCGTTATCATCCGTGGTCCCTGAACTGACTCACGCGGTGTTTGGACCTACTGACAGTTCCATTGTATTGACTGCGAGGAGGCGTCGTTTATGTGCAGTTGACATTTCCTATGTATATGTTTATATGTGTGCTGTTTTCCAGCTTTCCAACGAAATGTTGAACAAAATTTGCTGTATATTTCTTAATAACTTTGTTCCCACACTTTGGTAACTTTAAACTGACTTGGATGCGTTTCCTACAGTTGTTTTGGAGCAACGTTTAACTTCATTAGGGACTCATACATGTTACAGCTCACACGTTTACGTCAATTCGATTTATTACACGACGTCAAACACTGAAAACGTATTCGTTGGATTCAAATGCCATTCTTCAACAGTCGGCCTAACGCTTATGTGTGTCATCTTAGAAATTGTAGAAAGGGGCTTACTTTTGTTTTTCCGTATATCGTAAATCTTCATTTGAAATAGATCTTTGACACTAAACAATATTAATGAACCATTTACGAGATACACACATTGGACATGACGCAAACGGGCGAGTAATGACAAACTTTGTTTCACATTCAAATGTTGAAATATTTTACTAAGTATCGCATTGAAGAAAGTTCTAAATTGTGCAGAAAATCATAATTAATACATCACTTTAATCGGGGCCTTTAATATAACATTAATTCACAATACATAGTTTAAACGTATTCATATTGACCATAAATTAACATACATGTTATTCAAAATATAAAGTAAGGACGTTTTTCGTTTGCGGATAGAGCGAAGCAGTTTATTTAAGTATTTTTTGGCAAATGGTCCTTGAGCCTTTCAATCAGATTGACACATTGCACCAAACCAATAGCAAACGTAATAACGGCACCATTTCCCCAAGAAAATGCCTTCAAGCGTAGACCAGCAATGGCATTTAGTTGAAAATGTGTGCGTTTTCAATCTTGTATTTTTGCGTAGTGGCGTGTTTGATAAAATGAAAAATGTTTTTCAGACTCGGTAAACAACCAATAAAGACATTAAATGTTGAATACTAAGCCAACAATATATAATTAAGCAATATGTAAAATATATTTTATTTAAAAACAATTAAATTTTACAATCACTGGTAGTTTAACTTGGTTTTCATAAATACATCACTCATACGCTTCGGTCGTAGATTGTATGGAATGTTTGATGGTGGAACAATTAAGTAAAACGCAGTTGTTTTCCCCAAATACGCGTTACCTCCTGAGAGGTAGTTATCTAATTTTTATATAGTTTAGAAACAACAAATAAATAACAGGATCAACAAAGAAACTCTTCCAATCGTGCAGATTGAACATCGAATGTTTTAGCCTATTTTACACAATGCTTTTATTTTACAATTTGATATTGCTTTACCCGTTTGGGCATTGGATTAACAATTGTAATAAGATGGGCAAAGTATATTTAGTAAGGGTCGTACTCCCCACCCGTTGCAATAAGTCGTTACCGTTACTTTATGGTTTTTAAAATAAATCGGTATATGTAAGATTCATTGATTAAAACAAATAAAAAAGCACGATTAATATTACATAATTTTATTTTTCTCTTTCAGGATTGAGTATAGCGTCGAAGATAGATCGAGCACATGTATACAAATGATCGTGTTGTTACCATTTAAAAATAAATATTATAATCCACGTTGTTGTTTATTGCAATAATGTATATAAACTGCATCTTGAAGGGGCTACACAAAAGTGGTGTTCATTCACACCTGTGTTTGAGATTTGAAATCGGCTAAAAGCTTCAAGTTTGTAGTCCAATCACCCATCTCGTAGTCAGGTGGCTGCAGTGGCGGTGTCAGTGGCAGTAGCAGCAGAAGCAGGGGCAATATCAGCAGTTACAGCAGCAGCAGTACTATAATACGATATTTTCATGATTTAAAAAAATAAATGAGCATGTTAAAATTAAATAAAAATTTGTTTGACATAAAAAAGTACATGTAGCATTATATTGCTGTTATTAAACACAATTTACTTGGTATAAAGAATGCAATATTTTATATGGTTTCGTTGATTCCTTACTCTATTTTAATGTGTTACATCCGTGCTAACGAATCTTTACTTTTGCTCAGGGCACATTGCACAGACTCACAAAGACGTCTCAATCTAACATTTAATATGACATTGTGTCTAAGAAAGCAACACCAATTAAGACCAGGAATAAGCTTTGCCGAGGGTTAAACAACCTATATTAGAATGTCATTAGTTGGTAAACAAACTGTGATTTTGGTTACATGAGATGTGCAGGTGCGATAGATCTTGACATACGTGCACCACAGGTATTTATATAGAATAACAATGATCCGTACCTGTGTATTATATGTATTCGTTATGTTGTTAACAATCCGATCTAAAAATTAAATGCTGCGAGAAAAAGAAACGGAGTAGGCTGGTATTTTGCAATTACAAACTACAATTGTTTTCAACCTCCGGTTTATATGTTCTTAGTTAAAAAAACAACAATCAACCAATCAAAAACATGAAAATTATACACCTTCTTTAAACCATAGTCACCATTTTACCACTGTTTGGAGTGATTGAAACGAATGATCACGAACACTGTAAGGAATACACAAAAACAACAGCAACAACAACCAGTTGCCAAAACACATATGTCCGCTAGAACAGGCTAGATCTCTTTAATATTACAAAAATAATAAAATACCTACAACGATGTTTCTCGTGTAATCGTTAATTTTTCTTCTCCATAAGGGTGCCAAAACTCACAAAGGTTGTCCACACTGTTACAACGTATTTGATAAAATGATAGAGTTATTATAATACACATTTTAATGGACTAGTTTTGACGGGTCAATGTTGTTAGTGTAATGTGTTTGACTTGGTGTTGATTTATGAGCAAAAAGCATAGTTCTGAGCGTTTCTGTATCATATTATTTGTTGTTTTTTTCTCAAATATTCAATGTGTTAAGTCAATGTAATTTTTTTGCAATGATTGTATAGGTTATACTTAATCTAGGACTTTGTCAGTAATGGCTCATAGTCAGTCACAAATCATTTGCTATGCGTCGGCGATGGGTTAAACCCAGGTAATTCGAACGAAATCTTGAGACAGATCTTACGATTTTGCACCCGTCGGAGGCGCTTACCGGACGCCTGCGGCTTTTCGCATTTTTTAAGGCATCGCCACCCCCGGCGCGGTCCCAATCTTTGAAATTATAAGTGTACGATTGCTCGCAAGAGTTTTCGCCCATTTTGGGTATCCCAGACGCGATCTCAGATGACCTATAATGCCCTCCGATTATTCGGAGGCGTCCTCCGAATAATCTGAGACTAGCAGCAATATTCTGTGTGGAATTGCGACGACTCGTACATGTACGCTTTCTATGATCGTCTCCGACTAATCGTACGGTGGAATCGTAGTTAATCGCCGTGTATATAAGGGCGCCTCCGACCAAATTGCTAAAAGTTTGAGACGCTTTGCTGCAGGAGGCTGTGACAGGTCAGAAAACCCTCCTTTTAATTGAAAGAAAATACGCTCGCAGATGTCGTCTCCAATCGCCTCCGATGCAATCGGAAGCGATTGGAGGCTCATCCCACGATTATTCGAGAAAACCTGGTCAAAATCCTTTAACAAATCTTAGACAATGTGACTGCTCCACTTTTATTAGGATTATTGCTACGATTGTTCAAGGATTCTTTATTTTCTACGACGACCCCGGCCAAAACTTATCCCCGACACATCGCCGACATTGTGACTGAGTAATTAGCATACGGTTTTCCTAAAATGACGATTTGTGTTTTTCAGAGAGTGTATCTTGTGGTAACACACATTTAAACATGAACGTGACAATGAAATTAACCAGATATGCACAACAAATCTTCACTTGCAGGAACTTGAACGCGAATTCATTTTAGACTGAGACAAGACCCACCTTTTAACAATTCTATCAACAACACTCGGTGTTTTGACATTCATGGTGAAATGTACATATTTTATTCATGAATTATAAAAAGTCTCCGTGAACATGTTTTAATTTAAACTGATTTATTGAATCGGGATGATTTTCAACCGCCATCGCTAGGGATCAATTATAAGATGAAGCACAATTTATTAAACACAGATACCCTTCATATCGTGTAGATTGAACATCAAACGTTTTAGCTTACATGCAGCTTACACAATGCTTCTAACTGGCAGTTTGGTGATGCTTTACTTGTGTAATGGCGTTAGGTGAAAGAATGTAATAAAATAGACAAAGTATATGATTAGGGTCGTATATGCATGTACCCCCTTATAAATTTGGAGTGAATAAATGAGTAATAAAATGAATTGATTTCAATCAGAGTACGCATGAACTAACAGGTAGCATTGTATGACAACTGTAAAACAGATTGAAACATAAGTGATTAAAAATAATTAAATACTGTCAGACTGGCCGTTTCTTTACGTGAGTGAAGCGTGAGGAAAACTAAGCATACATAAAGGATAATTTAAAAATCATGAACTTATATTAAAACAAAGGACTTTCTGAGTAACCTTTTTGTCAAGTATTACAGATACAGAGAGAACCGGCAATCAACGACCATTTAATGTTACAATATTCAGACATACACCAAATTTTATATAGCTTTTAATTGCAAACATTCAATTATGAAATACATTTCTTAGAGACACAAATCACGGTTCTAGATACATTGATTTCCCTTGTGAATACCATAATTGTGATTTACCTTGATTAGATAATTTTAGAATTCTATTTTAATATCACTCAAGCCTCATTAGGACATTCCGTTTTGTTCAGATTCATTTTGATAAGACAAAACACCATTCAAATAAAGTAACCACACTAAAAACCATTGTGTATAACATAAAAGTGGTTAAATATAACTTCAAAAAGTTTTGTTATCTGGATGAACTTGGTAGTTAGCATGTAGCACGATAACTCGTTTACATGTATTAATGCACACCCTTGCTGTGTACCACTGTCTACCGTGTATCAAGTACACTTGAGTCACTTTAGGGAATTCACAAATCACGATCAAAGCATTTTAGCTGATAGTATAAGTGACATCTTTAGGGAACTAATACTGCACTTAAAAACCTGCACATGCAATTGTTGCGTGTAGCTGTGAATGTTGTTAGCTTGATGGCGTTCAATTACTGTGCTTTATAACATCTAATAACATGTTCCTGTTACCAAGTGCACTATAAATATGTTTAAGGCAAACTGACAATTACTGTAATAGACACCATGTGACTTCAGCACAGGTTTCTATGTATTATATTTTAATCCATTTTTACCGGATTAAATTGTTTTCCTATTGTTGGTGTCTGAATACAAATGTAGTTATTACTGATCCGCAAAGCATAGTTTTGTGGTTAACGTATATGTTATTTGTGTCGCTTTGCTGAGAATAAACGGACCCAATACTTTAGATTTTGTTATTTTACAAATTGCCGGCCGCACAATTTTGCGAAAGGCATAAAGCTTATTTGTATTGGTCGTTTTTATTCACTGCAGTGAAATCGCACTTAGTTGGTAAAAAGTGAAAACACTAACTGGTTACTGAGTTATAAGTGTTCATGATGAAACCTGAAATAGGGAATAGAAAATGTAGTTAATCAATCTTCATAATAATAAAACATAATTAAGTTGCTGCATCATGTCTAGACGCTTACAGGAAACACATCTCATTTATCTGTTCTATGTAATTACTTCTGCTCCATGTAATTACTTCCTGCGATATGTTATTGACAGAGTTTAACCGTGAGCGACATTCGTTTGTTTGAAAAGATGAAAACGGCAATGATGTCTGAAGGCAGCATACGTGTACAAAACACGTTGGTAGTTAACATGACTTTTGTATATTTCTCTTTAAGGAATGACCTTTGTAATGGATGCACAGATTTGCAGCTTGGAAGAAGTTTTACAAACATTTTTTTATTAAAACATATGCCATCTACAGACGATCTACCACACCGCTTTTGCAGTTTTTTCTTTGTTGATTTTATAACCAAGATTGAAATTGTGCATTCTATTCATATTAAATGGAGATTATAAGGTGTAAAATTATTTCCCTTTAATTGAATTTAATTTAATTTAAGCAAATAAAGGTAACTTGCATTTAAAAAAACATTTCTATGGTTGAAAAGGAAAAGCATAATATAGATCACATTTTAACGAAAACAACTTGTTTATATTTTGATAAAAATACAAATATGTATCCTTCATAATGCATTACACAGGTCTTACCTTAAAACTTGTAAGTTTAGGTGACATTTTTATGTGCAACAAAATGATGTTGAAATCCAACGTGTGACAACACCAACAACTAAGTACAGTGACAAATTACTGTATTGCACTCAAATTCAACAAGTTCTTATGATGTGAGCGTTTGTTGAACGCATAACACTTCTTAGGTTATACCACGGTTGTCAGAAGTACGAGTATCTTTATAGATACACTACAGTGGTGGTGGTAGTAGAGGTACTGTTGCTGGCAATGGCGGTGTCAGTGGCAGCAGCAGCAGCAGCAGCAGCAGCAGCAGCAGCAGCAGGGGCAACATCAGCAGAAGCAGCAGCAGCAGTACTATAATACGATATTTTCATATAAATAAATGAGGTTTTTAAAATTTAATTAAATACTTGTTTGACATAAAAAGTACATGTAGAATTATATTTTTGTTATTAAACATACGTTACCATGCATTTTAAAGGATGCAACATTTTATATGGTTTCATTGTTTCCTTACGTTTATTTTAATGTGTTACATCCATGCTAAATAATATATTTACTTTTGCTCAGGGCACATTACACAGACTCGCAATAACGTCTTACATCTAACAATTAATATGACATTGGGTAGTTGGTAAACAAACTGTAATTTGGGTTACATAAGATGTGCAGGTGCGATATAACTTGACAAACATGCACCACAGGTATTTATATAGAATAAAAATAACCCGTATCTTTGTGTTAGATGTGTTCGTTATGTTGTTAACAATCCGAACTTAAAATTAAATGCTGCGAGAAGCAGAAACGAACGAGGCTGGTATTTTGCAATTACAAACTATACATTTTTAAACCTCCGGTTTATATGTTTTAAGTTAAAAACAACAAACAACCCACCAAAACACCTTCTTCAAACCAGAGTCACCATTTTACCAATATTTGGAGTGATTGAAAGGAATGATTAAAAACACTGTTGGGAATACACAAAAACAACCACAACCAGTTGAACAAACACAGCTAGAATAGACTAGATCTCTCTTAAATTGCAAAAATAATAAAATACTTACAGCGATGTTTCTCGTGTTATCGTTAAATTTTCTTAACCATACCAGAGCCGAAAGTCACATTGGTTGTCCACGCTGGTACAACTCATTTGATAAAATGATAAAAATAATATAATATGCACTTTTACTGCACATTGTTTCGACGGATCAATGTTGTTAGTGTAATGTGTTTGACTTGGTGTTGATTTATGAGCAAATAACATAGTTCTGAGCGTTTCTGTATCATATTTTTTTTCTCAAATGTTCAATGTGTTAAGTCAATGTAAGTTTTTGCAATGAATTTATAGGTAATTCTAAATCTATGACCTTGTCAGTAAGCATACGGTTTACCTAAAATGTCGATTTGCATTTAAAATGTTTGTCAGTAGTAATTTTCAGAGAGTGTATTTTGTGGTAACACACATTTAAACATGAACGTGACAATGAAATAAACCAGATATGCACAACAAATCTTCACTTGAAGAATCTGTATTTTATAACAGAAACGAGATATAAAAGCCCTGCAAGTACTTGAACGCGAATTCATATTAGACTGAGACAAGTCGCACCTTTTAACAATTCTATAAACACCACTCGGTGTGTTGACATTCATGGTGAAATGAACATATTTTATTCATGAATTAAAAACTGTCTATGTGATAATGTTTTAATTTAAACTGATTAATTGAATCGGGATGATTTTCAACCGAAACCGCATGGGATCAATTATAAGATGAAGCACAATTCATTAAACACAGAAACCCTTCCTATCGTGCAGATTGAACATCAAACGTTTTAGCTTACATGTAGCTTACACAATGCTTCTAATTGGCAGTTTGATGCTGCTGTATTTGTGTACTGGCGTTAGGTGAAAGAATGCAATGATATAAACAAAGTATATCATAAGGGTCGTATATAATCAAATATTTACTCGTCTATTTCCATTGCTTCAATATCCTTTACCGGACGAATAAAGTTCATTTCTCGATGAACACCGCTAGCCTTATCACCGCGCAAAGGTACGGAAAACACTAATGACGTCAGGAATTCCCCGCTATTTTTAGAATGTTGCTATTTTAAGATAGCTTCCACAAGA
>Ga0224511_10001957_pt1 | contig 13294 bp, 10 predicted proteins | sample SF_May12_sed_USG_2_FD_169988 | JGI IMG/M metagenome (GOLD analysis project Ga0224511, IMG submission 169988) | Sediment microbial communities from San Francisco Bay, California, United States - SF_May12_sed_USGS_8_1 | ecosystem: Environmental > Aquatic > Marine > Sediment | place: USA...
GAGGGGGGGGCTATGGGTGGTGACGCCTACTCGAGACACAATCAGACGCTCGGTCGTGTTGAATCATGCAGCTTTCTTTATATAAGACTAATGACCACAGGATATTTGGGCATTGCGGGGTGAAATTTCTTAGTTCAATCGCTGTCTAGGACTCGGAATCCATTGTTGGAAATGTTGACACATTCGCTCAGCACACACATGCGGGGACTGAGTTACACTGGTTAGCTTATTGTTGTGCTCAATAAGGCAATAGATTTATTGCCAGTAGGTGTTTCAATGCCATGCTGCCTCTCATGCTGCCTCTCATGCTGCCTAGCCTTTTAGGCCAATTGAATTGTAACTAGACTAAACACAGTGATGGACTATGAACTGTGACCAGTCCTAAGAACTGTATTTATTTAGATCTCCATAGATGAGGATCAGCTGCTAAGACCGGCTACGTAGTCGATAATGAACTAACAATGGCGGTTTTGTTTCTCCCTGCATGTTGTATGGATTGTCAGTCACTGTTGGTTATAGTACTCTGCTATTAGCATTCACTCCACATAGAGTAAACAGCAGGAAAAATCTATACCATGCCTGCCTTGACCTCGTCTGAACTAGCTCCAGGCCCTCTGTCTAAAAAGGGCAGTAAAACGTTTTCTGGGAATAAGCACAGTATTCAAGAGCAGCTCTTTGCACTGAAGCCTAGTCATATAAGATTACATGTTATGAGCGCAGTATTAACTTTATCGGTGGTCTACTTATTACCAGTCAGTAGGAGATAACCAGTACCAAGTGTTTGTTTTCACCATGATATCACCAGCCATGCATAATTTTCCTCGTTCTAGTCACTCCTACAGCTGTCAGTTGACAGAGACCACCCACCATCAGCCCATCTCCCATCTCATTCCTTGTAATATATTCACTGCAATGATTTGCTGCCTGTATCTCTGAACCCGCCAAAGGCGACTTCACTCCACCGGGTACCCTACATAATTTGATAAATCAAAATATTGAGTTAATTTATGGACCATAATAGATCTTCGTATGAAATTTTGTGAGAACAACACGCCAAGGGCTGCACCTCATTGATGCAAGATCATAAGATGAAATCAGATGGTATTTCTATAGACAGACAGTGTCACTGGAATAGTAGCCCAGTAGTGCACCGGCACTGGCTCGCTGGATGCCATGTTGATGTTTCGTTTGCATTTGTCCGGTTTTATACCAAATGGAGTTCCCCCCTGTTGAAGTAATAGCTAGAGGTACTCCACTAGAGACATAAATGGTAGAATGATAAGAAACTGGGGTGTCAGACTAGTAGAAACCCTCATGAGGTTGAGGTGAGTTGCTGATCTGTTGGGCTGCCTTGTGAAAGGTATTGGCTTCCCTTGTGTGACCTGCAGGATGGGAGCTAGTGGTCATATAAAGAGCTTACTCTAGCAGTAAGGTCCAAGATGGCCGGATCTAACAATGGGCCAAAACGCTCTAAAATACCCATGTAGATATCCATACACTGAAATCCTTCCTTTCATTCATATAGTCACCCCCTGCCCTGTGCCTGGCTATGCATTAGGCGTGAGAGTCATGAAACTGTATACTCGTTCTATAGTTCAAGTATGGGTCTTACTGCGGTAGTAATGAGGATTGGGGGCCCTATTCCCCTTGGCTTGTTTACACAGTTTTGTACTAGAGAGTCATCATCTATGGAGTTGATTCAACTTGATCAATAAGTAGTAAGCACTAAATCTCAATAAACAGATCTCACTGCATCAGTCTTCCCGTCATCTGGGCAGCACACGGTAGCGAGCGGCAAGTACACTAGTACACACTTCGCTGACTGGCAACATCTGATTGACAATCAAAAGTCAACACCTCCTTTGTGGATAAAAACCATTGGGCTGAGTGGTCCGTAACAATTGGGTTTTATACAGGGTTTGTCTTGTCCAGCTACTCGTCTCAATAGTGAATGGCTTTGATTGTCCAAGCTTTTGCTATTTGATTTTATCAGTCAAATGAATGAAGCAACCACAAACTTGTTTTGCACTAATGGATTAAATAGCAGGGATCAATAGTTGGAATAATGGAGGCATTGCTGGGCATGTCTTCCGAAATTCTCTCCAGCCGTGTCTTCAATGATTTATGGCATGTTTTTACTTCATCATTCCCCATCGAACAGTATCCTGAACCAGACCAACATTGAAATCATCAGCCATCACGGATAATACCCTGACTAGTGGACTAGGCTGCTAGTGGACTAGGCTACCAGTGGACTGAGTTGTAGTAGATTAGTGGGCAGCTTCACACTCATTATTAGGACTCAGTTTATTTTACACTTTGTCTCACCCCTGGGTGAGCTCCCTCATTAGATGTGCCAGGTCTGTATCAATTAGCCAGACTTCTCTGATGATCTGGCCAGCTTATGATAAACTGAAAATGAAGTAGATGCAACCATAAACGTTTATCCTGTCTGATGTTTATTGCCACTGGCTTGTTGGAAAGGGTCATTCTCAATGGTTTCCTTTGTTTTAGTTCGCTGCTTGAAGGACTGGTGGTGCCCCTGCAAGAAAAACTAGAGGATTGGAAGAAAAATACTGTCCTCATCGATAAAGATCATGCCAAAGGTTCGTTCCATGATGACGAACATTTCTTTGTCACCTCCAGTTAGACTCGGTTCTATGGAGATAATGGTGCCGTCTTGGTAAAATGAGCATCGTCGCTGGTGTCTGCTGTCGGTACTTGCGAGCCGTCTGATATCCTTGGAGCATCGCTGCTCATCCAACCGACCTCTGGTTCCGTCATAATTTGAGAACAATAATTATTGCAGTTGCCAGCGTTTGTCTTTGCCCAGCTAAACTGTACTTGCTCATAGTTTACCGACCGACCCTTAACTAAATACCCTCAAGTGAATCAAATACAGGTGCAACCTATAGAAACTAGTAGAAAATCCTCCAGAGATTTATTAGTGCTGAACTTCGGGGTCTGATAGTGGGGAGTACTGACTCGCGTATAAGGTTTCCCATAAAGTCAGAGCCAACCACCTAGCTGTAGATCGTGACCTCCCATTAACTCGGCCAGGGCATAACCCCAATAACCACAAAGTATGCGCCAAAGACGCAAGCCGTGCTGTGGTCCATCACCAATATCCTGTCTCAAGGGGTTCTTTCCCTAAAACCAAACTGATACACCTGAGCCCAATGTGGACCCAGCTAGCTATTACCAAAGAGGATAACTCTATGGCCTCTCTGCCCTACTATCTTCGATACTGTTACAAGAAGGCATTAATCGGATTAGCTAGTAGTGCCATTAGTATGTCAATTATCGCGTGCAGACCCTGGCCAGCCTAGCGGCTTTTCCAACTCAATGTGTCTAAACTCTTTGCACAGATTATAAGCGAGCACGGCAGGAGATCAAACGGGCCTCCTCCGACACAATTCGTCTGCAGAAAAAAGCGAAGAAAGGTAAAACTACCTACTGTAAGTTCCACCGCTCTCCTCCGCTTTTCTGTACCTCTCACACGGGCCATGCCCTTACTGACCCAGTAACGCCTGAAACGTGATAGGAAGACGGGTAAACCGACTACTGCTGCTCACGGTGCTCCCATCGATATATGCACGGACAGTCTATCATTGTGTCTCTGCTCACTTTATGCTGGCATAGCTTCATTCACCGATTGCTGATGCTCACATTGTTGTCAGGGATTCCGTCCGTCCAGGAAGAGTTAGTCTAATATCAGTAAATTGTGCAACGATTTGCGAATCGTCTGGTTTTGATTTACGCTGAACTATATGCATTGAGCTTTCGCGTGCTAGAGCTAATCGTTCTAAAAAGGGCGGGTAACCAGTAACCATTCTTCCTGACGCTAAAGGAAATCACCACTAGATCTGAATAAGACCAATCCTCAGGCCACGAACTCAAACTATAATCAGACCAGTCAATCTCATCACTGGAATTTAATAACAAGCCTCAAACGAATTGATTGTCATCAGCTAGTCTCCTAGACTGATCACAACAATGACCAGGGACACTTGCTGCTTGATTGACTCGCTATCTATTGGTGATTGTTGAGTCAATGGCTGCCTGCTTCTTCACTTTATATGTGTTACATGGTCACGGGCTTGGCTCGGATGAGAGATGATTTGCATGCTCAGTGTATTAATGCTTACTGTTTCTGCTGCTCTAGACACCCACGGCACATAAATGCGACCCGTCATTCCCGCCGAGCTTCCGCACCACCACAGTATATAGAATACCACAAAACACGAGACGCTGGTAACAAAACCCTTACTTCCCGTAACAGATCACTTTCTCACTCCTTTGACCTCGTGAAATCAGTTAGTGTCAATTAGGAAGCAGCGTGAGGTTCCTCCTCCACCCTATATGTGAGCTCGGAGTGATTTCTCTTTCAGCTAAAGGTGAAGCAAAAGAAAAACTGGAACACGCCATGCTCGGTGTCACAGATAAATACATGCTCCTGGAAGAGTGCGAGAAAAAATACGTCCGCAAAGCCCTGCTCGAAGAAAGACGACATTATTGTGATTTTATCTGTTGCGTCCGCCCGGTTGTGGTAGGTTTTATCCGTTCGACCAATCTCGTTTGCTACACATTTCGGTGATCTATTACAGTTTGCCAGGCTTGAATGGCTAATTTTAGCATTCTAACTTGCACTAGCTGTTTGCATGATAACTTCGTTGCCGTGCCAACCAGGTCTCGGGAGCCCCACTTCATGCACTGACAGCTTACATCATCTCACTAGTCTGCAACGGTTTGACACAGGGTTATGCCGGTGACTGGGTCAAACAAGACGTAACTAACAACCTTGCAATCGTAGACTCTCATAATCAATGAATGGCCTTCTGAAGAGTGGCAGGCCTGTTGTGGATGTAGTGTCAGATGTAGAGTGACCAACTGTTACTGAATGTATTATCTGTTTTGATAAGCCTAGCCGAAAGCAACAGTATACCCCATGACCTGTAATACAATCGATATGATCCGCATTTGCATAAACCTATGTAGCTGTGAGAGCGCATATTTTATTCAGAAATCGAGCTGGCATTCTCGACCCAAGCATTATTCTTAGGTCAACAGTTTTTCTTACTATGACAGCATTGGTTTTACCTTTCTGCAGGACTCTGAGATAGCCATGGTTCAAGAGATATCACACCTGCAGGAGATTGTGGACCATCTCTCTGGTATGGCGGCTGATCCGGACACCCTGCCCGAGTCCAGCGAACAGGTCATCACAGACCTCAAAGGCGCCAACTTCACATTCAAATACAAGGTAAAACCTTCGACCATTGAAACGCGCTCTGATTGCATTATTGCCATATTTGAAATAAATGACCCTGGGTTGCAAAAAGATACATTGCACCTGGACTGCCAGTTGAGTGTTTAGTCTGCCACATTGTATGTGCATTACTTATGTAAGCTGGATGTTTAGAGCAATGCCGCCATCGAGTCGGGGACAGTAGTGCTGCAGCAACTGCAGTCAGCCTGCACGGTATGATATGTCGGCGTTGATGCTGATTGAACATGCCACCGAATGATTTGGGCTAATCTCAAACGCTGATCTCTGTTCGCTGCATAGATCAATACATATCATCCTCGGGTAAAGCGCCCAGCACTAGGCAAGAATTAGCCGCTATCAATGAGTTGCTGATTGCAAGGATTCGAGACCCAGTTGGCTCCAACGTCCACTCTTATCATTCCGTTATGCCCTGAATCCATGCGGATTTGGGTGTAAGCTGCCAAATTCAATAGAGTGAATGCAAGATGCATATGTAATGGCCTCCATTAGATAACTTGTCGTGTACGCTGTCCAAAGTCCAGTCTCGCTGTTCTGCCGCCGTACTGTTCGCGAACGTAAATCCAGTAAAACTGTTTCATCTTGCCCGCATGTAGCTCGCTTTCTGATTGGCTCTTTCCTCTCTTCCAGACCCCACCTGATTCGCCAACATCTGATCGGCACAGTCTTTCGTCGAGCATGAATTCACTGATCAGCGCTCAGGAAGGAAGTGATTCCGCCTCACAGCGAAGCACGTCTCCCGGTCGATTGGCCACTATAAAGGTACACCATGAGCGTGGTTATGCCAGATTACCGTGCAGCTCCACAAATACTGACAAGAGTTACCATAAACCACTGCCTTTGCTAATCATATCAGTTGGGCACACGCGGTTGTGATGCACCCACACCTTTGCTGTGTAGTACACCTCTGCATACCAGCTGTTGGCGATGGCATTGTGCTTACTTTATATTTACTACTAGTTAATTCCTTGCTTTGTGTGATGTCAGTTACTTGATTCTCGGTTGATTTTTTCACCCTTGCATCAATGTTGTTTCACTGTGTTGCTTGTACCGTGATTTTTGTTGATGGCGGGTATATGTGTGCTATTTCAGTCTTCGCATACTGAGTCAACGCGGCTGTTCAGTATAGCATCGCAAGACTCTGGCTTCACTTCACAAGACGCCCTGTTTGCCCGACCGGCCACGTACCAACCTAACAAGGTGTGTGCCCAGTGGAAGCCATGTTTCGGGGCTAACAGAGGCTTTGTTGGTTTTCTGGTGTGAGAACTTTAATGAAAATAACTATCCAATGGATTAACTAGTTAATCTCAGTTTTTGTTTAGTGCGCTACTTACTACCAGTACCCATAACACCTCGGCTAAAATCCCCAACGATGCACTAACCCAGGAAGATGCTGCCTGATCAACTGATCAGAATGAGTCATTTCCATTAGCTATAATTACTGTTCTTCATTAAACACCCTTTATTAACTATAAGGTACACCCTGCCCTGTTCAGCGTAATCTTTAGTTTGCTACGCTCATCTTTATATTGCTTCAGAATTTATAGTGTTCTCAGCTCTGTATTGGCTAGTTTCTGTTAGACGCGCTGGGATCAGATGGCCTAGTTGATGTTGGTACGGCTGGGATTCTCCTAGCCCACACTTCATTGTTATACCCTTATTTTCTGCAGAGAAGCCATCTTAGTTTAGAGGAGGAGAAGTCTGACTCACTGAGCGCATATTCTAGTATAAGTCAGAGTAGCCATGACAGTGATCACTTGGACTCGATAAGCGTCCATTCGGCGAACGTCCAGTCTGGGACGACGCCGGTAATGAGACATCAGCTGGATCGGGCTCACACGGTGACTGGTACCAGGCCCACCGGCCGACCCAGTATTACTGATAACACATATGATCCGCCACCCAGTCAGAACCATCGTGCCACCATATCAGGTGAGGTGTCTTCCACCCCTCTCCCCCAGACACTCCTCTCCTCTGTTCCTCATATTTCTTTTCCCCTCTTCTTCTCCTCTTGCCTTCCTATCCTGTTATCTTCCCTTACCAAAACCCTCAGCTGTTCTTTGTGATATTGTCTCCCCACACCATCCGCTGTCATTCCCACTTCTTTCACTAGTAGTAGGGAGGGAGAGAGGGAGGGAGGGAGAGAGGGAGGGAGAGAGAGAAGCCTCGAGCTGTCAATTCATATTTCTTCTGTTTTTAAAGTAAACGCTCCCATACACAATTAGTGTCCGCCTTTTCCATGTTTTGATTGGTTGCCATACACCGGGGTAGATAACGAATCTGGGTGCATTGCGCATGTGAAGCCAGAGTTCTAAATATGAAAATTTTCGGAGGTGTTTACAAAGGCTGCCTTCAGTATAAAACTTGTTTTGCACTGGTAGTGTCAGATGTACAGAAAAACTGACCTTTTCCGTTTCCCTGCTGTTTTTTTAATCAATACCTCTTGCAATTTAGTGTGGTTGGAAAAAAACGAAACTTTGTTAGACACTGTCTAAGGGTCAGGGACGCTATGTTTCAATCTGGTTTTGAGTGGGTATATATTATGTAAAAACAATTTGCGTAACAAGTATTAGGTACGGTTTTAGTTTTGTCAGTAATTGGAATGTGGTTTTTGTGTCAGTTTCTCACCGCGGCAGGGTTGGTTGGAGACAGCCTGGCCAGACTTCACACCCACCAACTCATTATCAATCCTCCCTAACAACCATCTCTCAGCCCCTTAACTAGTCACTACCAGTGGGCAAAGTATGCACGCCCATTATGCTGAATCAGACTCACCCGACTGAACCTAGCTTTACTTTTATCCATAGATACCCAGTGGTTTGATTCTGGACCTTCATAACTGAAGAATTTCTTGGCGCTATGCTAAACAGGAACCCTATTCTTGCACGCTAAGGACACTTGAGCACATTAATTTGGCCACTAGCTCAGACAAGGGTCACATTGATGCTGATTTATGCCCTGCAGTCAGTTCAGAAGCCAACCATTCACCTGGCATGTAAGCCTCTCAGAACTGATTTAAAATGACAACGCCAGGATAATTTATGCATTGTCCAGCTACCTGCCTATGGTCGATGACGTGTTCGATTTTGGTGGTTACAGAATATGGTAATGGAACTGTCATGCCACCGAGACCCCAGCGTATGCACAGTCAGAGCGACACCCTGTCAACTCGCAGAGGCAGTACCACGTCCACAAACAAAGCTATACCACCCAAAACACGGGTCAAGCCTAAACCAGTGGCCATGCCATCGGTGCCATTCATGGACAGTGAGTTACTCGCCATTCTTTCTATATTTTTCAGTCATACATGCATTCCCTTATGCTGTTTACTCTGGCACAAAATGCAATATTGATAACTATATTCGCTACGCCGCTAGTCGAGTGCTCAAAGGTGAAGACGGGGATATGCCTACATATTGCCCTCCGTCCCAAATGGCGGCAGTGACTGAATCTGACTAATTAGCCTCACGCGGATCGGGATTGCGTTTTGCAGCCGAGCCTATTTATATGAATACACAGGAGTTAGCTCAGAGAATATCTGAACGCAAGAAGAAAGAGGACGAAGGCAGACATAGTATTAGGTCACAAACAAGCGTCGATGAGACAAAGGACAGAAAACCCCCGTTAACAGAGCGGGATGAGAGAAAGGTATTGTAGTCGTTGCCCGCCATATGTCAGTTTGCCGACGCTTGGGGTCGGAGTGTTGGAACTGCATGCCGCGTATTACCCTCGGCTTACATTCATTTCTCCCTGCCACCTGTGTTACCTTGACCTCTGGTGTAGAGCTAGCAAAGATAGTTACCAAAGCAGGAGACTCTGAATGACGAATCAGGTAAACAGCCCGCGATAGCAACCCAAAAACAACCCTAAGTTCAGTCCTAATAATATTGCATTTGTGTATGGCTCATATTAAAAGAGTAGCTTCAGTGGCATAGTTATTGACTGAGTTTACAGATTTAGCGAGGGACTGTGTGGAGAGGACACATTGCGTCCCTATTTCAGCCATAAGGTCAGAGGCAACCTTTTGTTATGTTGTCCGAAAAGAGTGAACCTTGGGTCATACAAATTGATCACAAAGTAGTGGTCATCATTTACTACGTTGGGAACTATCTTTGGTGTTATTAAAATACAATCCTCACTAATACTCTGTGACTGTGGCAGGAGCATCTTTACATGACTACTAACCTTGCTGCCGCTGTCAAAGAACTAGAGGCCTCTACGGCAGCGTTGCATAATCTTACTGATATGGACGTGCTGAGGCACCCACCATCTGTAAGACGTGTATATTGTGACTATATAGCTGCTCAGCTGATCCATTGTACAGTGTCAGATTACCATTATGATTTCATGGGGATTTGCACAACTGATCAGAACATAAGTTGAATGCATCACATTTTCGTTGACGTAATTTCATTTCAGTTTTCTCATCAGATGAAATTGTGTTGTGCAAAATGTTAGGTAGTGTCTTTGCCACGCAGCCGCACTGATTAATCGAATTGGGTGACGCGAAATGCTTGAGGCTTTGTACATAATTAGTCAATTTGTCTTTCTCACTTTTGAACTGATAAATCTGCCAATAAAGCTCTTATTGGTGTTAGTCAATACCTTGTTTTGGTCAAGTGGACTGTCTCAACAAATCTTTAACAGCCTTACTGAAGAGTACTACACTGCATTTCCATTGCATGCTGTTATCAGTTCCCATCCCGCTTCTTGCACTTCACAGCCCCCTTGTATGCAGTCACTCTTATGCTCAACTAGACAGGGCTACCTATTGCTTATAGGCTCAGAACGATGCACTCGCTGATGCGATTAAGGAGCTTGAGGCCTCCACAGCCGCTTTGAATGATTGCCTGGAAGACAGTTCAGATTCACCGGGTGTTGGTAATAGACAGTCCCTAGTTAGCTCGAGCGGGTATGGCACCACCACCAGCAACTCATCAGCATCCGAAGAGGTTCACAATAACCTAAACGGTAAGTTCCCCTCACTTCCAACCGATTATAAGTTTGTCCAAGATTATATGCGTGGCTGCAACTCACTCCATCGACTAGAGCACACGACACAGTAAATCGTGTGCCGACATCCTTCAGCGGTTTGTGGTGAACCAATTATTTTTCCATCTTTTTGAAATCGTGTTGTGACATGGCCATCTATCGCAATGGGAATAACGATGATTAATTGGCTTAAACTCCGTCTCAACGTGCCACACGCTCGGAATGGACGCCCGGCTGTAAAAAGATGCTTTGATTGGTAAGGCATCTGACAGATAGTTGCAGTTTAGAAGCCTCTCCTTAGACAACCTCAGTCTCCCCAACCTTCTGGTGGCATGCTAAAGTTATACTTTGGTAATAGTACATTTCAATAATATAGCCAAACAAGTCTTGGATTATGTTTGATTCCCCCTAAAAATAACCAGTATTGGTGCTATTGTTATACTTTGGTTAATCGGTGAGTGATCGCAAGCTGGCCAGTAATATGCCTTTCTGACTTCAGTCGTGCGGATTCGGCCTGTGCCCCGACCGCGGGTCACACGCAGGCTAAGTACGTTCCAATAAACCGCTGCTAGGTAAGAGATTGGGCTAGCCTGCGCTCACTATGTGAAGCTTGTTGCTAACCAATCTCATCGTTGTGTGATTCGATCAACAGAGCATTTCCCGTTTCGTCTTAGTAACAAATTTACTCCCCTGTTAGCAACACGTATCCAAGCTTATGTTATATGTTTTTTTATGAATCTAAAGACTGTGTTGTACCCATGTGTTTTCTCACATGTGAATTCAAATCAATGTATTCATGCTTTAGTACATTTTACAATAATTTGCAGAGCAGGAACTCGGCACGCTAAACTGTAAAGCGTGGACACCCGCTTAGTCAGTAAAACGTAGTTGAGATTCTCAGCATGTAGCTGCACCCGAGTTAAATTCGCTGAAACTGTGCATGACAATGTTTCATTAAACACTATGCGTACAATGTTGTGCTATTATTGGGTGATATTTTTTGAAAATATTGTTGGGAAAAGTGTATTATCTGCTGTAGAACTAGACCCATATAACAATGCATCCACCAATCAAATCACAGAAGAGCTTTTGACCCCTACTGAGCCACCACAGACTACAGAACCAACTAATGGCAACCAGCAAGGTATGATGCCATTTCCACCGTTATGATGATAGCATTATCACTCACACACACCGGGCGGCGCCTACGCTGATCACTCAGTTATAGCCTAGTTAGCCTATTGGTGACCCTATCACACTGATTCGAGTAACCCAGGTGAATCCAGCTCATTGTAAAGGAATGAAAGGATAATCCGCCCACTCACGACTCTGATAAATGATTTGCCAACTGACAGTTCGGGTCGCTTGCATAAATTGCCCTGGAAAGACAACCCTGTGTAACAATAATTATGTTGAATGAGTAGTGGGAGGACAACTCCGTAATGAAGATGTTTAAGTGTAAATGAAATGGTGAATATGCCCTCAGCCTAAGACCACACCAATAGGTGTGTTTGTATGCTCGGGTTTTTCGCAACCGAAATCTGCTAAACTGCTCAAGAGCGCGGGCGAAATGCGTGATCCAAAGAAGCATCTTTCATTTTCGGTCGCGATCTGCGGCCGAAAACACGCAAACAGAACTCCATGACCGAAAATATTAGTTTGGGCAAATGTCAAGGTCACATAAAGAGGCTTGATTACTACGTTGAGGTAATGAATCGCGAACGATCGTTCGGCTCTAACCGATGCGTTAAAGTTGGGAGATGACAACTCCTATCCGATCAAAGTCCATCCTGAACTCAACAGCTTTTCCTTGCCGCGAACATGTGCTCGCGACCGAAAAATTTCGGTCGCGAGCACGCGAATCCACCTATTATCTCAGTTCTTGTAAGAGCTTGCTCTACACCAGATGCCTCAAAAGTCTGACAAGGAATGACCCAATACATTGGTGGGCGGAGCTAAGCGCTTCTACCGGGATTCATGCCTATTTCTAGGCAAAAGTGTCGCCCAAACTGCTAACTTACTGTATAGAGTTACATGAACAGAACAAGAAATGGAGTTGTTTTGCATTGCTTTGAAAATTCACACAATATACCACGTATTCATGATATGGGGTAGCTCAAACGATTTTTTTGCACCATTTGCATCTTAATCAGTCTATTTATATAACCAATGTTTTTCCTTTTGTAGCGGATGAGATTACTAACTGGGCGGGTAAGGCAAAAATGCGACGTGCTCCCGGTGCCGCCAAACCACCCCCACCAGTACGCCGATCTTCCTCTGTCACGGGCAGTTCCATCTCCATCGAGAGACAGCTCGAGATGCGAGCATCTAAACCACCTATAGCACAGAAACCGCCCGTGACTAGTCCCAAGCCTAAGGTGATGTCACCAGATAACCGAATGTTACGCAAGAGCGATAACTTCCCAACACCACCACCTCCGCTAGTGCAACCAAACGCGCATGATGATGAAGGTATGGTAATTCCTCATATCGATGAGAAGTCTGTTCACATTCTCATCTCTCCTGTCACTCTAAAACTTCTGATGTGTAAGTGTATGAGAAATCTTTCACCTCTTTCCATCCCTCCTGAAAGAGCACCTGAAACACTCTTCATCCGCCATCATCTGTCTTGGCTGTGCGTTGGAACTGCAGCATACCTGATTGATAAGAAGATTAGAGATGCTCCCCTGGGTTGATTATTATTCTGTTTTATTGTAGACCCGTACGCTGTCCCTATGAACTGTCAGCCTATCGACTCGTTACCACCTCCTCCCCCAGAGTTTGGCGCTGACGGCTCATTCTCTCTTGCGGATTTGCCGCCCCCGATGCCTTTGTCTCAGCCGCCCACACAGTCTTCCCAGCCTCCCTGGGAGAAGTCACCTCAGCCACATCAGACCTGCCCACCGTGGGAGAAACCATCACAGCTGGCTCAGAACTGCCCACCATGGGAGCAGAACTCCCCAGCAACTACTAACAGTAAAGGCAACGCACCACCACCTACTCTTGCCAAAAAGG
>Ga0224511_10001958_pt1 | contig 13293 bp, 12 predicted proteins | sample SF_May12_sed_USG_2_FD_169988 | JGI IMG/M metagenome (GOLD analysis project Ga0224511, IMG submission 169988) | Sediment microbial communities from San Francisco Bay, California, United States - SF_May12_sed_USGS_8_1 | ecosystem: Environmental > Aquatic > Marine > Sediment | place: USA...
CTGGTTGCCGATGGTGGATCGCATCCTTGTGCTAAGTGAGGGCCGTATATCAGAGTGTGGTACATACGAGCAGCTGATAAGCCACGATGGCGAATTTGCCGCGTTCCTTCGTCAACACATTTTACTTGACGAAGCCGATAGCGACGATGAGGATCCTGAAGGTAGCCATAAAACAATAACGAATATCCTTTATAATTATTTTTTTTAATCAATGATTATTTACAGTATATTGAAGAGATGTCCAAATATAAGAGTACAAAGACAAAAAGCCCGCAGAAAACAAAGAACAAATAAAAACCTGTTTTCAATGCCTAACATATATTATAATGTATTAATGCAAACACGCACACCCCAGTTGCAAAAATGAGACAGAAAATATATGAGAAAGTCGAAGTGCTGCGTTCAGACGGAGGCATGACCTCAGATGATGACGGCAAAATGAAGCTTAGCCGTTCGTAAGTTATCCATGTATCTTATTGACTATATTATTGATAAATTAATTGCATCTTCACATTGTTATATTGTTGCGTTTCTAAGTATTGTGTGCATAGTTTAGTCATAAATATATATTTTAATTTAAAATGTCGTATATTTCATTCACAGAGGTCACTCTAGGCGCACAAGTAACACCGTCAGTAGATCATCACGTGACTTGAAGCGCGGTAATGTAACGTCGAGATTGACGCAGGAGGAAACGACGGAAGAAGGAGCGGTACTTATTTTCTCATGAATCTACGACGTTCCTTTAGATATCGTTCCGTTTACATTTATTTTGTGTTTGTGTGAGAGAGAAGCGGTGGTCTCAAAATCAGAGTTACTAACATTTCGGCTAAATTGGCTATGGACTTATTTGAACTGCCCCTTTCACTTACCTTAAAATGTAGGCCAATGTGAGGCATCTATCACACGTATCTGATAAAGATCTTATTACGTTCGCTCTCAAATTCGGCATACAAATATAAATTTAAGTTGTTCGAGAAAAAACATGTTGCAGAAAAAACAGAAAAAAAATTGCCTGGGTATGAGTGAAGTCCGTCGCAACAGCAAAAATCAACCCGCATATAAATGCTTACATAGGCAGTTTAAACGAATTGCAGTGCTAATTTATACACATGGGCGCATACATGTGTAGTCACGCAGTTCATTTAAGAATGTAGTACATAATGCCGATAGACATCGACTGTTTGAAAGACATGTGTTACTTTTCAGGTGAACCCAAAAGTACTGCTTAGCTTCACCAAGGCGATGGGGACTTTGGCGGTTGTATTCGTACTGCTCTCTATGACGGTTTTCCAAGGTATGGACATAAACCATCAAATGGTATACATATTTAACACACCTGTTATTTGTTGCACAGACTCTTAGAGATACCTGTTTTTATCTTTGCTAATAAAGCAACAACAAACAACAACAACAACAACAACAACAAAAACAACAACAATAACTGTTCTAATAGAAATAAGAGTGATTTCGGACACGTTTTTGTTGTAAAAGACCAATAAATTGCACGAATACGTGTGATCCTACAAATCGTACTTTACCCTACGCGCTTGGCATGGTAAACCGACGTGTCACTACTTCTTTTCACTGCGACCTGAGCGAACGACTTTACTTAAATGCCACCACATGACAATACCGTCGAAAATACTGATTGTAAATTCTTTATGTATATTTGTAACAAACATCTTCAATTCGACAATCTACGGCTACCTTTTTTAAGAACATTCGACACTGGTATGTATTTGGTAGATAAAACGTATTGGTAATATTATTATAGAAATCATGTTTTATCGTGCCTAATAAACTGGACAATATGCAATACTAAAATATGTGCTCTACCATACACGTTTATGTTGCCTAGGAATGAATGTGTACTCCAACTTTTGGCTGACCTACTGGACAGAGGACCCTGCCTTGTTGAACACGAGTCTAGCGGGAAGTCCCGAGTACGAGACCACGTGGCGTTACTACCTGGTGGTTTACTCTATCCTTGGCCTTGTTCAGGGTGCGTTTGTTAAACGTATAAGTCAATGCACAGTTCCGCAAAACATTAATCTCCGCACCATTTCTTTTGTTTATAACAAACAGAAAGTACGCTTTCTTTTGGTCAAATTGTCACCTGACAATCATTACCCTTATCCAATGGAATAAAATTGACCATTTACTGTTATAAGTGATCATGCTTATCATGTTATAGTTGGACACACATGTTATTGGATGTATCTCATTCCGCAAAGCCAAATATAATCATTATAGTATTTTAAATGACATACGTCTACTCTAAACATGAAAATGTAGATGTTAGGCTGTTTCGAGTAAAGAGTGTGGTGTCATTACTACCACACTTTCAGTTTACTATATTTGTGTTAGAGTCGTGATTGGTAAAAAAGTGTTAAGGTTAAAATTTAGAAGACTACGATAAGCGATATTTGCGCATATCATTTGTTCCTTCACGCCATTGTAGTTGTTGTTATTGCAGTCGTGGTGGTGTACCTGTCATTCTACGTTGCTATGACGCGAATGGCACGTGCGTCAGGTCGGCTGCACGAGCGGCTGATCTACAGCGTTCTACGGTCACCAATGGCGTTCTTTGACACCACGCCCACTGGGCGGATCATCAACAGGCAAGTGAAAGAAATGTTTAATACGATCGTTAACGTGTCAGATCTTTATATTCCAACTATAATTCAAAGATAGCATCATAAATGGCCGAAGGGAGCCATCTCGCATTGACAAGGAATGTAGTACACTAGACTTCCAGCTCTTACTATGCTTGCACTTTCAGTTGAAAAGCCTCTGGTAAGAGCATTCATCTCATTCTGTCATTGTCACAAAACTCTAGTTTTAATTTTAATGTTTATGTCAATGTTAATTTTATTGCGAAGGTTTACCAGTGATATCGACATTATTGACAACAAGCTACCCGACAGTTTCCGGTTGTGGCAGCTTATGATTTTCTCCTCCATAGCAACCGTGGTGGTCATGGTAATAACCACGCCAATCATGGCCGCCATATTGGTTCCGGTTTCTGTGTTCTACGTTTTCTTTCTGGTATGCGAATACACACTTGAATGTGTATCTGAATTGTTTTTTGATAAAACGTTGAAATGCAATGAACTAAAAACACACTTTCCAATATGACATAATGGTGTAACATTCTTACAATTTATATTAAAGTAAACATATATTTAATTATAATTTTATACATACCACTCTTAATTGTTAGAAATAATGGTCATATTTATAACCGGTAGAAATTTTATCTGCCGACCGCTCGGGCGATGAGAAGGGCGGAGTCGGTGCGTCGGTCCCCGATTTACAACCATTTCAGCGAAACCATCACCGGCGCTAGTGTCATTCGTGCGTACAAGTGCGCGAAGAGATTTATCCAGGTGGGTACAGGACATTTCATTTTTATATATGTTTTAATATATTAATTAATCACAGTCGAATACCAAAAGAATACCTGTACTTAATAAACGTTCTTTCAGGATGGGAAGTTGTAATGTATCTCCGTTGATACCTTTATAATTATTCATATTGAATAATTGTGAACTTCAAGAGACTCACTCAGTCCCAGGAAACATTTAGTTGCAAAGTGCATTAAAAATCCACCCTTCACTTTGCATTTATATTTGAACTTTTTTCTACAACTCTTTCGCTACCTAAACATGTCAGTAGCAAATTATTCGCCAGAATTGCATTGCAATATGTGCTCTTTCTTAACTCTTTACAACAGTTCTATGCTAAATTTTGTGTCATTGTTGCATAACGCCATGTATCAACGTTTATTTTCTTTCGTATTGCAGGAGTCCCGTCGCCGCGTTGATGAGAATATTAAGTTTTATTTTGCAGCTAATACAGGCACAAGGTTTGGACTACGAACTAGCAAAACATGTTTTATTCTGTTTATAAAGTACCTGCCTTCATAGCCAGGCCAATTAGCGCAGTGAGATAAATAAGCGGTGTACACTTTTATCATATTATATAATAAATACACAATAATATACCGCCACTGTTTTTAACTAAAATGTATCGGGTCAGGTTCTCAACAATATCTGGTTAATATAAATGTTTCATGTTTCAATACACATTCTGGGTTATATTGGGTTTTTACACCATTGTTGAAAAATGCTTACGGTAGTTGACAGTTTGAATCAAACGGGAATCGATTCTTCATGGGTCTACCTGTAATGCAGGTGTCTGACTATGCAGGGGGGTGGGGTTATGGATCTACCTGTAATTCAGGTGTTTGTATGTGCAGGTGGATGGGGTTATGGATCCACCTGTAATTCAGGTGTCTGTATGTGCAGGTGGATGGGTTATGGATCTACCTGTAATTCAGGTGTCTGTATGTGTAGGTAGATGGGGTTATTTATCTACCTGTAATGTAGGTGTCTGTATGTGTAGGTGGATGGGGTATGGATCTACCTGAAATTCAGGTGTCTGTATGTGTAGGTAGATGAGGTTATTTATCTACCTGTAATGTAGGTGTCTGTATGTGTAGGTAGATGGGGTATGGATCTACCTGTAATTCAGGTGTCTGTATGTGTAGGTAGATGGGGTTATTTATCTACCTGTAATGTAGGTGTCTGTATGTGTAGGTAGATTGGGTATGGATCTACCTGTAATTCAGGTGTCTGTATGTGTAGGTGGATGGGGTTATTTATCTACCTGTAATGCAGGTGTCTGTGTGTGCAAGTGGATTATGGATCTACCTGTAATGCAGGTATCTGTATGTGCAGGTGGGGGAGGTTGTGGATCTACCTGTAATGCAGGTGTCTGTATGTGCAGATGGACGGGGTTATGAATCTACCTGTAATGCATGTGTCTGTTTGTGCAGGTGGATGGGGTTCCGTGTAGAGTTTCTCGGCGACATTCTCTCCCTGCTTGCCTCAATATTCGCCATCACGTTGACCAGTCTGAACGGGGCCGAGGTGGGCCTCTCTATCACGTATGCTGTGCAGGTAAGGTGTTATGGCGTGCTGTTCGGACATTTAATACATGTAACGGAATTACTGCAATGTCCTTGCACAAGGAGGCTATGCTTACTGAGGTCTTTCCCCTCAATATATATATTCATGTATTTCAACGATAATGCAACGCGAAATATGTTTTACTCAGGAAACATATTGTTTACGTGCATTCAGTTTGAATAATTGTTTAGACCACCAGTTCTGTCAATATTACAACTCGGTTAATATTAAGTTGATATGTTTTAAAATGTTCTTAAATTGTTTTAATACAGTTGGTGATTACACTGAACTTTGGCGTGTTTGCAATTAGCGAAATGGAGATGAACGTCATTTCCGCCGAGCGCGTGAATGAATACACGTCACTTCCGGCAGAGGTAAAATGAAAGTGTAAACAAAATGTTACAGAAGACTTAGATGACAAGATTCAATGTCATCTGACTAAAATGGGTAGAATATTTGTAATGGACTTCTAGGGTTACACATTTGTATTTTTCTATCAAAATATAAACAAGATTTTTTTCATTTAAATGTGATATATATTATGATTTTACTTTTTATCCATAGAAAGTTATTTTTAAAATGCAAGTTACCTTTATATCGCTAAAATTAAATTAAACTGTGAAAAGCGGTCTGGTGGATCGTCTCTAAATGGCACATATTTAAATAAAATAAAGTTTTTTAAACTTCTACCTAGCTGCAAATATGTGCATCCATTACAAATATTTGCAAATGTTATCTATGTAGATTCTTCTACAACATGCACACCATCGTAAATGTTCGCCATCACAGTGATATTTGCTAAAATAGACTTGGTATAATCGACAATTGCATATTGTAGAGCGAAAGCAAACTACGCATTTAAATCGCAATTAAAGCGATTTTATAAGTCCTTTTCATCATCGGTTCGTTTGCTATTTTGACTGTTGTATAACGCACATCACCCATTGTCTTATTTCTTTAGGCCCAGTGGGAGAGCGACACGGCCGAAAGAGTAAGCCAAGATTGGCCGACAAGAGGAGTCATTGAATTCAGGTTTAACTAGCAACTGGACTCATATTTGTAAATCTGTTTAAGCAAGGTTGTATCAGGAACTGTTACATTATTCATGTAATTCTTTTTGTACTATTCAGAAATAAATATCGAACACAACAGACGGTGTACGATAATACTAATAATTTTGTATTTATAAACTCAATAATCAGTGTTATGTTATATTATATTTTCATTCTGTTTGACAATACGTTACCATATGTATTGGAATATTTACAAACAGTTGAGAAAAGATCGTTCAACCGCCCGTTCACTTTACTACACACTACATGAGAGATTTACTTCATATTCTTATTTTTTAAACCTGGCATTGAAAAAATAGTTTAACTTTTTGTTTATGAATTATTTACCTTCTTAATTAGTAGAAAACATTGTTTAAACAAAACACGTTTTGCAGGAACTATTCTACACGTTATCGGGAGGGCTTGGACCTGGTGTTGAAAGGCATCACGTGCCGCATAGCGGCCGGAGAAAAGGTGATGTTGTACTTAGGTTATGGAATACAATGTAAACATTTGATGACAACAGGCTTATAAGGACTGCATGAGATCACCTTTATTTTTTTATTAGTATTGGAAGGGCTCTCAAACCGTAACCGGTACACAGAAGGTATCTACAAATGTTCTTATATGTCTTAGGCATACATATAAGTAACACAGGCATGTAATACAAATGGTCACGCAACGCCACACGAGTTCTTTAAAACAAAACAGAAGGTAATACGTATTTCTACAGCCAATATACAAGTGTGTACTGGTCGACGTCCCCTTTGGTAGCATAAAGCAAACACTAATGACAACGTAGGGATGGCATTTGCAAGTGGGTGGCGAAACAACAAAACGTCTAAATGTTTAAGTCATTAAAATGTCTAGGTGTAAGCATGGGGCCCTTTGAATGAAGGGTATACAATTTGCTTCTGTAAGCACATACAATCAACACAATACCATACTAAGATTATTCCAATTGACATAGAGCATCTTTTGTGTGATTTATACAAACTGTAAAGTTAACCGAAACTTTTCAATTGTTTTGTCTCCCTTAACGAAGAGTATAAGAAACTAAAACAAATGTCGTGAGTTTTAAATTATCCATTAACAATTAAATCTTTGCTATATATTTTTATTAGATCCTAACTTACTTCCCTCATTGTTTGTCAACCTATCGTAGATCGGTATTGTTGGCCGAACCGGAGCCGGAAAGAGTTCGTTAGCTCTCGGCTTATTCCGTCTCGTAGAGCGAGTCGGAGGAAGCATCGTGATAGATGGTGTGGACATAGCGACGCTCGGCCTCCATGATCTTCGACGTGGTCTGACAATTCTTCCACAGGTTGCTTTTGATAACTTTTTAATTACGATTAAGTTGTATTTTATTGACTTCTTGTACACTTATTTATATTAAAAAAGTTTAGCTCCACGAAATAAATATAAATTGTTATAGTGGTCTAATGTGATTGTTTTATGCGTGACGTTAACGTTTACATTTTGCACGAAATACAAAAAACAAACAAACCCGATCTGAATTTTAAAGTTAAACCATGTCTGTTTTTTTCAGGACCCAGTATTGTTTTCAGGATCTTTGCGGGCCAATCTAGATCCGTTTTCCCGGTTTTCGGACGCGGATATTTGGAGCGCCGTAGAACGTGCGCACCTTGGGGATTACGTTCACGCTACCGGAAGTGGCCTGGATTATGACGTAGGAGAGGCAGGACAGAATCTAAGGTTTAGTTGTCAAAACAATAACAGGCTTATTAATTGCAATCTGGATTTAAAGTCACCACAGCACGGTTTGGGCATTAACATGGGAAAAAATCTAACCTATTCCTAAAAGTCTAAATAACTGCGTACTAGCGTAAAAACAATAGGTACCATGTGCTAGTTTTGAAGAAAAATGTGCACAAACCAGGAGTTTTCCATATACCATTCATTAAGAGGGTAAATAATTTTCTTGTCCACGAACACAAAACGGATTTACCTCACATTACATGCATTTTTCATCATTTAAATTGTGTAGTCAAAATCTGTTTTAGTGTCAGCCATTTTACATCACATTTCTTTGCTAAGACTCTTACCTAAATCATATTTTAAGATAAGTACTTTTCAACCCAATTTTCCGTGCTCTAGGAAAATTAAATTTTATATATGATACCGTTGAGTTTATGAGAGTTTGCAGAACTGGTAACCTTAAAATCTACATGTTAAGGTTGAATTGACCTCGAGTTTCTTGCTCATGCTTGAATTAAATTTCAGTTATGGCACTGCAGATTTTTCACGTAAAGTAAACCTTAACACGCTGCGTTTCTTTTTCTTTCAAAGCTGGAAGATGTTTCTGTGGTTTTATTTCCATTCATTCTGATTTTAAGGTATCAGTTATATAGTACTTACAATTGACATGTTCTGTACGTTCGCCAGTGTTGGCCAACGACAGTTGGTGTGTCTTGGTCGCACGTTGCTGCACAAGTCACGTGTTCTTATTCTGGACGAGGCCACCGCTGCTGTTGACATGGACACCGATCAACACATACAAGGTATGTATGCTCTTGGACCGCCTTATAAAAAACAAATTTTCTCAAAACACTTTTTTGTCAATTATTAATGCATTACTAACCTATCTGAAACTTTCTATCGCGAAATTAGAATGCCATGTTTCTTGTAACTTTGCTGTAAGGTTAAACTTTGTTAAACATTTTTGTATTGGGATGCTGTTTCAGATACCATACGAACTCACTTTAACGACTGCACAATACTGACGGTTGCACACAGAATCAATACCATTCTAGATTATGATAGGTAAGTCTCAGGGGCAATTACTTTATAGGTTGAAATACAACAAACCTATATATGGAGGTTTTTTTGTGGAACATGGGTTACAAACACCAATGTTTGCTGTGCAATGTCTAAGTAAGTGAGTTAAAACACCACACTATATAGCGTATGCTTAGTTAATTCCATGTCAAAAATATGACTTAGTAATACGTAGTAGAGAACATTAAAATCTACAAGCAACTCGGACTTATGTCCTTTGAATACATAGAAGAGCAAACTACAATTTACACGAATATGTGTTTGACTTTATGTTAATGTTATCGACGACACGCCCGCGACATTACGTTGAATGCTAATCTAGTTGAAGCTGTTGAATAATAGCATACCCATGAATGATGCTAGCTTTGTTGTGCTTCCAGGGTGATGGTTCTGGACGCCGGCCGTATCCGGGAGCTGGACACGCCGTCGGCTCTGCTGGCTGACGCCACCACCATCTTCCACGGCATGGCGAGGGACGCCGGCCTCGTCTGAACATCTTGAACTGTTCAAAGTGTTGGCCACTCTGTTGATTGTGCTTAGCACGTCTTTGTCAAACTTTAAAATATTTGTATTGTGTAGTACGGTAGAAATAGAAATATTTACTACTAAATACATGTTTATTGAATAACAGATAAAATAGAGCCGCATAGCAGGCCTCTTTCAATCAGAATCATACAGAATTTATTTGTATAACACTAACACAAATGTGTGGAAACTACTTGTAAATGTTTGCATCTAAAAGGAGAAATACTTGTACTATTTATATGTTTATTTGTTCGATACAACAATACCTATTAATGATCTTCCGAAACACGCACTTGTTTCTTTAATCGTAAGGTATCCAGGTTAATTAAATATTGGTTAGAAAGTTAACAGTGCGAGTGTACGATATTTGTGTTTTGTACGTATATCACTAACAACGGTATTTCTCGTCAAACTGAGTGAAACAATAACATAACACTATTTAAGTACTTTGTAACATACGTCAAAAAGAATACATGATATATACCGATTGAAAATGTTGACTGCCTCCTAAAGTCTATATTTAGATATATAAGGCTACTTTAACTCGGGATCCGGGTTATCCTGCTGAGCAGCGAAATAATATTTTAAAAATAAATATCTCTCATAATACTCATTTTTTTCGGCATTACGGATTTATTATTATTTATAAAATCGTAGTACATAACGTTCGACACGATAGTCCACCGTCACCTTAAATATTCAACTAAGCAAAAAGAAACGTTATTATACTTTTTCGATTGTCAATGTATTTAGCAATGGTAATTTACCCGGGATTTGTTTAATCAGTTAAACTATTTAGTAAGATAGTTACTTAGTAAAAAAATACATAACATGTCACACAAAATGTTAAGATTACATAAAACTTGTATAGAACCATTGAAGGTGTTCACAATAAATTGTCGATGGCATTTGTTGTTGGCTGTTTTGAATTATTACTATCAGCTTCATGGACCTAAAAAACCGTTTGATTTTCAAACCCCATGTATAAGTATTTTAAGTGTTAAAACATTAATGATTTCCAGTGTTTGTCTTAAGTGAACAAACCAAGTACAAATGTATACCAATTTTGTTTAGAAATAAACATGAACAGCTTCAATAAAACCGAGGCTGCTGTTTTCTCGTGCAGGCCATGCTTCCTGAGGGCTTTCCCTTTCATCAGTTTAATAAACGAAGTCGTTTATTTCAGTGCGTGTATTAATACTTTACAGAAATTTAGTAAAGCAGGACACCAGAAAATGTTGTCAAACGGGCGTCGTCATAACCGATAACCTGACCATCGGCGTTATTATACGACTCAAGCCACACACTTTGTCCTTGCCGTAGTCGAACGATTATTGTATTACCGCCCATCATTTCATAGGTACTGCGTAGAATTTGCGGATCAGAGACGGCGTCTGACGTATTAATGCCGTCTGTAAGCAGTTTGATATGCGTCTCCGTGTAACTGTCTATGGTAAAAGTCAACAAATATACACCTTCAATCGGAACAGTAAATATACCAGTAATTGGATTGTAGGAATTGCCATCGTTAATAAGCACCTTGTCACACTTTATAACGTGTCCTGGTTGTAGATGTTCAACAGGCCAGTTTAAGTAAGCTGAAAACGCCATTTCCCTTGGAAGGCTAGCTCGTCGAAACCTGGGTTCCTGAATTATCGCCCGCACACCATTGTCTTGTCCATTGTTTTGTATCCGTGTGGATTTTTTTATATCTTCGGATATGTCTACTCTATCTTCATTATCGTCGACATCTGATTCAGGACATGACGTACTTGTTGCGTGACTTTCTGTGTCACTGACCTGATTCCTTCGCTCAGAAGGAGTTATTCCGTTTATTATCTCACTTGCATCGTCATAATTCTCCTTGTCCAACAGGATTTGAATAATTTTATTTTGTTTTTCAATAATGTTTTCCAGTTCTCTGATTTTGATGTTCTGTTGAGCATCGTTGGCTTCCAATTTAGGAAAGGCTTCGAGAACCGCATTACATCTCTCTATGATTGATTCCATTCCATTCAGATCGCCTGTTGGCAGCGTATTCACTGTCCCACAAACAGTCCATGCGACGGAAAAATAAAACATATACTGAAATGAATCCATTTTGGTTTCTGCATATATTGCAAACAAAGTAGCTGTTGTGATCTCAGACAGTATTTGATGTAACTATTCACTTTCAATTAGTTTATATCACTCAGTCCTAAAACACATGCTGATAATTTGCTTGGCGACACAAACTTGTGTGTCCCTAAATGGTTATAAAACATCGAATGCCATCCGTGAAACAAGGGATTGTTTTGACAAAAATACAAACAACCATATCTATCTTTCTTGCGTATTTTAGATAAATGTTCACTTCAAATACAAATTCATGCCGTGGAAAGAGGGAAACGGCGTAAACAATGACGAATTAAAAACAGTTCAATTAAAGAACACAGAAACCGAATGCAAACATATATATTAATTTAAATTAAAAGAAATTTAAAGATATTTGTAGACTTTACATAATAAACTCTTTCTGTAAAACCGTTCTCCACAAACTCCTAGACAGCAAAGTGTTTGTTACAGTTGCATCAACAGTAGCTCATTAGTACAGTCTACCAACAACAACAACATCATTATCATAATTATCAACAACATCATCATCATCATCATCATCATCATCATCATCGTTATCGTCATCGTTATCATCATCATCGTCATCATCAATACCATCATCCTCAACATCAGCAACAACAACAACAACAACAACAACAACAACAAAAACAAAAACAACAACAACAACATCATTCTAGTTTTTCTTTCAGAACGATGTACATGTATAATAAATTATTTAACAACCTCATAATAAGCACTTTTATTTATACAATCAAGACGCAAAAGTAAAGGATAGCTTTATCGGAAAACACATCTGAACATGATGCAGTCGTTATCAGGTATGCTGTAGTATTGAACACATCAACTTCATCAGTGTTCCAAACGTTTACCTATATATGATGCCGCTGATTAAGAATGGATAGGTTCACGCTTATCAGACTGGTGTAGTATTAAAAACACCACAGCGACCACATATGTGGATTTTGAGTTATGTGCAAGTTCTGGCCAGGGCAATATAATGAGGGCGAAACCGTGTGTCTTTTAACTTTTTAAATTTTATTTTTAACAAATATGAAACAATCTTTAATGTAATTGACTGCGCATACACATGTGAATGATAATAAAGAACTGTTTATTGCTTTCTATTATTTATTTGGATCGAACTTATATAAAAGCTGCCCTAGATTTCAGGTCAAATCAAATTACGCTGTATCTACTCTCCATGTTTATAATATTCAGCTACTTTTACAAACAATATTAAACGTTGTATAATTTGACCGTTTCTCGGCTAAATTTATCACACATTAAAGCAATTACCTATAATTTTATAAGTGGACCAGGACTCCCCAAAGCGGCCGCTGTGATGTGCATAATTAGTTATAACTTGCCAAAAATGCCCTTTTGTCGTTTCATTAAGCACATATACAAACTTAATTACTTATTTGCAAATAGTTATGTTTGTCACTTTTTTCAGGACGATGCGGAGTAGGGGTTGCTTTATTTGTTTAAAGGAATATAGCATTTGATAGCTTATGCAATAACTGACAACATATTATTTGACTGTCGATATATCTAAAGAAGCATAATAACATATCATGCGCAAATTGGCTATAAATGAAAACAAAATAGTTAGTAAACTTGGGACATAATGCTGTTTACATCGGGATCGGTTTTCATGGGTTTGCGAAAAGTTGATGTCTAGGCCTTTACATAGATTGCCTAATTGATGTAAATTATCACTGTATGTTTACTTAATGTTGAGGGGTTAGCAGCGCTGTGTTTGTTTAAGTATTGGATATTCCGATTTTAAATCTTTATACAGACATTTTACATACATGTTGACAAAT
>Ga0224511_10001960_pt1 | contig 13285 bp, 10 predicted proteins | sample SF_May12_sed_USG_2_FD_169988 | JGI IMG/M metagenome (GOLD analysis project Ga0224511, IMG submission 169988) | Sediment microbial communities from San Francisco Bay, California, United States - SF_May12_sed_USGS_8_1 | ecosystem: Environmental > Aquatic > Marine > Sediment | place: USA...
CTTCGAAAAGAAACATGAGAACATCTCGACGGTAACATGTTTTATTCAGCTTGTCAGATGTTGAAAGTGTTCCTTTACCAAATAAATGAGAAAACATTTCATTTTCTTCTCTTTGTTATTTTTATATGAAAAATAAACACCGAGTTCATCATACATCTGTCCATCTTATTTCCAGATCTATGGGATTGGCAGTGAGTCTAACCGCCGGTTTGACGGGACTCGCCTTGTCAGACAAACTAACACATCTGATGGTAAGACGAAGCCTCCACAGAATCACAAGGAAGCAAATAAATGTACATGTTCATCGTATTGTCAAACCAAGATCTCTCATCGGCCATCCGATGACATGTACTGATAATTCGAAATGCTGGATCTACCGGTAGATATATATTCTCCCCTGTATAATGCAACACCGAGGTTTCGTCAATTTGTTAGCGACATTATCATTCCTATTAGTTCGATTCATACTAAATTTTCTTAACTTTAAAATTCATATGTTTAATTCTTGACGTTTGCATGGTCCGCAGGGCCCGGTCCACTACACGGTACCATTCCTGGTCTACAGCGGTCTCTTGGTCGTCGTGGCGATCGGCGTTCTGGGATTCCCCGAAACCAAGGGAATTCCCCTTCCCGACATTCTCCGATGTCGTCACCGGAAGTTGTGCACCCACAATGCTTCTCAGACTTCTGCTGCATGGACAGTGTGACTCAGGCATTTGAGCGAAGTAAAACAACATTCTTCGTTTCAATGCGCGTAGCACGTGATAATGCCGTTTTTCTTCTTAATGTGCAACATATGGTGATGTTTTGTATTGAATATCCATTTATTATTGTTTATCTGATAAAATTATAAATACATTTTGTTATTACAAACAATTAGATCTATTATGATGCAACGAAACACGTTTAAGAACCAAGTATCAAGATTGGCCCACAACCAAGAACACCACGAATGACGCACAAGTTTGCCTTTTATTCAGCTTGCTTCATATGTACCACGAGCCTATTGATTATAGATCCATTACAACATTCTAGATAAATGGAATATAGTTTCTGTACCCCTAATACAGGTAAAGCTAGTTGCATATAGGCATTTCGTTTGAAACAACAAAATCTTGTTAGCGGGTGTCTTAGAAGTCGTTTTATCAAATTATACTCGCATGTAAGTAATATTTGAGAATTGGAAACTTTCGTTCCCAAGCAGATCAACAGTATATCTAAGGTAAATGTTGGCAACAGGACAGTGTTATCACATAAATTCATTATATTTCTTACAAACGAAACATAACATAACTAATAGAAATCTATCCAGATATAATCTAAATAAAATCAAAGAAATAATAAAAAGAAAATGTTCTTTCAAACTTTTAATGATAGGTCATAAAAATACTTTGTTCCCATTACAATGTTCATACATGAATACAAAAGCTACAGAGAGTGTACTAAATTCTATGAACCATGTAACAAGTCAGTTAGTTGACTGCAGATCCTAAAATTTGTGTTAAGTCATCTAAGAATTACTTTTTAGGAATCTTTTTTTATATTTTAAGACTTATCACTGCCAAATGAATGTAATGATATGCATTTTTATGAGAATAAATCAAAATATAAAAAATAAAAATTATGAGATTATGGTCATTTTCACACATGCTGAAGCGTAAAAAATAAAGGCATTCGCCTAGTTTGATCACTAATCGTCCTAAAAAACGACAATCATTTGCATAGCAAACTTTTCACAAATCACAGTCCATGTTTGAGCCTTTGCAGGCAGGACCCATTTCAAAACCAGCCGTAAAACTTTTACAACACAAATGGTTTTGGTAGAATACAGTTACACAGAAAATCCCAAATACCTAAACTAATATACACCTATGTATTTGACTGGCAAGGTTCTAATTTATGGTGATAGATAGCGAATGCATTGCTGAAATCCATGGGTCAATTGATAATGCAAATGTGAACACATCTAAAAATCCATTTCTTTATTAAATGAATGCCTCACATTTTTTCTGACATGATTTTCAAGAATTTTAAGAAATGTATTGAAGAAAGTTACATGCAGTAAAAGAATAATTTAAACCTAGAGGAGTTATTAGAAGAAAAGTTTGATGTCAATATATATATATAATAGTAATATATACAAAACATTAAGCATACATATTTTTGTATAAAAATAACATATCAAAAATTAGCAAAAGCTTAAATCTACAATCAATCCAATTAACAAAGCAGGTTTGAGCCAAGACAAACACAATTCTGGGCACAATGAGATGGGAAACCCTGAAACAAGTAACAGAAACAACTAGCAATCTCCTTTATCAGCCAATGTTGATGCTCTAGACATGCCCATATGTGGTGGTCTTGGCTCAAAGTTTAAGCAGTTTTCACATGAACAAAAATCAAAATGGAAGAACAAAAGTAGTTTAACGTCAAAGTAGGTTTTTGACTTTCATAACAGCAATGGCTGCTAAATTGCTTCTTTTTTTAAATTAGTGTAACGTTTTCTTATTCAAGTTAAGTCAAATATTTTCCAGTTGATATTCTTGACACATGTTAATTAAAAAATTAGAACTCTAACATATATTCTGTAGTAATATTTTGTCCAAAGTAGATATATCATTACATAACTGGAATGCCTTTCTCATCATTTATCCTCAACACTTCTTGCAAGCTAAAGTCTGGTACTAATATGATTAGTATAATGTATGATTATTGTAATATATAATAAACAAAAACAACAAAAAAGCTATAGCACTTGTATAATATTCTGCCATTAAACAGGTACACTACAATGAAACAAGGTTATTCTACAGAGTAGTTAAACATGTAACAAAATGTTGTTCCCAACAGTCTAGGAGTAAGTTATATCACATATTATACAGGCACCTTGGTACAAAGAGACAATACAGATGCAGTTTGTCATTATGCTAATTGTTTTCCCACGTCATGGCATAAAGATCTTTTTTTATCTAGCATTTTTAAAATCTGCTAAGAGGACCTTTCAATACTGAAATGACAGAAGAAATCATATATGCCCTACCAACAAAAAGGTGCCAGTAAAATTTATATTGCTCAAGAATTGCCAAAGCAAAGTACAAAAATACAGCAAATAACAGCCACCCAAGATTAATATGTTTTCATTGTAATAAACATCGTGTCTTCACTTCAGTTCTCACACTCGTGCACTTTCTCGTAATTGAATATCAATAGTTTATATGGTAATAGTAGCTAACAAAGTTTTTGACATAAATATGAATGTCAAGACAAAACAATGACATCATTTGACGACGACCCAGATTTAGACCCCTGTGTTGTCATGGTGATCAGGCGGTGGTGTCGGCCGTCTGGTTGGCATCTTCCTCGTCTTCTTCGTCGTCATCGAGTCCGGAGGCGTTGCTGCGCATCGACAACACGGACCGAGCAGCGCTGGATCGCGCTGAAGGTCTGTAACAGATTTGTAGGTCATAAGGTCAAGGTCAGTTGAAATACAGAATTCTGAATCAGCTTAAAACAAAAACATTTCCATGAGGATGTTTTATAGGACAACATTTAATACCTCTATTTACCAGTACAAGAACAGAAGCGAATCATTGTGATAAAGCCGACTACTAAATTAGTAATTATAATTGTATTCCAAATTATAATTATATACCAATTACCGATTAGACATTATGAGTATATGTATCATGCTTATCAAAAGAGTGTAATCATTCAGTAAAAATGGGTACATTCTCTTATTATAAATGATTCTCTTAAAGTATGACTATACATAACAAAGACAATAATAAATTGTATAAAATACTATAAATAAGATGCTGCATTTTGAACATCGTTCTTAGTTAGGGAACACTTGAATATAAAAGTATACACATAAAAGCATGGGTGCTTTAGAGCTTAATGATCAACTAAAATAGGGCATCAAAGTTTTGTATTTTTAAAAAACTTTATTAGAAATGAAAGACGGTGAATATCCAGCAAGCTTGGCAAATACATATCTGTAAAGCATGCAAAATCATGAATTATCAACTTTTGTTACAGAAGACGCTTGAAAATTTTGATTTTGAATAAAAAATTATAGAAATAGTAGAAAAATCTGAAATGTTTCAATCAGGGACGAAAGCAGATTTCAGGAAGGCATTCGAGATTGTTACCTAAACATCTTCCTCAACTACCATTCTGCAAAGTAAGTTCATATGTATTGCAATGTATGAAAAATCGTCTAATACAGACACATAAAATATGTATCACAAGATAAAGAAAGCAACCATGGCGGTGGAACGAAAATAAATAAAACAATAAAACACAATTTTCTATCTCATAAATTCTGTGTCTTAGCTAATTTTACCAGACAGTATTTAAGAATAGAATATTATTTTAGGAATTATACCCTTTTGGCATATCTGAAAATGTATCAAAATAACACGAAACATATAAAGAGCAATTTTGACAAGAAAACAGCATCACGTGACAGCAACAATACAAAAACCATTAACTACAATGTAATGCAACATGGAAGGATAACAGTTGCTAGGCAATAGACGTCGATACAAGATGAGCGCAAGCAGCAGTAGCAGACATACCCTCACATCTTTTGGCTTGGCAAGGAAAGAGACTAAGATGAACACAGTGTCATAGGATTCAACTCGAGCCTAGTTCTCACTGGACTTTATTTTGAATTATTAGTTTGTTTTTCAGAGTTTAAGCTGGGTTTTTTTTCCAACACTTTCCTGTTGTATCACAGTGGTCAGTCCACTTGCCAGCATTCCTGGGTTCACCAGTACAAGACTTAACTCCCCGTGCAACTGAGTGCTTCCTCACATGGGACAAATGTGAGGAACAACTGAATCAGATTAAGAGCACCATTTTCTCAAAGAATATAATTATTCAATGTCTAATTCTAGAACTAAGTACACTGCAGACAGTACATCAGATAAAGGGCAAAATGACTCTTGCCCAACTGATGTGTACCTTACAAGGCCAGACTTTGGTTCAACAATAAGACAGTGAGAACTAAGCTTCACCGACTCAGCTTGTATAAATCATCAAATATATGATCATTGTGGAGATCGCTGGCCACATAATTCATGAATGAATGAAAAACAATCACAACATGACAGTTTATAGAAGGTCATATCATTCATGGCTGACAAACTCATCTTAACAGAAGTTCATACTGTGTTAAGAATGGTAGACTACCTTTATTCTAAGTCTAACATTTTAAATTGTTATAATTATGATGTTATTCGCAAGCAGAAATTAATTTGGTATTTAATATAAAATGTAGGTTCATTGCAAAGTTAATTTTTACCATTTATAAAATTGTACTTGTGGCGACAATAAAACATGGAACATATGCATACTATTGTAGATGACATAGAAATGGTGCAACTGTGTTTTGTTCACTGATGGTGTCTAGCACGTCACTCATATTTACCACGTGATATCTACTGTCCAACATGACTAGTGAAACAAAACCATTCGTCACATTACCGTTCTGCAAGTGTTAACTAAACTAAAACTAACGACTCAATCCATCAAAATTCTACATGCACATACATGTACTCTAAAAACTTTCTCCATCATTCAAACACATTCAATAGGTCATCTTCATAATAATGAATACTACATTGTACATACATGGCCATCTGAATTTCTGTATGTGTACCATGAAGATAATTTCAATTTTAAGATGCCAAATGATGTTAAATTAAATATACTACAATTTTCAATTCATGGATTTTTTGTAAATTGTGAATTTCCGATGGTCATGATTAATCTTGATACACTAAAACAAAACAGGCATCACTTATTTCAGAAAACAATTCTATGATAATTATTTTAGTATAAATATTTCAGGAAAAGACAAAAGATACAGGCTGCATTATACTTGTGCATACTCATGCCAGGCAAGGTATTATCCAACCTTTCTGTGTAAAGCTATCCTGCAACCCTCAGCTTATAAATATGTTATATATTGTTGCATATTCATCTTACTTTATCAGTATCGTTCACAGACATGGCAGCAACCAATATTGGCTAATAAAGCTGCTATACCAAAGCAATCTTTAGCAATCATTTAAAAGCAAAATTGTGTGCATAAAGCAATTGTAAGGCCGCATTTTCGCCGAAATTGCATCATATTTTACAGACAACCATTTCCAAATTGCTTCAAACAGACGTTTGATGTATGAGAGCATGTTAGGGCAAGATAAAATGAAAGGTTGGACAGCTTGAAGGCTACACAATGTCAGAATATGCTGGGGCCAAAAAAATAATCATCTTGTGTTTAGGGCAACAGTCTTGAAAAATTTAGCTAGGGTCGGCTCTGTTTATTTTTTAAGAATTGAAACCTCAATTATAAAGACCCTAATGAAAAACCCCAGGTATTTTCGTAAAAAAAAGTCTAGGGTCAGCCGGTTTGGATAGGTAGGGTCGGGTTGCCCGAAACACAGGATTATTTTCTTTAGGCCTATGCTGGGGAATCTGGGAGATAGGCTATACTGGTATGTCTGAAATATTGTCACAATTATAGAAACACTTAACCTCTTTTCAGCCATGCTAAAATCAAGGCAAAAGAAGGATGGGTCAAGGACACCATTAATATCAACTGTTTTAGTAAATGGAACATGTATCCCATATTAAAACATGATTCAAGTAAATCATAACTAGTAACTATTACACAAATCAAATCAAGCAAACATTCCTCCCTACACCCTATTTATGAACATGAAACAAAACAAGACAAAATTGTAGCAGGAGTAGGATATCAGAAGAAGAAAAGCAAATCAAGCATGGAACATGTGACAGTATGGAAAGAAGAAAGAAGAATTAATATTAATATGTAATAATTAACTGTGGTAAAACAAGGCAGTGCACATTTGTAACCAAGGCAGCGATTGGTTGTTTGTTACCGTGGCAACGTAGTGACGAAAACTCACCTGCTGTCTCTGTGTAAAATAGCAGATCACAAAATGGTGTTATGAGTGATATTGGTTTGGAGCACGACAGAAGCTTTTAATGATGAACACACAGACCTGGGTCAGATGGATTGGCAACTCTGTCTTGTTACAATGCTGAAGATATACGGAACATACATCTGTGACATTGTTTCTATGATTTTCCCCAAAAGTGCACTACAGATAAGGAGATAATCGAAAAATGCCAAACTAATCAGCACTTGTCATTTTTCTTATAGCTGCATTATTTGTTTAATGTTATGATAGTCTCAAAAAAATTCTCAGACCTTGTCAAAATCTGTCAGATGAAGTTTGGCTTTGTCTGTGGTGACAATGCCTATCTGACAACAAAACAGTACATATTTTCAAACTAAATATCCTAACTATTTACCATTGAATAGTAAAATCCAACAACTAAATTGTCTTGTTTTATTTTTCCTGTTGTATTAAAAAGTTGCCAATCCACCATATCCAGGTATGTGATAAGAGTACACCAGGGCACACTACGGAGTATGTAAACCGACAAAGGTATAACCTGGGCTACCTCAAGATGTGGCTTTCGACTCTGGTCGCTGTACTCTGCTGGGGTAACAAACCAGCATTAGGAGCAGCTCTCAATGTTGCTCAGGGATGAGACAAAGTCCTCAAGGAATCACATTGTAATCTCAGAAATTCAGACATCACCATATAGCATTACACAAGTTCTTGCCATCTTTATATACTAACAAAAATATGAGGAAACAACTTGAGGTTAAAGAAGTCGTAAATCAGTGGATTCCATGAAAATTCTCATCCCTGATATTTCGAGAAGCCGTCAATTTACAATTTTCACGTCAGATCTGCCTTGCGATTTGTTTTCCATTTCTCTCAGAAAAATGCAATCAATCTCATTACCTTTTTTTCTGTATAAAGGGCAACTACTCTTGCTCTTGTTTTTGCAATCACCTTCTTACCCATTTAAATGCCAATGCTCAATGCTAGTTTAAATACAAATGTTCATAAAAAATCTTATGATGATTACTAGGCAGATCTGAGCTACATTAGAACAGACAAGTTTCAAGCACAGTTAGTCAAATTCCTTGAAATAGCCCTTGCAAAATACAAGACCTAAAGCACATCACAATACATTTTAAATAAAGAGAAACAACTGATAACACCACAATTACTAGAAAGGGGATATACACCTTTTAAACATAAATAGCCCCTTACACCATGTTTTTTTTTTATAGCAAAGGCTATTTGTCTGTAGAAAGTTTTTTTAATTATAAAATTGTTAAGATCTATTCTACTGAATATAATACAGGGTGACTTACAGATTAATTAGAAAATAAGACAACATCTAAGAGAAATTTTAAGAAGTCATTTATTTAATAAAAATATCTAAATTTACTATTACAAGATTTAGGTCAGCATGTATTCACTTTAAAAGATTTGTTGCAGATTCATTTTTGGTTATTAAATTTGTTCTGAGTCCAAACATAAGCAATCATTGGCAATCTCTTAAGACAGCCATAAAAGACTAAAATTCTGTGAATACAAGCTCATCAGTCAAAGAATCATAGAGAAGAAAAGCTCTTAAAGTGACATGTGAAAATAGGCGTACCTGTATTTCTTGATCTGAGCGATCTCGCGTGAGAGCGCCTCATTGGACTCCATTTGGTCGTCAAGGTCACGCTGGGTCTTGCGTTTCTGTGCGTTCATGCGTGTAACCTCCTCCTCAGCCTCGTCCACCTGCCGTTTGAGGGCCTTCACTCGTGCATTCATCTTATCCACCTGGGGGAGGGACAAAAGGGGTTATAAGATCAATTGTAGATTAATTGCAATCACTATGCTTAACTTATAAAGGAAAAAAATATTAAAATCAATGTCATAAAGACGTGTCTGCAATTTTTTCAAAAGCTACCAAACAAATCCCACTTAAAACACTTTAAGTAAAGGCAGTTACATCACAACTACAGAGAAATGCCTGCTTAGCCGGATTTTTTTTAAACACTGATAGTCAGTAAACCTACTTTTTTCCTGAGGTGATTGCCTGACCTAAGCATAACCAGTACCATGTGCAAGTAATTGATGACTAGTGTCAGAGATTAGGCATTAATGTCCACATAATTAATTTTATATCATAATATGTGATGAGAAATCCAGGGTTATGTTGCCCCTACCTGTTCCTTGTACTGGTCGGCGTGCCTCCTCTCATCCTCCGCCTGCAGGGCTAGCTCCTTGAGTTTCTTCTCCAGACGACGGTTGCCGCGCTGCAGGGTGTTACGCTCCCTGGAATAATGAACAAGAACAGTGAAGAAATATTCCTTGTGCATTGTTTTTCATTATGACTTTATTTACAAACAAGTAGCCTAGCATATGTGATGTTTATGTAAGAGGTAACTATACCGTAACCAAAAATAGATTTTTTGTAAACAATAAGGATTTAGGGGCAAGTGTAACTTTAACATGGTCCTTTATTCGTGTTTGTTCAAATACAGTTTTATCTATCGTTTTTCACCACAAAACTATCACAGACACTAGACATTGCAATGCAGGTGTGCAACATGCACACACCATGAATGTACATAATTCAAATATCCACATTAATATAAGTCAATGAAAGTGTGACCCACTTGGTCTCGAGGTCGAGCTGCTCCTCCAGGTTGGCCACCTTGCCCTCCAGGGCTGCGATCGTGGCCTTGGTCCGCGTACGGATCTGGTTCTCTAGCTCAGCTAGCTTCTCCTGCAGTGAGGGAAATAATGGTACTTGAAATGTTTGTGTTATCTGTGAATTTTAACTCTTACTTAATTCTTCATATGAAATTTAATGAATACTACTTGAGACTGTGTTTTTGGAAAATTACTAGTTTTTAGTTTCAGGAGTATTTTGGCAATCGTTTCCTAGTAAGGATTAAAACATGGACCTCTTGGGTTTAGAGATAGAAATCTTCTGAAACCACAAACCTGCTGGGACCCTAAATCTGTTTAAAGAATGAATGTAAAAAGTGTGACATTATGTTCAATACTCAAACAATTCACTAACTGCAGTACTTGGCAAGCATTTACCAACAACATCATCGAGTAAATGGTAATATCTGACCCACCTTCATTTCCTTGTTGGAGCGTTCAAGCTGCATGCGCTGTGTCTCCAGTTTCTGTGTGACGGAGCGCTCGGACTGCAGGTCCGTCTGGCACTGCTCGAACTGCATGGTGGCCTTGCGGGCCTTGTCCAGCAGGTCGGCGTTGGCGCCTTGTTCATCCTCCAGCTCGTCTTCCAGGGCACTGATGCGGGCCTCCAGCCGCCGCTTCTCATCCAGCAGGGCAGACCTGGCATAGAACAGTTGGATGGTAGAAACAGGCTGGAACAACACATGGTCCCTCAGCATGAAATTACATTACAATTAAAAACTTTTTTTAAAAAGATCACAGAGATCATGACAAGTTGATTTTTTATATATAATTTCGATCTTTTGCTTTCTTAATGTTGCAAGTTTTCAGAATCCTATCCGACACTGTTTATTTCTTATTTATTGGTAAATCACCTGTTTGAGAGCCAGAGCCAAATATTTAATGCCATATGTACTCTTGATAAACAAACTTTATCACCAAATTCTGATAGCAATCCCCCAACCCCAACTTTCTGCCCACCACTCACTTTCCAGTCGTGTTGCTGCTAATCTCATCGTGCAGCTCGTCACGCTCGGCCTCGGCGTTCCTCTTGGCCCTCTCAGCGGCCGCGAGGTCCTCCTGCAGCTTCAGATTGTCCGTCTCCAGGTTCTTCAGCCGTTTCTCGTTCTCCTTGAACTGTGCCTGCATCTCGTCGCGCGCCAACCGAGCCTCGTCCAACTCTCGACCGAAGTCCTTCATCTGGGCCTGCAGACGCTTGTACTGCTTGATGGCATCATCTGGAGAAGGGCATGGTCAGTATTAAAATGTTATCATTTTTTGAAGTCTTTGAGTTATTGTAAAGTTTGAAAATAAATATAAAAGTAAGTGTATTACAATAGCAAACATTATTTATACTGTACTTTGATTTCAAAACACCTTGCTCATTTTAGTATTTAAGGATTTAAACCAGCACTTTTTATTATCCACAACTTGACCAGAAATTTGAATATGAATAGATTTAACCACAAATGATGCCATATACTCTGTTGTTAACAACTACCTTGTAGTGAATTCTTACTGTAATATTTTTTTAGATTATAGGGATACTGGTCATCAATGGATCCATTCATTCTTATTCATCTACCTTTGACGCGGTTGGCAGCCTCCACCTGCTGCTCGTGGTCCTTCATCTCGTTCTCGAGCTTCTTGCGAGCGTTGACCGCGATGCCCCGCTGTTTACGCTCATCCTCCAACTCCGCCTCCATTTCTCGCAGCTGGAACATTTTACATGACGCATTTTCTTCATTTTATTTTAATTATCACATCACACAATCTCACAAGAGCCTTACATCCTTTCTAAGAGTTTGGGTGAAGACAATTTATTCAACTCTTGTTATAAAAGTACTTAAATTTTAAGGTTTCCTTCAGTATCACAAACACCAACAAATTATTCAAGCCATTATGGACATTGTTATTATCATTTAATGGCAAGCTTATCAACTATCTCCAAAATGAAATCTGCAATGAGAGTTTATTTCTATCTTTATAAACTACCCCTCCCCTCACTTCGACCAACATCCCACTATCTCAGCCCACCTGTCTGATGAGAGATTTCTTGGACTCCTCCACAGCGTCGTCTCTACCCGCCATGTCGCGCTCGAACTGCGCCTTGAGAGCCTGCATGTTGACCTCCATGCGGAGCTTGGCGTCCTCGGCCGCCTGCAGCTCGTCCTCGAGCTCCTCGATCTGCAGACGCTGCTGCTCCACTTGCTCCGCCAGCGAACGCTTCGACTTCTCCAGCTCGTGCACCTGGTGGACGAACAGACAAGATGACATGTACATTTTGAAATAGCACAAATGCATCTAGCACTTATACTTAGTTTGTATGCATACAGAGCCTTCTAGAGCCTTCCATTCTCTGACTACCCACATAGTAAAGATGAATTGTATGTATTTTCATGGAACATATGCCTGGATGGCAATCAGAAGATCAAAGTGTTCGACCTCTCCAGCTTATGCACCAGGTGGACAGACAGACAAGATGTATTAGATTGGTTGTGGTCATATAAATGGCACATATGCCTGCAAAACTTGGACTGCTATTTAATATAACAATGTGAAACATTTAAGCACACTTTGACCTCTGTAGCTCATGCACCTGGTATTAAATGGTGGGCAGATCGGTTGTTTTAGCACACAATTTTCAAGTGTAACTTGCTTCACCATTATTATACATTGTAGAGGCAGACAATATCAAATGTAATATTAAAATTACACAAATGCTTCCAGTGCTTTGGTGCAGATTTAAATCACATAAAAGCATCTAGTGCCTGAAATTTTTCTCACTACACAACTGGTAAAGATAAACAGTTATCTTTTCCACAAAAAGCACCAAAGCTGCTAGTGAAATTCACATTAAGGGCTAAATTCACCAAACACTTACACTCTTGCCGACGTCATCCTTGGTGGAGTAGAGGTCCTCGAGCTCGCGTTGCTGGGAGATCTTCTGCCGCTCCACTGCCTCCAGCTTGTCGTGCTGCTCCTCAAGCTCCCGCTGTAGGTTGAGAATCTTCGTCTCCTTCTCGCGCGATTCACGCTCCGCGGCTTCCTTCTCCTCCTGCAGTCTGGGGACAACGTGGATACACGTTAATACACCAGTTTTCACATTTAATTTTAAAGAAGTCACCAATAGCATTCAAGAATGAGCATTACCCTGGACCTCCCATTTCTAAATATTCATAGTCCGTTCACCAATGAAAGGAAAAGCGTATACTTGGACAAACATAGTCGCATGTCTTTGGACATAAAGGATTATTTTGTTAAACAAGTTAGCCACTTGTCAATGGGTAAAAGTAGCCTCAGTGAAATGTCAATTAATATTTCTAAATTATATGTCACCAACAGTAAGTAGGACAATCATGTTTTTTTATACATTTTTTTTTAAATAAGACACGGATAGCACTTAAAACTATCGTCTTTCTTTTTTTTAAAATTTCATAATAGAATCTTGATCATAGGTTTTTTCAAATAACATGTACATCGGTCATGGTAGCATTGAGGACTTCATAGTTTTTAAATCAATTATCAACCATGAAAATGATTTAAGATTTATGACTTAATTTCGAATGATGCAGCTTGTACCTCTGTGAGACGTTTTTCTCCTCGTTGAGGAGCTGGTCGAACTTGCGGTGCTTCTTCTCCATGGCGAGCACGCTGGAGCGCTGCTTCTCCAGCTCCAT
>Ga0224511_10001961_pt1 | contig 13283 bp, 11 predicted proteins | sample SF_May12_sed_USG_2_FD_169988 | JGI IMG/M metagenome (GOLD analysis project Ga0224511, IMG submission 169988) | Sediment microbial communities from San Francisco Bay, California, United States - SF_May12_sed_USGS_8_1 | ecosystem: Environmental > Aquatic > Marine > Sediment | place: USA...
CAACCGGTAGTCATTCGATTGAATCAAGCGCTTTCCCAAATGGGGATACCGACAATTGAGTCACACAGAACGCGCACGATTCCCAACCGGAAATGGTGAGAAAGTGAGAACAGTACCGCAGTTAAGAAAGGATTTTACTGGTTCATCCGATAGACAATTTAATTCTTCGACTACTTCTCAGTACTAAACCATTGCGACAAATCGAAAATGAACATAGTATGCTAGTTTTATAAATACAACTGCCGTATCAAATCGTCAGTTACAAAGTGAAACCGGCGCTTAAAATAAAGTTTGTTTGGTTCATCACAAAAACCCTGAATCCGGGCTAGTTCTGTTCTTTGATGAGTTGCGTTTCTAGCTGTACCAAGTCGAAGAGGCTGAATTGAATACAGAACTCGCGCAACATAGAATTCATTTCGTTCATTTCCACGCTTTTCGCTTTTAGTATAATCGTCTTTAAGGTACATACTACATAGTCGCGCTGAGTTTGACTCAAGACCGGGCGACAGAACGTTGACTGACACTTTCAGTTGAGTTTCACTGAAGTAAATTAATGAGTGAATCACTCGGAACACCGACTGACTCAATCAGACTGAGTCAGTGAGTGAGTGAGTGACTGTGCCGCAGTGGCGAGTGAGTGACAGTCGAGAGTCGAACCTCTAAGTCTATCTCCAGGTGTCCTGAATGATCAACTTGCTGACCTTGGTTAAGACCCCCAGCGTGAACCAGTAAGTGAGTAACTCTAACTGAGTAAGTCAAAGACTAACTCTAAGTTAGACTCTAAGTAGTAAGTAACTAGTAACTAACTTAGTTAGTAACTTGGGTCGGGGTGACACTGACGGCGACACTAACTAAGTTGAATAACTATGTAATAGATATTCTTTGACCGCTACCGCTGCAGTTCTTTAATTAATTGGCAATGTGATGTCTAACCATTATTCGGCGCCTCATCTCGCCAGAATCAGGTTGTCTGTGTGATGCTACCTGATAGGTTCATCACTTTTAGCATGTGTTGAATGTTATTTTGTTCTTTCATGTTGAGTGCCATTTGCATGCGTCCAACTAATGCTCGCTGTTTTCCATCTTTTTAGATCTGCAAGATTATCTTGACAATAGTATAGGTTGAAGCCGATTAGCATCTCCACATTCTCGGCTCATCTCCCGAACATCACTGAATGAAATGGAGAGTTCCACTCCTGAACACGAGGCAAGAACAGCCAATTTGATCTCTTTCACGGCTGACTCACTCATGGCAACTAAAGAGATTGACAGTGGCGCCCGGACATCTGGAAGCGATAGCTCAGGATTCAGTGAGGATCGGCGGGTGTACAGCCGAGTAAGTACTTGATGGGCTCGACTTGAACTTCACTCACTGTTACATGAGGAGGAGCCCAGGAAACCAATTAATTCAACTATTTTTCAGGTTTGATCTAGTATTAGACTTGATTGAGGATAGGGCATTCAATGCTACCATGCTTGATCAATTTGGAATCCCAAGAGCTGTTGCTGCTGAAGAATTAGTATGTTTAGCTTTTTGAGTCTGGCTATCTATTGTTGGCAGCTTGGGCGCTTGCAATCTTTTTCCATGTAAGTGCTAACACTTTTGATGGCTTTGCTCCCGATTGCATAATATTTTCGGTTGGTCCTCACACTTGTGGTAAATTCTCGTATTGTAGCAAAAGTTGCTCAGCCTGCAGTTTTGTGAGCTAGCCTCCAACCCCACGGCTGAGGACCTGTTAATGCCTCACTTCGTCAACGATGGCCTGTTTGACCCGGACAAGTGGGGCCCTCATCATGTCCAGACCAAATCTCGATCACGAGCAGACACCCCCGATGGCAAGGGTAAGTCAGACGGCCTCTACCCCAACAAATAACTCTTGAGGGACAGTTCCGATACATAGTCCTTGTTACCGATATGTGACCTTTGCACCGGGCTGCAGAATGCTATCAGCGGCTTAGACACTGCTGTGAAGTATTCACTGATGCCAACAGCACCCAGTCTCCGTATATAGCATCACCAGCAGTCCAGCCAGGCCAGTATCGCCTCCGTATTATCTCCTTTATTACTCTTTATCATTTGTATAGAAAACGTACGACAGATACTTGGCCTTAGGAAATAATCTTGCAAGACAATGGAGATAAAATCTTTCCAGGCGATGAAAGCTTGTCTCTGAATTTCGGGATTCGATTTACTAAAAGCCTCCTCCATTAGTGTGACATACTTCTGAGCTCTGCTTTCAGTCTCCAGGTCTTGGCCAATAATAAGTATGCAGACATTCCACGGTTTGATGGCATTAAATCTCAGCTCAGCATTTCCACAAGAACCTATCCGGGCTTTTATATCTTTATGGAGAGATTGACAGGAGTAAAGCGCAGGCAGGATTTTCTCTCTGCATTGTATTAGAATCTCTTTGTTATTATAGAGTATGGTGGTAGCTTCTTTGTTTATGTTAGCAACAGGATGGGCGGCATAAGGGGGGGCAACTCCGAACCACTCGGCGACATAATGCCTTGTCTTTGTTTTGAATGGCACTGATTTTCTGCACCATTTAATTCTCAATTCTAGCGTCTTTTGCCCCGGATTTCTTCAAGCAAATAAAGGATACTCCAGACATTGCTATGCCTCTTCGCCCCCAGAGGAAGAGTTTTCTCTCTGGATGCGCAATGAATGCTGACAAGGGTGAAAAACGCAAGGATGATCCAATCATCTCTGAAAGGTAAGATTCCCCTCCAGTTTCTATTTTTTCTTGAAAAATACATCAAACATCAAGCCCGTCCGTGCTTTGCGTTGGCTTTGCGATGATCACGATGATGCCCCAAAATTTCACCATCTGTGATTCAGTGACTGGAGACAGAAACTGTATGGCGGGTAAGGTAAATCATGTTGGGACATGTTATAATTCTTCTTTCACTCGTTCAGCATTGGGTTTATTTGGGTTACCTCTCAGTTTGACTGTGCGTGCTAGATGCTGGCATATAATTCCCTCGCTCATTGCAGGCCTCATTCGAGCAATGAGAAAAGGGTTGGTAGCGGTCGCCTGATCCCAGAAAGGGCAGAGAAACCGGATCGTCATGACAGGGGTGAGCGAAATGATCTTCGGAGTGAACGTGGTGGTAAGGCTCGGCGAACATTTCGAATGGGTGCTTGGGAGAGGTCCATGTGCATACACGGATAGTTCTTGTAAAATAAGTGGTCTGAATTGCGTATTGCAGCAGTACGAGCAACTTAAATTCAGAATATTGGTCAGTTATCCAGGTACGCAACACTGATGTGTCTGCGTAATGTTAAAATGTTTAAATGTTCGTCCGCAGTTCTGGATTGGTTTATAAATGACCTTGGTAACAGGTGCGGGTTACGGTTACAGCCGCTCGGAAGGAAAGGCGGGTGCTAACGACTGCTGACCGAAAAGATAACTGGCGCAATCGTGGCGATGATGGCGGCGAGACGGAGTACCGACAGGAGCCACGCAACAATCATAGACGCCTGGACCAAAGAGGCGACCAGCGCAACGGCCATCACCGATGTGAGCAATATCCCAAACTCTCTTCGCAAACTCCCACTGTCCTGGTCTCATCAAAACCCTGTCTGTGGCCCCATGGTTCGAGTGCCCACCAACATATCTTCACTGAATTTGACTAACCGCTGCACTGATTCCCAATGGTCAAAGGCCATGTTCCTGATACTCGGAATATGCCTGCAACGCCCACCCGGTCATTTCCACTGCAACTGCTTTTACGTAGACTCGCACACATAATAATGTGATTTGTGTGACTGTTGGGCATTACCAAGATAGTTGAACCTCTCAATACGCTGATGGACTCTCAATCCCCCATAATGGTAATAGCCTGAGTACAATCCATATTATAACCCATCTATGGCTCACTGACCTTCCACTCAACCGTGTCAGTGTGACTTTTTTGTTACGCTACCAACATGACCTTATCTGACCCCTCGCCCGATTATCTAGTGTCAGATGAGGTGCTCAGGGGCTAAGGAGCTCACGCGAATTCTTATCCACTGCAGATGAAGCCGAACCGGAATGGTTGAATGAGGAGCTTACTCAGGGAGACACGATCGAACTGGTCGGATTTGATGGGCATAGAGGGAGATCACCGGAGTTTTCATCGAAGCAAAAACCGGAAAGCAAGTCGGTGCGTCAGTCATGCAAACAGTAACCCACATATTCCCGATTTGGTCAAATTTGATATTCTGTAAGCTGGATAAAAAATGATAACACCCAACAATATAAACGCTCACGTTTCTAATTTTTCTTGATTTACTCTGAAGCAATGAGTTCATTTTGTTGCGGTCCGGGCACCCTTCTACACTGTGTTATCATTGGCATTCTGCGCGGCGAGTGTCGGTAGAGTTAGTTTACCTTCATGCTTTCTACTACTCTTTCTCCCTGCAGAAGGCTGGTGCTATTAGCAAGTCAAAGCTACCACGGGAGGAGAAGGCTGAGCCAAACGATGATCAAAGTCGGTTTGATTTTGACAAGTTCTGCATTGAGATGGATTCCGGAGCTTTACGTGATCTCGGTCTTGATGTACGTAGCAACTTGGCGTGCTTTTTTCACCTCACTTGGCTTTAACTCCCCAATACATGTATCCATAGCCCATCTGACTTGTTCTAAACCTATCTAATCATGCAGATATTCTTATGGCAATTACCAGTTGGCACTGGTTGCAACTGGTGTTAACTTGATAAAAACAAAAAGAAAAGTACATACAGATTTAGCCCCCTCCCCTACCCCGCATTGCTCGTAGAGTAGGTCACCCACTGTCAAGACTCTCTCTCAGATGAAACATTAGTCCCTACAGGTGTGGAGTCAACGCATAATGGCTTAGGTAGACCGACCCCCAGCCTCCCCGGAACATCCATTGAATAATCAACTTCCACTATGTTAACTCTGGCCTGGCTCGTAGCCTCGTTCGAGGCTGCACCATGGCCTTCCGATACCAACAGATGCCCTCTAATAGTGACGGGCATCAGACTAATGACCCCATTGATGTTTTAGAAATCAACCAGTAGTCTCACCAGTGAACAATCCAGCAGCAAGTTCTGTCAGTATTTCAGGACGAAACACAGTGACCAAACCCAATCATCCTCTGATACCGGTAAGTGGCAACCTGATAGACGCCCGCCACGCGAGGATGTAATTCTGAGGCAAAGAAGAAAAAATGAGAGGAAACTGGGTCGGTGCTTCCCAAGAACTCGCTTATTTATGGCGAAAAATATATTCCCGTGTGATGAGGCAACAAGTCTAAATTATAGGATGAACAGGTTGCAGGAACGGACACCTGCATGCTAATATCTGGCTATTTCGATTTTACTCGATGTGGTAGGCGTGGCTGTTATTGAAGCTGAAAATAAGGTGCTAGGGCTGTCTCGGGAAAAAAAATTGTACAGAGGCGCATGAAATGAGATTTCAGAGAAAACTTTCCTACTGGGGGGATTAATAGTCAACAGTCTAAACCCAACCTAAGAAAAACTTGCTGCCACTACCTGCTGCTGAGTTATTAGTATATAATGCTCCCAGCCGAATAAAAGATCAGGCACACACGTCTAATCTCTCATTATTGATCTTCATTGCTTCCCCAGAAACCGAGCGGCTGCACTCAACTGGCCTCGAAGATGACTTAAGTTCTATAGTGAAGGGGCTGCTGTCACCTGGTAATGATATGCTGCCGAGCCCACAGCAGCACAACTCGGGCTTGACTCCGGACGGCACCCAGACCAGCGGAAGTCGACTGCTAAATATGCTACAGGGTAAGTCCAGAGGTTCTATCGAAAGTTGCATTCTATGTGACTCTGCAGTGAAACACGACCCCATCCCCCGCCCTCTTTGTCAGTGAACCTGCAGAATTTGTCAGCGAAATGATTCACCTTGAAAATGCTTCAGTTGGGGGGGTATTATTGTTGGAAGGTTTCACCTAATTTGTTCGACAGATTTTCAGCATAATTTTCGTCCGACTTCTATAGTAATGGCTTTGTTGACGTTTTGGAAGTACGGAATGGAAAGGCTGTGCGCTTGCATTTATTTCAACTCTGTTATGTCTCTGGATTGTGACACCTTGCACTATAAAGTGGCTTTACACCTATTTTCATTGCTTTAACAGCGTCCTCTCAACAGCCTACTCACCAGTCAACTCCTGCATTGCCAGATGTCTTCTCCAAACTTCTAGTGTCTGAACCTAAATCTTCAGAGAAATATCGAACCACTCAGCCGCGTAAGTTAGCCCTTACTCTGCATGCGCACTTCTGTTTGACTTGTGATGGTAATGAGGGAAAGGAACTTCTCGGATATGGGTCCAGACGGGGCTTAGATTGTTCCATGGCTAGCCCATCACCAGCCAAACATATTTGTCTCGCCCAAAACTATTCCAGGTTTTTATTGATCTATTGAGGTTTTTTCATTCCGTGTTGGTAGTGATTCGAGGCTGGCCCTAAGACTATCCCAATCCCAGCGGCCAAATTGCAGATCTAATACGCGACTGAGAAGATTGACTGTCCAAACAAACGCCATAATTAGTCAGCTTAAACAAGTTGGCTTCTCATTTAAGTATGCATGAACGTAAAACTTCAAGGCAAAGTTTTTGCCCATAGCTGTACCCTTACCACCGTCTCGCATTTCAGCTCTACCCGGTAAATATAAAACAGTGGAGGAGTTAGAGGCTGACCTCGCCGCTACAAAAGCAGGACCGAGGCCACCCATCGTCGACAATCGAGCTATCCGCCCGACAGGAACTCGGCAGCCGCCCGCTGCCGCTCTGCCCCCAGTTACCAAACCGGAAACTGCGCTACCTAATAAGCCCAAAGACATGACTGCCTACAATAAGCTTGTCAATATGCTGCAGGTCAGTTGGTACCTAAAACCACATGCGCTTGTTCCGTAAAAATGGTCATGGTACCCAACACCCGTGGTCTATCAATGTAATGACATAAGGGACACCATACAATGCGAAAATGGTTGGACTATAAGCCCAGGTATGAAGCCCAAGGGCTTTATTATAAACCAAAAGACTATACTTCAGCACCCGAGGCTTTCTGATAATACCCGAGACTAGTTGCCTGTTTGAGCATGTCCAAGTGTGGTTTTAGGCACACAGTTGGCACATATCTGATCTTTAACTTTTATTGTGAATATTTGTATGCTGTAGGGCACAGGAGAACTCCAGAAATCCGTACCAAAGATGCCTGAGATAACAAACCGTCTAACACCGACTCAACTCAAACAGCAGTCAGTCTCGGTCAGGGCATCGGACCCGGACTCTCCTTCGCATCAGTTTCGGAAGAACACGCCTACTTTGCAGTCAGTCTACGCGTCTCAGACTGGTTTGCCTCCGTCCGCTGAGCAGGTAAGTCACTCTTGAGAGGGATAATTTTGAAATCTGAACTGGTACACCGATCGGACTGATCTGTCCTCTTAAGACGCTTAGAATTTATAATAAGCTATCCTGCCTTGTGACTTGTAATTGACAGATCTGGACTATGGTGGCTGCTCAGATAGAATCCTAGTACTGAACGATGGGAAATTTTTATAAAACAGGTCATTCCCAAAGGTTCTGTACCACCATATAAAGTAGGCCCCTTATCCTCTATTCAAGTACCAAAAGAGAATTTGGACAAACCAGCTGATGGAAGGCCTATTGGGAAGATGAATAATTCAGACGCGCAACAGTTCCAAGTTATCATGGCTGCTTCAACCCATTGGACCTATTAGGGTGCACCTCTCAGCACACCATGCTCAGAGTGTGCTTAACTTCAAAAGTGATGTCCATTTCTGAAGCTTGCGTTTTGGCAATGTTATGAACTACATATATCTTACTTTATTATAATTATATTTACCGTAAGTACGACTCCGGATTAACAATACTTACCCAGTTCACTTCAATGCGGAGCTGGCGTCCCTTGCCTGTAGACATACACCAATCCCAATAAAATGTTGCCAAAGCATGAGTATCATCGTGTAGCACTGCATCAAGGGGGTGGTAAACTAAGAGGGTCGCGCTGTGATACTGCATTTGAATTTCAGGACATTGACAGGTTCACCTCCAAATTCAGACTTTTAAAGCAGTCATCACTAGGCTAAGGAGTAATTGTAATTCAATATTATTTGTAGTAGCATCTTCAATCATGGAATCTTGTGTTATTTTTTTACAGGCTTTTCGAAGTGCGACACCTACTGGTGGCCTAGACATAGCGGTGCTGGTACAAATTCAAGCTCAGCAAATGCACCAAATCGAGCAGGCAAAACAGCTGCACAAAATACACCAACAACATCTGCAACGGAATCTGCAGACTGATAGCATGCAGCCACCGAGCATGCACCATCAGAACATGCAACCCCAGAGCATGCAACCCCAGACCATGCAAGGCCAGAACATACAGGCAATGAACCCACTGCTGCAACAGACGATTCAAGCACAGAGACAGAAACTACCGTCGCCTATCAGTAAGTTCTTCTGTGTTATCTACTCTTGTTTCCAGACATTTCTGAACAAGATGGTATTCGTCAACCTGCCAATATGAGCGGCAAAGTCATTGAAAAGGTGAAATTGATCAATTCCTTACCGCTATGATATCAGCCAATGAGAGGATTGTTGTGAGGCCGCTTGACGTGATTTCTTGTTTATCGCATTTTTCAACTGACATGTCATCCTGTTGTAGTGTTTGGAGCCCAGCCCCCCGTGCACATTGTAGCTCCGGCCCCAATACACCCCATGTCTCAAAATCCTCAACAGTGGGTGTCTCAACCGAGTCGAATCCCGATATCGCAGCAAAATGGCACACGCCAGACTGCTAGTCCGATGGGCCAAATGCAGGTATGTACAGTTTGACTCCTGCATCTCGACGGTACCTCCGCTGACCTGTCAACACTGTGGCCACATGTTAGGTTGTGTTTTTAGCAAAAGTACTGCCAGACTAGTCGATCTTCCCGTCTGATTAAAGTGTGCAAGAAGTTGCGTCGGATTCACTTTAGACAGTCGGTAAAAACACGGCGGGCGCGATTGATCTCGCTTAGCAAGCAAGGAACCCATTATAATGATCATTCGCCGTTATCAAGGACTATTGCGTACAAACCGTCTTTGGTAAGCATAACCAAAGGCCAGGCTAACAAGTAACCACGGAAATCTCATTACCCTAGCCATCATGAATACCTGCCCGAAAGTGGTACAAAAAATATCACTAGTTTGCTAAATCAACAACTTTTCGACAGGAGAGTACAAAGAGTTTGACTCACGCCCGCTGTGTTTTTACCGACTGTCTAAGGTGAATCCCACACAAACTCTTACACACTTTAAGGGTACAATGTGTGACCATGTTTTGCAGTGCACTAACACTTACTTGCTACGGCTATGGAAACGGCTCGTTCAGATCTAGCAGCGGAGTTGTCTTCTTCCTCTTTTTAAATAGGCTGAAATATCGGGTTGGGTTTTGAGTTTCTGAACTGGAATAAACCACTTCAACTAAAATAAAATGAAACCTAATAGCCATTGATCATGGTTCCGGTTAATATCTACCCAATCATTGAGTTTGTTTTTAATTCGGCTGAAATCATGGCTCAAGTTGGCAATGGCAATTAAATGTCAAAAACCATTTTGGAGACCTTGCTGAAATGGACTCCACTCACGATTTCAGTTGAATTCCGAGAGGATATCACTAGAACTGGTCCAAATAAACTCAAATCATGGTCATAGGTAGAGTCAACCCAATCTCCCTGGGGACCCAGTCACGGTTTGCTGTTTGCTTTTTCCCGCGACTCTGTGCAAAGCCAAGCTGTCCCTTGCGAGATTTGTATCTGGGCTTCAAATAGGCCAGCAATATTCGCGCGAGTTATCCCAGTATCAGTGCCTGAGACACGCAGGGATTATATACCAATATTCACTGTTGAACAGTTTAGCAGTGTCATCTAGCAGTTTGATCTATGGACCTTAGCTTTATGAATGTAAAATAATTGTTTTGCAGATGTCGTCGACATTCACTCCAACCTCAGTGATGAGGAAGCTGGCAAATGACAAAGTGGACATGCAGCAAACGTCACACCACCAGGTCAGTGGTTCAGAACATAGCTTTTTAGTGGGTAAATCCTTACTACTGCAAGCATAATCGGAACGACATCATGACTTAACGACTTTACGACCTGTGTTTTTCATTCTAGTTTTGTATTATTTATTGGGCAGCAATTTATCTTTTCACTACAGAATCTCAAACAGACAGCCAATACACTGCCGGCAGCTAATGACCTAGCCTGCAATAAACCGCAGCTGACCGTGGGACAGCGACTCCAACATCAGCAGCTCCAACATCAGCAACTCCAACATCAGCAACTCCAGCAACAGCTACTCAGGAATAATATCAGTCCCGCTAACGGTAGTACCGATTTTCGCCCTATTTCCGCGGCCCCAATTACGCGTTGCTCGTGTGTCAACCCCGTTCCACCTTCTGAAACGAATAGGTGTTATCTTTCTTATCCTTTGAGAGCAAAAGAAGCCATGCACGCAATTTTAATACTCATTGGATGAAACTGTAAAAAAAAATTATTTGACCTGAACCTGTTGTTCTACTTTCAAAAATTAAATACCACAACGGGTCGTTTTTACACGAAGGTCCATTGAGATTAGAGATCTTATAGTCAAATAGAAGCAGGCACCACAAACAGATTAGACAGTACAGTTCAAAATTCGGGGTGACTGGTGAAAGATGAAACTATTCTCACTGTAAACAAGATGTCTTGTAGCAGGTATTCCTGTAAATTTGGTAAGACCGACAGATCTCATGGTTGTAGGCGGTCTTCCTGAGCAGATGTTGTCGAGGTCGAGCCTAGAGCATCCCACTTTAACCCTGGCGCACATGGTTGCTTCTCAGCAACAGGAACATATCTGGCATCAACAGTCCCAGGGGTGTGCTCAACCGCTCAGCACACAGCGTCAGTATGATAGTGGTAATGCTGCTTTGTGGCACGTGTCTGGTTTCAGCACAAGCCTCCGGCTATACGGTCCAATAAGTAAGATGGCCTGGAAAACAAATTAAATACTTCCTCTGTTATCGGAGGCATACTCAATTATAGCTGATTTTGTCAGTCCACATTATTTTGTACAGTCCCATATTGTCTTTATCATTGACTAAAACTACACATTCATTCCTAAACTCAAACTTGTAGACGTCAGCTTCCAGGACGAATCAAAGCTTTTAAATGTGAAATGGTACAAATTGCCCCACTGATCTACTTCACCCCATTCCACAGTAATTGTGACCAAGTCTCCACCTCTGACAATCTGTAGTTTGACTCGAACATTTAATCACAAGTTCCTCGCCTTTTGTAGGTTCACTTCAGTCTCTCCAGCAGCAGCTGGCGATGATGCATGCTCAGCCGGTGTCCGCCCCTTCCCCTGATAACAATATATCAAAATGGTTCCATGGAGGTGAGCTACAGGGAAACAAGCTGCCCACAGATGCTTCAATACTCACACTGGAGGACATAGAACATTAGAATGTGTGTGTTTGATCTTAGGGCAATCATGCACATTATACAAGGGCATGGTATGGCGTTTTGGGTCATGGTGGCCTCAAATTGCATTCACGTCTTATTTGTGATAGAAGCGATCGATCGAGGCGCCTGCCTGCATCACGCAGGTTTGATGAATGTCGCTGTCATCGCTCGCGAGTATTTGATTGACCTTGTACATTGCTGTAAAAATAACGCCAGATCCTATTACAATTATTACCTATAATTATGATTATTACTGTTCTCAATTTGTTAATACAACTTTATTTTTCCATTCTTTCCCTTTCTCGTCTAGTCTGCATACATTCAGTTTGGAGTTGTCTTTGCATTCGAGCTAAGCTTATCCCCTGAACGAACAGCCACTTGCCACCACCTCCGTGTATTGGCACTGGACTCGCAGTGAAAATCTGGAGTTGAATCCTGGTCATGACGGTCTCCCATTGTGAGTGTGAGCTCCTCACTTGAACTTCAAACAAAAAAGACCTCATTATGAGGTGGAATAATGATTTCGACTCGCTTGTGGTGCACCAATCTAAGCCATAACATGAAAAAGAGAAATATCAAACCCTACTCCTAACTAGCCGGGTTACCCAGCTCCTCGGTATGTGGCGAGTGGTCGAGCGAACAAAGCAGTGGAGGAGCTTGGAACAGAGTCAATCACACTCCTGCCATCCATGCGGATTCATTTGAATGCAGCCCAACATTACAATGTTACATTGTGCATTTTGCTACCCTTGCAACTCAAAAACTTCTTTCAAGACTAATTGAGATGTCCGGCTATCTAATGATATTAACACTTGTTTGGGATCTGCACAACCATTGGGTGACAATCTGCTTTTTCATTATAATACATTATCATTTGGTACCTAAAAGTTTTCACAACGTATTCTCAGCAGTGTGATAACCTTTATTAGCAGCAACGTTTTCTGGCTGCGCACATGCATCCTGGTCACACATTGGATGGAAAAGAGAATAGGCTGTATCTTGATACGGGATGCAGTAGCTTGATAGACACGTATTCTGGAGGATGGTCGGGCGGGGCGTCGCAGAAAATCATGATTATCTTGTCGGCTCTTAGCCATTGCTTGTTCTAGGAGTTCCTCAACAGATTCATAAACGCCATCAGGCTCACACAGACTAAACCCATTACAGAGTTGCTTGATGCAAGCGTGTCGTACCGTACCTAAGCCTAGACGGAAACTCAAACTGTACAGATATTTATTGTCCGAACTGTCTCTTACCAGAAAGGCTCCATCCTCCTTCTTTTCTAAGACTTTATCCTGGTTTGTAGTGAGCGGACCCCAGTACCAGACTTGACTGTAAAGACTATGGATTGCTTTCTGCAGTCCATGCTGTGGCCACACTGGGGAGATGTCCATGTTGTTATCCACTGCTGTCTTTGCTAAATTGTCAACTGATGACAAAGAATGCCAGCAATTCGCAAAGGGTCCTAAGATGAAAACTTAGGCTGTTCAAAGGAATACGAAGATCAAGTAAATTAATTTGGTGCAGGTGCGCTATAGTGGAGTGCGTATGGCTAACTTATTTGCTAGCAGTTCTCCTCTCTGATCCCACTTTTGGCTAGATCTGTTACAAACCAGATGGTTTTATTAGACAACAGAAGAGTACTAACTTGGCCAAGTGTACCTTAAAAACCAGTGGGATGAGAATTCGTCTGGTTTTTTCCAGGTTAGATTATTACTCGAACGTATGCATCTACATTTCATATAGTAGGAAGCTATTCGTCATATATATCACTTAGTCAATCATTGC
>Ga0224511_10001962_pt1 | contig 13279 bp, 8 predicted proteins | sample SF_May12_sed_USG_2_FD_169988 | JGI IMG/M metagenome (GOLD analysis project Ga0224511, IMG submission 169988) | Sediment microbial communities from San Francisco Bay, California, United States - SF_May12_sed_USGS_8_1 | ecosystem: Environmental > Aquatic > Marine > Sediment | place: USA...
ATGTTTTATTAATACAAATTGGTACTTTTGAGGTAACCTCACAGTATTTTGCTTATTTCATTTCAATATCATCTCTAGTTTTTGAAAATGACAAATGGACGTTTTTGGGGCTGCTTGGGCATTTCAACATGTATCACCACCTTAATAGTGTAAATGGTTTTCATAATAAGGAGAGGTAAACATATAAAAAATTACTTCCCTTTAATTTAATTAGGACGTAAAAGGTTGAAAAACAGTGTATTTTATAGTCTACATGGATAAAATGTACACATGAACTATACACCTTTTGTTTTGTTTGCTATTCGAATTAAATGATAATTTGCATTATTTTATTTGAAGGCTCGGGAATTTATATTACAGAAGAATGTATCATTATGTATACTGATCTAATCACGTCGTCTAAATTCTCTCTGATCTTATCGTTCCCAATCAACCTCACACCAGCAGGTTGTATACTTTACTTTGCCTGTCCAATTGTGAAACCTCGTCATTTAAGTCATTTAGAATACCGTATTTACATGTGAAAAAATCTGTAAATAAAGGAGGTACCCAAGAAGCAAAGGATGGATAAGAAAAAGGACAGCCTTGGTTTTATTTAAGCTGTTCACCAATGGTATTAAAAGATGCCACACCACAGACGCCCTAGCGCATGAGCGAAACTATTTTCAATCCAAACCAACAAACAATCAAACATACAATCCATGATCCCAGAAGACCAGAACAATAGTACTAGACAACGATGTAGTACGGTGTGACAGTTTAAAGCAGCCGAACAAGGACATGGCATCAGTTGTATTAAATTTAATTTATAAATCGGAGAAAGGGAAAGTCCTCAGGAAGCATAGGTTGGTTAAAAAATGGCACCCTCGGTTTTATTGAAGGTGTTCATCAATGGTAATGAAATAGGCCACATGCATTAAGTTAAATAAATCGGAGCAAACAAACACACTTATTTTGTAATGAAACAATATTTGTTTACTCTGAAGAATGTTTTTTGTACACCAATTGGAACGTATTACCCGACGGCGGACGATGAAATTATGAAATTGTTCCTATCAGGATACAAAAAGCAATACAAAATCCCACAGACTAAAAAAACAAACATTTTTAGTATTTGCGTGCATGCGTGAGTGCGTGAATCCGGGCACGCGCGCGCGTGTTTGCGGAGGATTAGGGGGACTGGAGTGCAACACATACTGTGGAATGTCGTGATTTGCGTTATATTTTTAAGTGATTCACAAATGTTATGCAATGTGTAATGGAGGTAACCTTGCACTACACTGTTAATCTCAGTGGTATGTGCTTTATAACGAGACCAGAAATGTTTTTGACATTTGGCTGTCTGTCATTTGGCGTAAAGTAGTTACATGTATATTGAGACGACATAGCTGATACGTGGTTTTACAGACATAAAACAGTTTTATAATAATTGGATAAAGTAATCATTTTATGAACAAGCACGCGCCAATAATTGCATTTGTTCCTTTACTCCGTGAAAGAGCTCGTGTTTTCTATATTGGCAATTTGTTTGTCTGTGTACATAGCCAGTAACAATGATTATTTTCAAGGAGATTGTAAACATTTACGGGACGGGATCTACTATTGCATTACTTTTTGTTAACAAAAGCATTGACTGTTGCCAAGTGCGCACAACAACTTTTCTATTTGGTCACTTTTATTTTGCTTTTTGCTCGACATATACAAAACCAATTTCGTCATTTTTTTCAGTGTTTTATACCGACGTATTTTCGTATCGAAAGCCGTTTAAATTAGCCAGTTTACGCTCACGTTGAGTTGTGAAGTTATATCGTTACTGATTTTGTGCAGTATTTGAATCCTACGACTTGATTAAATATTGTTCCTTCCTTAAAACTGAGGCAGAAGTTCTCGTACTGCCGTGCATGGTTGTGTTAATAGTGTACAACACGGCGATTAATTGTACAGTATCAATTACCGAGCTGTTTTTTTCCAAGAAATAATTCGTGCGTGCAATCGATCATTTGTCTAAGATATTAATTGAATACAATTTTGACACCATTTGTTCATTTTATATTTATGGACGGTCTCGTATTTCAACCAGTCAACAATTCTCTTAATGTTTTATTTACATTGTAATTAGTGACATCATTAATTGTGTAGTACACAAAACAGAAACACTTCTTAAAGAAAGACGTGAAACTTGATAGAACCAACTTATTTTCCTCAAAGGGCAACGCTCTCATCCATTCGTCCTAATTCTCCCCGGTGCCTTTCTCCATAAACAATAACATTCTAGCACGTGTTATGCACGCACTTGGTATGTACATGTACATTTATTAAATAACAAAAACAACCAATCCCATTGTGTGTTGTTGTTTTTCAGAGAACAAATACATACAATATAATAATAATAATAATAATAATAATAATAATAATAATAATAATAATAATAATAATAATAATAATAATAATAATAATTATTATTATTATTATAATTATTACTAATTTTTATTTTTATTTTTGTTGTTGTTGTTTAATGATGCCACACTGAGTGGCGTGTTAAATTACAAAGGGGCCAACGCGTTCGACTATACGACTGTTTAAAATGTTGTTATTTGCAACACATTGTTTGTTTCAATAAAAGTGTGTCTCTCGCTGTGAAACTGAAAACTGAATCATAGAGCCGTCATCCCCCGCCTGGTAATCACACTGTCAGTGTCTGGTCGGCAATGCTGTAGAATCCAGGCTTGTGTAAAATAAAATCTTTTCTCTTAAACAATGACTCTTGGTTGATTAAAATGTTGTTGTCTGCGAGACTGCGACATTAAGTTTGTAACCAAATTGTGGGTCTTGTTGTAATATTGAGCAATAAAACCTAGATATGCCATCAATTCTCTAGTAATAACGCAAAGCAACTGTCATTGTTTGTACGGTAATAACGCGACATAATTTTCCCAAGACACATCTGGTACATCTTGCTTTCCCCGTTTAGATGATTACTTAGTATAGCCTATAAAACAATTGTTAGTTAAAGATCATATAGATCAGAATGACTCAATGCTGAATCATCAAAAACGTCTTCGTTGACGTGTCACCAACCCACCATGTGTTGATGCTGTATGATGTTTTACTGAGGTATTTATTGATGTACATAATGACCGGTGACATGTAGTGTTAGTTTTATTTTTCTGTTCCTCGGGGATCATGGATTGTATGTTGTTTACATTTAAAAATGGAGTTCCGCTCATGCGCTAGGGGGCGTCAGTGGTGTGACATCTTTCATTACTACTGTTGAACAGCTTCAATAAAACCGAGGCTGCTGTTTTCCCATGCATGCTTTGCTTCCTGAGGGCTCTCCCTTTCTTCAGTTGTCCTAATCTGAGATAAAATGTTCTCATGTTGCATAGCTTCCAATTAAACCATGACTTTTGAAAGAAATTCACAACATATTTCGTAAAAGAATAAGCAATATAAATTGAAGAGATGTTCAAACAAAGAATGTTGTAAACAATGTAGATATGTCATGTTTTAGGGCACCATGACAAAATGGCCCGTACAATAACTAACACAAGGAACGACACTAAAACTCTTACAACATAATGACGCAACAGACATTAAGACAAACTATATTTTTGTGTTTTTCGGATTTTTTTTCTTCCTTTTATTGATAATTTCTTAAACGATACGCAACACCAGAAAAATTAACATTTGCAAACTAGGAAGGCACAATGCATCTTAATTGATAATATCGGTAAATAAATAACACTGGCTTTAATAAGTTAAGTATTTTAAATACAACCCATTTATGATAAAAATAATTGGCATTTATTCATTTTTCTTTTTGTCTCAAACTCGTAAAAATGTTTACACTCAATATCAGGATGGCGTTCAGGAATTTATTTCAAGGGTCAGCTAACGCATCCAACATGTCTGGCACATCAAATATCCGCTGGACGTCCAATATCGCAATTTATTTTGATAAGGTATTATATATAAAATACAGAAATGAGGAGATATATTAACATAATTAGAGCTTAAGACAGGTTTGCGGGTTTGCATTCTACTTTACACAGGTACATGCACATGTACAGTAATATAATATATTGTGTCTCTCTTTGAAATAATGCTGTTAGAAATGGCAAATACCAGTTAGAGTAGCTTAATTGGACACTTCATATGCGTATATCGCTCTTTGAAATTCTTCAACAAAACATTAGCCTGTATCGGGTACAAGGTCATTTCTATTTTTTGTTCGCATTTGCAAAACAAGCATATCAAATGCATTTATGGTTGCTAAATACGACCATTTTATGTTAGTTTAAGAGATTAAATATCTTTTTTGTATGGATTTCAGAACTGCACAAGTCGAGAATCTCTCGTAAATGCCATTATATGTTATTAGGAAAATTGCACGACAGACATGATGTGCTAATAATAAAATAAACTGCAAGGTTATTCTTATACAAAATAAGGCAAAACAATGCCATTATTGTTTCGCATTACAAGTAATTGTCTACATTTTACCGCATGTTGTTACCATTGATTTACTTTCGGGAGAATTTCATCTACTTCTTTAATTAGCATAAGTTATTATATTTCAATTTGCACTAATATGGCACCATGCTGTTGTAACATTTGGTAAAAAGTATGTTATTTATAGGTTGTGAACTGATCAAGCTAGATTTCATTTTTTTGGCAATGGGAACTAACATGTTGGCTTTTATTTCGGTCTTTGGTATCAGGACTTCTGTCAAAAGAGAAGGAGCTTCCGCCTCAGAGACAATTAGGAGGAAAGAGGAGACATATAGGTTATATATATAGCATATCAACTTTAATTTGTCAGTCTGACATTTTGGGTCCATTTGACAAAATAGAGTCACCTTTCACAAGATGTTAGGTTGATATTTCTCGCATTGGGCAGATTTTATATGACAGTAACTCCTGACACACTTGTTTAATACATTAAGTCTGGTTAAAAATTAAAGGTGCCTTGCGTGATTATAACAATATTGTTTTCACAAAATGTTCACGCAAGTTTCCTATTTAACACCAAACATTATAATTGTGACTGTGGCATATTCAATTAATTAAAACATTTCGTACAAATCTTGTGTTTAATCATTATTTTTTCTATTCCCTTTGACAAATTCAAGAGATCACCGATGGTCTTCGGTATGATGCTTTCGGGGATCGAACTATATTTTCAAACCAAATCAACATACAATCCATGATCCCAAAAGACCAGTACAAAACTGCTTAATGATGTTGTGCGGAGCGACATTTTAGCCTCCACAAAATCACTAGACATCAGTTGTAGTAAGTTCAATAAATCTGAGAAAAAGGGAAGTCCTCAGAAAGCAAAGCATATCATAAACAAAACACGGTTGGGCTCACGGTTTCCATACGGTATACTCGGTTGTACACGTACTTGACCATGTATGATTCGTACTTAAACCGTATTGGTCGTGTGGCGATCGTTTGAAAACGTATGTGCACACCCGTGGAGTGGACTTCATGTACGATTGTATATACGATCTCACGCGTTCTCTGAAAGTCTTGTACGACCGCTTATACGATCAAACACGGACATGACATCCGTACCAGATTGTTAAAGGTTTTAAAAACCATACACATCTTTCACGGATACACTCGAATGACCAGAGTGTAACTCGGATCAGGCCACGGTTGGTTCGGTTTTTTGTACGGTTAACATGGGTGGCCAACCGTGTAAGCCGTGTGTTCTGTGTGAGATATACTTTAGATAAAGAAAATGGCAGCCTTTTATTAAAGCAACATTGTATCCATCAATGGAAATGGAAGATGCCGCATGTAGTAAGTACAGAACTGTTTCTCCTCAAGCGACGAATTGCTTTCACAGCTGTTAAAACAACTGGAAAAGACAAAGATGGCAACGACGAATATACAATATCACAGAAATAATCTGTTGGTCCCGGTCGACCTCTGACCCTCGGATTCGCAGTTCCGTGCTTTGTAGACTTAGCTTACCGAGCGGCTACACACGTCTCTTTGTCGAAGTCTTGATGACGTAAGACCAGGTGACAATTTGGCGGAATTTTAGGTGTATTTAATAGAGAGAGTTATGACATTACCTATTCTAAAATCATAATCAGGTATTTCTAAATATGATTCTTTATAAGACATATGCCGCGAAGTAAAAACAACATATTTCTTACTGAATACACCACGTAAGTTAGTCGCATTTAATTTCACCCCACTTATGATACATATTTGGCGTTATTTTTCTTTGACATGTCAGGAAATATTTATTTGTTATTTGCCCAAGAGGAAAGAATAGCGTGCAGACAATAATGTGAAGGGTCAGGCAACGTTTATTTCACATCTAAAGTAACACACATCCTTCACACATCTTATACGTTGTATGGACATGTTTTAGCCGTACGAGAAGGTGAAGTTCTTTACTTTACTTCTATTTGAGCATTATGGCCTCATTTGATTAAAATGTTCAGTTTCGTTTAAATCCACATTTAATTTAAATACAAATATACATGAACACGCGATCGTGCAAACCTATTGGCGTGGATAATACAGCGTTAATAAGAGATACATAAACAAAGCATTAGGCTATGTGAAGTACAAATATAAATGAGGAATACTGATAATTGTATGTTATTATATCGGGCAACTAAATAGTCACTGACTTAAGACGAAAGCCCTTAGACTAACACTATGTCTCTCTTGAACAATGGGTTGTATAAAACTTAACATGTTAAAATCCACGCAATCCCCAACAGTCACTGAACATAAAACTTGCTTATATGTTGCTCTGAAATGTTTTCAAAACAATTATGTATGATTCTGAAGTTCTACGCAAAACATCGGCAGAACACCATATAATTATACCGTATCTATTAAATTTGTGCGGTTTTGAACTGACCCAGCTAGATGTATTTTTTGTCTTGTGATGGGCCATAAATGTTAAAGAGTAGCCTATAATTCGGTTTTATTTTCATGAGTTTTGTTTAAAGAGAAGGAGTTTCAAACTCAGAGATAATTAGAAGGTAAAATAGACAGAGAGGTGATATATTAGTAGCCTCGCAGATTAAATAGACATCTTATAAAATTTATTTCTAGCTGAAATAAATATATCGTATAACACAATTGTATTTAATGTAATAGATGCCTCTAAACTAAAATGTGGTATTTATAAAATGGTACATCGCGGATGATGGAAACAGAGACAAAATGTTCTTTAGCATGTGATAGATTTTTCATGATGGCGAGATTCCTGGTTTTGCATTGTTACGACAAATAACGGAATTGCATCTGTTTGTATTCTGTCAAATCCATCAGCAAACATTTCGTGTAATTTGAATGCGCAAAGATGCTCTCCAACCTACACCCAGAAGAAAACATATATTTTGTTTTTAGAAATAACACTTGGAATTTGAAATTTCGTCTGCATTATAAATGCATTATGTTTTGTTGAAAATTCTTATATCAATAATGACTTCGTTGAGGATGACAGTGCACGTAGTCAACCCAAAGAAAAATGGTGACCAAGGCGTTAGCCGAGGTAAACGGTGTTTTTCAAGGGTTGACTTAAATAAACAGTTATCCTCAGCGAGGTCATAAATTATCTTATTATAGCGAATATATTTTAAATAGTTATACAATTATTCACAAAAGAAATGTTTGTGTAAACATCATCTAAGCTTACCATACTACAAATACAGAAAGCACAACAACAAACAAAACAAGAAACATTTAGTGCATATGCGCAGTTTAAAAAAATGCTTTCGATTTGCACAAAATATACATTTGGTCATAATTGAAAAAAAGGCTGCTGTTGCTAAGTTGTGCGTCATTTGGGTAAACTGTTTCCTTTCTGGCTTAGACTTTCTCATTATTATCTTCGTTTACAAATTGATATTACATTACGACTTGCAAATGAATTATATTTAGATTTTCGGCCAGAAAGGCGTGTCTGAGTCGGACGTTTTTTCTATTAGCACATATGAGAACATGCTATAAACTGCTATTTTACACAGTAATTCTTGCACGTAAAACACTTTCATTAAAATGTGCACGGAAGATTATATTTGTAATATTGACATTCCTCCTCGAAGATGCTGGAAGTCATATCAAATGCATTTAAAGTGCAGTTAACTGATTGCAGGCATAAGATACGTACGTACATATATAGTATTGCCAGGTATATTATTTAATGTAGATTGTTCCCCTCGCGGAAAGATCGTCTCAATCGGTACAGCATAGTTTAGGAAATATACATACATTTATGTCTATTGACCGTTAATTGATTGAACTTAGACCCAACCTAAAAAATATCCAGACTTGAAAATAATTTATTAGCACAATCTTTGTATTTTTCCTGTTAATTGTTTTAGTAAATATTGTTATATTAGTTATGTAATTACAGTATTGGATTCGGTATTTGTTTCTTTAAGGCAGGCTAAAAAGAAGTATCTGCCAAACTCGCAGACTATTATGAGGGACGAAACACTTAAATTAATAGAGAATATCATATCAGGTACGACAACTGAAGGCGTTGGATAATATGTGTATTTGTCCTCTAACCAAACATTGCGTGTTACATAATTGTATTCAAAGTAATGGATGCTATTAGTCTGACAGTTCTTAGTTATATAACGTGCGTATGTATCGTCTGGTGGTAATAGAGACAAACATGGTTTAAGAGGTGTGATATATTTGTGGTGTGACCAAAGCCAATGACTAGGTTAGACTGACATTTTCTGTTGGGCTGTGTGTTTGTTTTTGTAATGATCATTTTGTCACGGTGCCTTTAAACTTGCCAAATCTACATTGTTGACAACATTCTTTGAAAATCTGTTCAATTTATATAAAATCAAATTTTATGCCAATGAAATCTCTTGAAAATGTTGAAAATCAACCAATGACAAATTACTCTCATGTAAATATAACATTTTAAATATGGATCCAGTGATTTCCGTTACCAACAGCCTTTTGATTTGTCATCACTCAAAACAAACTGCCACCCACAAAACACAACAGTTGCGTAGTTATGGTCAAGACGCTTGCCACCCAGAAGGACATAAACATTGTGTTCACATGCATATGCCACATGTCATCTTACATATAGTTTGACTGTCAGAATTATATACGTTGTTGATGACGATGTTCCACAGAGATATAATATTAGTGAGAAATAGAGCTTATACATTGCACGTCTCAAGGAAGCACCCGTGGTCAGTATGCATCATGCGCTTGCATTGCGCCTTATTGCATAAGCATTGTCATTGTGTTAATATATAAAATGGTATTGTTTTTAGTTGCAAATAAATTAAGATTTACTTACTTTGTTATCAGAATTAAGGAAACATATAAACGTTTAAGCGTAGTATTTCCGCAAATGCAAAGTTGTACTTTTGATTTCTGTAGAAAAATCGGTTTGGGGAATCAAGGAACAAATTATGTTCCAGATAGGAAACATGAAAACAAATAAAACCCATTATGGCTGGTTATTGCATGGAAACATGCAACATTTGAATATTTAGAACAGAAGGTCACAAATCGGGAAAATAAAACTAACAATGAAAGCAACCCAAAACTAATACTTAAGCGTAAAATTGTTTTAGTGAAAAACTGATTAAAGTGTGTTTTACTATAAACACGCAATGCTTGCATATGGCACACGAATTTTCCTCATCTAATTCCAGTGCTGGAAAAGCCATAATACGCTCTCAATGTTAGCCAGGTCACTATCGTTAAACAGGAAAAAGGTTGTTACGAATTAATTTGTTTAAGTTAAAAACAACAATAACAACCGACATCAGCATCTTTAGGAACCCGTGATGATAAAATAAATGGAAGAGATGTTCAAAGAAAAAATGTTGTAAACAATGTGGTCAAGTCAAGTTTATGGGCACCATGACAAAATGGCCCGTACAAAACAACACAGAACATCACAAAACACGAAGTATACAAAGACGCAACAGACATTAGTAAAAACTATTTTTTTGTGTTTTTCGGATTTTTCTGTTTTTATTTTTTATTTTCAATTTTCAATTACTTAAAGGATTAAGTGGATGAGAAATTTCATTAATTTGGAACTTAAAACGTGTCTCCGTCATCGTCGGAAGCTTGCTTTCAAGAGACTATGAAAATCTTTAACTTTTAATTTTGGAAATGGAATTATAAAAAGGTCTACCCTTTTACTAACACAAACATGCAAACAGTTCTGTATCACAAACATTTCACTTGTGTTAACATATGTTGATCAAATATGTTTTTTTGGCTAGAACACCGTTATTGAAAAAGTAGTCCACACACCGTTCATTCTACCTAGCAGGTGCATCGCCAGATATATTCCCTTTGCAACGCAATATTACGAGCTACTTTCAACTTTACAAGAAGGTATCTTTCCGCGGGTTTTGACCGCGATATACGTACCACGGGTAGTGAAATGACTTCAAAACTTGTTAACGTGACGTCAAGAATACGCGACAGAATATAGTACACGATTATAAATTAACTGAAGTCAACGATGTTTTATAACATCTCAGGACAATGCTGCCCAATGATTTGACTGAATGTTTCTTAGACATAACTTTAGAAATTATACAAGGATTGTCAACACTCGCAAAGAAAACATGTTTATAGGTCACATAAATATTTGAAACGTAAGTTACATTATTATTCCTATGAAAACACTACGAGTTTAAAATGGTTTACATTGGAAATAAAAACAATAGTATCTCTAAATCAAAACACAAGTAGTTTGGGTAACGGGCGGTAAGAAATCGGAATATCTCATAGTAAATCAACTCAGTTTCATGAACCTGTTGTTCATCATTGTCAGTTAGGAATGTTGATAGATGGTTGAAGGAAAACTGATGAACTGATTAACAATTAGACTTTGAACTTTTAGAACGGCCTCACATTATTCAAAGATATTCTTCTAGTGAAGAAATAGAAGTAAAGATTTTTTAATCTGTAAAAATATGTTGGTAAGTTGCATATGTATATATATTACTGTTTAAGTTTGACAATAATACGTGAGAAGTAAACGATAACAGTTACATCGCGAATACTATTTATAAACATACACACGTCACCGATATTATTGTTTCAAGTATTATTGATGGTTTACTTTATAGTTGAAAGAAAATGTGAAAATCACATTTATTAAACTTCGGAATGATTTAGAAAGAAAGCATGTGTATAGATATTCAAAAATGGAATAGAGTTCTAACATTTTACACGTGGCATGTTGAGTCATCAAAATTGTACATTGAGTAGAAGATAACAAAACATATATCTAATAAAAAATAATTATTTATCTACTTTTACTTTTTATTGTGAAAACGCCACACTTTTTAACTGAGTTTGGTTTGCTGCTAACAACACCAACGACAACAGCATCAACATTAATACATTAATATCAGGCTCAGGATAATCATTATCTAAAAATCAATGAAGTACATTCGGGATAATAATTAGTACAAAGCAACAATCAATCGAAATGTTCATTAATTTGTCTTTGGTGAAGTCAAAATAACTGTCAAAATCACTTTTATTCCCTTTCATCAGTTTTATATGGCTAGTGACAACATCACACATTTTAACAAATATGTGTACATACGTAGACAATCAATCTATGCTACAAATATATTGGATACAAATATAAACGTTTAACCTTAATAAAGTGGCGTTGTATTAAAGTGAATCAAGTTACACTAAACAACGTTATCTGTTCTCTACTTTACGGTTTATATTAAATTTAATATGTTACATGTGCAGTTCTAGTGCCTAATTATTTTTAACATATCAGCCAGTTTGTATACATAGGTTAAGTAAATATGCCAATTAGGTAGTTAATATATAGAAAGGTTCTACAGGAGAATTATAATATATTATATACTTTATGTGAGAAAATGCTTCTAAAAGATGTCCCCCAAATGAAAACAATAGCGAACCTTTTCATAGAAAGGTTCTACAGGAGAATTATAATATATTATATACTTTATGTGAGAAAATGCTTCTAAAAGATGCCCCCCAAATGAAAACAATAGCGAACCTTTTCATTCTGACAACACATACACAGCCAGACATCACCAGTATTGAGAACGGCACCGACTGCCGAGTCTCATGTATATTATATATTAATATATACTTTATGTGAGCAAATGCTTTAAAAGATGCCCCTCTCAGAGTCATGTATAATCATAATGTTGACATAATCAAACCCCATTCAAATCTTTGAATTTATCTGAAGCATTCGACAACATTACTAAAGCTTACACTTTATAGAGCAATTCATCATCTCTTTTTTATCTACCTAAAGATGATAAAACTCATTTTATATGTGCTTAGGCGGATTCTGAAACTCATAATTATTTTTATGTAAGGGATTAGTGTAAGGTTATTGTACATTTTAGCGACGATTTAGTGGATTAACAGCCGTGATGTGAACGGACGAGTGTGACGATGTATTGCACGCCCATTCACTTGAACATGGAACAACAGCAACACAAGAACATTCTTGCCTATGCCTTAATATTTGTTTTACTTATTTGTGATAGTATATACACTGTTTACCTATTTAGCATAGACCCCTTTGCTATGTTTATCTATGCAATTCATTGGAGAGCAATACATACTTATTTTAAAGTATTTGTTCATTTTAAAATGAACTCTATTCATGTAGACTGACTTTACAGAAGAAATGTATATAAAATCCGTTCTTAAAAGTGCGATCTGAAAGTGCCTGCAAGCGATTGTATTTAAAATGGTTCCATTATTATATTAAGATCGTTCAATCAATAATTACTGTCAATGTTTGTATACAACATGCCCTTATGAATACCGTATTTAATGAAATATTCACATTGCAGACACGAATGACGCAACACATGTAATTGTATTGCAATGTATGTCATAAAAAGATGCGAGTAAAATTCAATGATTGTCTAAAATTAATATCTTTTTCTTTTATCTTAGGTACATTTGTGTTTCCCATTCTCTGAAATTTATTGAAATGGCACGGTAAAGTTTGACCAATACCAGTATGTAACACAACATAAAACCAGCTGGTATTCAACTCCGTTGTAAAAGTTCTCGCTTTAAAGATGACTACAGTTCACGTAACACATACTCAGTTTGTATAAAAACATTTATTATATACCTATAAAGGATCTGTATACAATACAAGCTCACAAATACAACAAGCCGGATTGAAAATTCCGTATCATGCTTCCACCGTGTGTAACGGATTGAAATCCCGTATCACACTCCCGCCATGTGTAATCAATAACAAGCG
>Ga0224511_10001965_pt1 | contig 13275 bp, 9 predicted proteins | sample SF_May12_sed_USG_2_FD_169988 | JGI IMG/M metagenome (GOLD analysis project Ga0224511, IMG submission 169988) | Sediment microbial communities from San Francisco Bay, California, United States - SF_May12_sed_USGS_8_1 | ecosystem: Environmental > Aquatic > Marine > Sediment | place: USA...
GGACGTAACGTTAAAATCACATGTGACGTAATAATGTCGCCGAAGCTTTCTAAATTTCATAATTGTAAGAAAAAATTTAAAGACGCTTTGTTAAAGTATATTGTAGTAAAATTTCATAACTTTACATGATCTATTAACCATACAGTGTCAAATTGAAAATGGGGGCGTTGGAAATTTGTTTGAGTGTATCATTGTATGTTATGTAAAAATATGAATACAAATTTGTAAGGAACTGTTGTCCAATATTGAACAAATACAGTCATCTCATAGGCAAAATTTTAGGAAAACTAGATATATAATAATAATAATGATTGTTACTTTAACATTCATGTATTCATATTTTTTTCAGCAACCTTCTTACTGCGATTCTTGCAAGGAAGGTGAAACATGTACTTCTGATGGATACAAGACCACCTGTAACATAACGGGTAGGTTAGACTATGTTATGCTTTCTACAACAACCATGTTTCATTTCCTTGTTACAGTTTAAAACTTGCTCAAGAAAACAGAAAATATATTTTTCCGTTAACATCAACACAAGTTAGGTTTCACTGAAGACACATGCTTTTCAACAAGTTATAATAGCTTATTTGGTAATTCTATAATATGCGATATATAAACATTTAGCTTGCGGTTCTCCCAACACGACGGAAAGGAATGGCCTGATTGTCCGTGGAAACATGTACAAAGTGAACTCACGGCTTCGCGTGGAGTGTGCAGAGGCTTCAAATCTGTTTGAGACGATTATATGTCTAGCAAATGGATCCTGGTCGGCCATAACCCTTTACTGCGGTACATCGTTCAACTTTGAATATTAAATAGTAACAGTGTTGTAGAATTAAAACTTAATACAATATCTAGTAAATGTTTTGTTTTAATTGTTTTGTGTAATCATAAACAGAATATAACTATTGACTATACGAGTCAACATAACCTTTATGCTAGGTTACAAATTAGAAACATTTATTTAACACTTGCATACAGTTTATGGATGTAAAATCTTCTTTATTTATGAGTCCGTTTGCGTTACATTTAAACTAATGACCACATACAACATCATATTGAAGTTAGTCGACAGTGAACGTGGCATTTGTTGTGTGTTTGTTTAATGAGACTTACATTCACGTTTGTGTTTATGTTAATATTCTCTTAATTGCAAGTACAAACGGTATCAGTAACATTAAAACTATTTATTATTATTTCTTTGTTACAGACTGCGGTCTGCCGCCATTCGTTGTAAACGCAACAGCTGCTTTGAACTCCACTACACTGCTTGGATCAACAGCAACGTACACTTGCGATGTTGGTTTCGTAATGAACGGTTCTGGAGTCATCAACTGTCTTTCCTCAGGATGGGAGGCCGAACCCATATGTGTGACAGGTTCTGATTGTTTAAACGCACACTGTTTAATATTGTTTGTTTTCACAAGCTCTGTTTTCGGCTGTTTATTAACACTAATTATGCAATACTTATGCTTTAAGATATCCAGGTACCTCTATTACTCAATATCAATTTAAACGTTGCCAACATCAGTGTCAGAAATACTAAGCTTGTACAAATGTCAGAGCCATTTACTGATATCTGCGTTTCTCAATACAGAATTTAAGAATAAATGGATAGTTTATAAGTATTTTAAACCAAAAGGTTTCTCACTTGTTGTCGCCGGATAAGCGGTCAAAGTAACGCGATGTCCACCACATATACATCATGAACTATTACTTAAGGGCACTTAGTTGTACGTTTGCTTGATATATTGTTGGTATATGATAAACTTGCAAATATCAACGGTATGAACAGCATTAATCGCAAAGTATTTATCATTATTTCTTTGTTGTAGACTGCGGTCCGCCGCCAGCCGTTGTCAACTCGACAGCTCCTATTTACAACTCTACACTGCTGGGATCAACTGCGACGTACAATTGCGATGTTGGCTTCGGGATCAATGGTTCTGGAGTCGTCAACTGTCTCCTTTCTGGATGGGAGGCAGAGCCGCAATGTGTGACAGGTTATGATTGTTTACACGAACAGCTTCAATAAAACCGAGGCTGCTATTTTCTCGTGCAGGCTATGCTTTCTTAGGGCTTTCCCTTTCATCAGTTTCATATTGTTTGTTTTTCGGTTGTTCCGTTTACCGCTGTTTCCCATCACTTTTTAGGCAATACTATTGCTTTAAGGTACCAATACGACACTATTTAACAATTGCATAGGAAACGCAGCTAAAATAATTTAATATTTTAAATAAATTTCAGAAATACTAAGCTTGTACAAGCTTGAACAAATGTATGCGCCATTTTTGACATTTGCTCATCTGAAATGAGAATTTAGAGCGAAGTGATTTAAAAGAAATTAACCATTGAGACTATACGTGCTGTATGTGGACAAACAATCGAAGTTATGAGATGAGCCCCGTACACCCTGAGCTTTTGTTTAAAACGCTTAAATTTGTTTGCGTTTTATGTACTTATTAGCTACTCTTGCATGCATAAACGGTTTCAGTACAATTAAGCCGCACATTATTTACCATTTTCGTTTTTTGTTTCAGACTGCGGCCCTCCGCCAGTCGTTTTAAACGCGCCAGCTGCTTTGAACTCCGCTACACTGCTGGGATCAACAGCAACGTACACTTGCGATGTTGGCTTCGGGATCAATGGTTCTGGAGTCATCAGCTGTACCTCTTCTGGATGGGAGGGAGAGCCGCAATGTGTGACAGGTGATAACTGTTTACATGAACAGTGTTCATCATATCTTATCTTGTTTGTTTTCAGATGTTCCGTTTTATGTTTTCCCCAACACTATTTAGGCAATACTATTGCTTTACGGTACACAGACGACACTATTTAACAATTGTTAAGGAAACGTAGCCAATATAAACGTTAAAAATACTAAGCTTGTACACATATATGCGCCATTTTTGACATTTGCTCATCTGAAATGAGAATTTAGAGGTAAGTGTAATAAAAAGAATTAACCATTGAGACTATACGTGTTGTATGTGGACAAACATAGTCCAAGTTATGAGATGAGCCCCGCACGCCCTGAGCTTTTGCTTTAAACGCTTAAATGTGTTCGTTTTCTGTACGTATTAGCTACTCTTGGATGTTTAAACGGTACCAGTACAATTAAAGCCGCACATTGTTTACCATTACATTCCTTTGTTACAGACTGCGGTCCGCCGCCAGTTGTTGTAAACGCGTTAGCTGCTTTGAACTCCACTACATTGCTGGGATCAACAGCAACGTACACATGCGATGTTGGCTTCGGCATCAGCGGTTCTGAAGTCATCACCTGTCTATCTTCTGGTTGGGATGTAGAGCCGCAATGTGTGACAGGTTATGACTAATTAAACGCACACAGTTTAATATTGTTTGTTTTCACTAGCTCGGTTTTTGAACAGCTTCTCATTGAGTTGAAAGTTGAAAGTCATCACCTATTAGGCAATACTAATGCTACCCAAACGTAGCCAACACAAGCGTCAAAATACTTAGCTTGTAAACATTCTTGCAACATAGACGGTCCTTCATTTGTTAGAGAAGTGGAATGTTTAAGGGGTAATTTTATAACCAGTCAGACATTACGTACTGTAGCCCGTAAAAAGTCGAGCTTTTAAGTTGTCTACCGCTCATACATGCTGCGCTATTTGCAGACTGTGGTCCGCCGCCGGTCGTTGTAAACGCGACATCTGCTTTAAACTCCACTACACTGCTAGGATCAACAGCAACGTACACTTGCGATGTTGGCTTCGGGGTCAATGGATCTGGAGTCATCAACTGTCTCCCTTCTGGATGGGAGTCAGCGCCGCAATGTGTGAAAGGTGATGATTGTTTACACGCACAATGTTCATTATGTTTCTTATTGTTTGTTTTCGGTTGTTCTGTTTTCCGCTATTTTCCAACACCAATAAGAGAATAGTTTTGCTTTAAAGGTACACAAACTATCCAATTAAACAATATTCAAGAAATGCAGTCTACAAAGCGTCAAGAATACTAAGCTATTACACATTCTTGCACCATAGACAGTATTTCTATATTCATAGCAAAGTAGATTGTTTGAGAGGTAACATTATAGACCATACGTACTGGAGCTCATTAAATGTCGAGCTTTAAGATTCCCCCCGCTCATTCACGCTGAGCTATTTGCTTAAATGCACTAATTGCCACATTCGTTTTTTTGTTAAGATATGTTAAACTTGCAAGATAAAACAGTCCCAGTCGCATAAAAACCACATTATTTATCATAGTTCCTTTGTTACAGACTGCGGTCCGCCTCCTGCCGTTGTAAACGCGACAGCTGCTGTGTATTCCGCCACACTGCTGGGGTCAACAGCAGCATACACTTGCGACGACGGCTTCGGGGTTAGCGGGTCTGCAGACATCATTTGTGTCTCTTCTGGATGGGAGCCAGCGCCGCAATGTGTGACAGGTTCTGGTTGTTTATACGCACAATGATTTATATTGTTTGTTTTAACTGTAAAAACATCATGTGTAAGAATACAACCATGCTAGGACAATCTATATTAGTTTTGATTTTCGCAGATATGGTTCAATGCCACAAGACATGAGGTCCTATCGATTTAAAAATGAAAAAAACTCCATTTATTTATGTTGACGCTATAATTACGTTTTAATTGCATTCAAACAATTCATCTCCACTTACGTTAAGACTTTTTATCACATATAATCGACATAGCACCGTATCTTCTTTCTGAAAATACTGAGCAACGCTTTGAGAATCTGTAAAAAAACTTCACCATGTTTACTTCTTCCGGCAGAAGTCGAATGCCGTCACAGTCGCAAAAAAAGTGGTAATGGTATGTGTCGCACATACCATTAACACTTTTTTGTTTTGCGACGGTTGTGCCCCTTTTTTTGAACGGGAAAATACTTATAAGTAAACATATTTTGATTTAAATGCACATAAACTCATTAAAATCTATTAAACAATAAAAGTCGACGTCATATATTGAAAAATACGAAATTAGTTTGGGGAGGATATAAGAATAGCCTTACATCTTGAAGAAGCTTAAGCTAGCATCACTCTAAAATAGCGGGCAATTCCTGAAATCATTAGTGTTTTCCCGTACCGTTACGCGGCGAAAAGGCTAATGATGCTTGAACTCTTTGTCCGGTAAGGGATATTGAAGCAATGGAAATAGAGGTGTAAATATTAACTTTTGTATACAGACTGCGGTTCGCCGCCAGCCGTTGTAAACTCGACAGCTCCTATGTACAACTCTACACTGCTGGGATCAACAGCAACGTACACTTGCGATGTTGGCTTCGGGATCAGCGGCCTTAGTGTCATCGAATGTCTTTTATCTGGATGGGAACCCGCACCACAATGTTTACTAGGTATAACGCGATCATTTAAAGAACGTCTTTGTATCCTTTTTAACCGGTTTCGTTACTTAAAGTCTTGCTTTACACATAATTGTGCGCGTTAAATGAATTGTGTTTGTTTGACATTCTTCGTATAGGTTGGTATCTTATCACTTGATAATGGTTCAGTTATTATATCAACTAAAACATGTGCGGTATATCTTATTTAATAAATCTAGTCGAAGGAACAAAACAAGACACAATTAGCTTTTATCAGCTAATTTATTTTGATTGATATTATATGTAAGTTACACCAGGTAACTATAATAACACCTTTAATGCAATTATATAAATCATGCATGAGTGTGCAGCTATATTAATACCATATTTACTTGCTATAAAAAGAGCCATTCTGTGATGTGGATGAGGCGTTAGTCAGTGGAAGTAACCCGATTCCTGATGCACAAATCACGGCGTCTAGCGAGAAGGACGCCAATCGTGCTCCACATCATGCACGTATCAACAACACAGTCGGCCAAGGGGCTTGGAGGTGTTCTGATAACGAACAAAATGCTCCAGAGCCACGAATGTACATTCAGGTCTGTTCACTCGTTATGACAACTACCAATGAAAATTACATAATTGTAAGTAAGTAAGTTAGTAAGTAAGTAAGAAAAGGTAAGGTAAGGTAAGGTAAGGTAAGGTAAGGTAAGGTAAGGCAAGGTAAGGTAAAGTAAGGTAAGGTAAAGTAAGATAAGGTAAGTAAAGTAAAGTAAGTGTTTTAAATGGTTTAATCCAATCGTATAAATTCTTAGTCTTATTTTTGATCAAATGTAAGTGATATGTGCAAGTAACGTATAACTTGTTAAAAAAGACATTTGCTGTGACACGGACAGTTTGAAACCTTTTAAAGTCAGTTTATATGTTTCCCCACCAAAAGACAGAATTTGTACATACTTTATAGCTATATAGCATACTTGTATTGAATAAAAGCCCTATTGGCACCATTTGATGGCAAAATAGGACTAAACATATGAAGCAAAAGTCAACAACAAAACATCAACGTTCAAACAAAACAAGCCGTTACTGACGTAGGATTCGAAACCGGGACCATACTATAAAATAAATAGATGTTCAAAAAATGCTGCGAACAATGTAGATAGGGTCAAGTTTAAGCATAAGCCAAAGCCGCAGCCAACGAGTTTTCTTCATTTCACCTGACAGGTAACATAAAACATATCGGAAAACTTATAATCATAATTTTCTGATACAAATAGGTTAGAATATTGTAATGTTTGGAACGGTTAAAATATGCAAACATATATAGTGACAGTATAAATTGAAGAGATATTAAAAAAGAGGTCAAGTCAAGTTTGAGGGCACTATGACAAAATTGCCCGTACGAAAACACAGATATCCGAAAAGAACCACGCAGAACAAGACGTAACTAACATCTAACATTTAACACGAACTGTTTTTGTTGTTTTATTTTGTATTTTATAGATAAAACAAGATATGTCATCTAGAAAGTACGGCGATATGTATATAAATTATCTGAAACAGCAAAGCGTTTACCAAGGCAGTGTTTATTTTAGTGATACGTGCAACCGCATGTTTTTCCATGAGCCCATCGAGCGCTCACGACTTATACGCGTGACATCTAGCTAGACTGAATGTTTTTAATATATCGAGTGTCTGTTTACCTCCTTTGATGATTAAAATATTATTAAAAGTCTTGTTAAACACGATTATAATAATAATAATAAGGCATAAAAAACTTCAGTTAAAAAAGCGACAACACAATTATTAGAGAGGTTGCGATAAGGACTGTAACCTTTTAGAACATCGTCATTCATGTATGCCTTCAGATAAGCCCGTAACTAGTGACATGAGAAATTGCTGTCACTCAAATATGCTTAGATACAGGGTTTTCATAAGAGCCGCACTCCATTTCTATTGAAACTGTACCTTGATGATAAGGTAGAAAAAAACTCTAAGAGTGATAACCCTTCGTAGAAGAGGGGACATATTGTTTTGCTAATGTCGGTCGGTATGTCGGTCGGTCGGTCCGTCCGTCGGTAGACCAAATGATTTCCGATCATTATTTCGAAAACTTTTTATCTCAAGGCTATTATATTTCACATGCTGATTGGTCTTGGCAAGGACAAGACCTCTGTTGATTTTTGATTCACTAGGTTAGAGGGCAAGGTCACAAGGGTCCCTTTTGTAAAATACAATAAAAATGGTTCCCGCTCATTATCTTTAGAACTATTTATCACAGAGCTTTTATATTTCATTGGTCTGGGTGGGGACAATACCTCTATTCATTTGCGTTCACTAGGGCAAAAGTCAAGGTCATAAGTGTCTTTTTGGTAAATAATGGTATTTGCTCAATTTCTTGACAACTATTTTTCACAGAACTATACTTTTTTACATCCTGATTGGTGTTGCGTGGCACATTTTGGACCCACTAGATTAAAGGTCAACGTCACAAGGGCCATTTGTAAAAAATAAACATTGTTTCAAATCATTATGATGAGAAATATTTATCACAGAGCTTTCATATTTCATAATGCTGATTGGTCTTGGTTAGGACACCTCTATTTACATTGAGTTCATATTTTCAAAGGTCAAGGTCAGGAGAGTCACTTTTGTAAAAATAAATAGTTTCCACTCATTAAAATGAAAACTTTGTATCACAGAGCTTTCATATTTTACATGCTGATTGGTCTTGGAAAGGACATGATCTCTATTAATGATTTTCGATATACTAGATTTAAGGTCAAGGTCACAAGGGTCACCTGTTGAAAAATGTAAAAATGGTGCCCACTCATTATATTGAGCACTTTTTATCGCAGACCTTTTATAGTTCACATGCTGATTGGTCTTGATAGAGACATGCCCCCTATTGACATTGAGTAAATTAGAATAAAGGTCAAGGTCAGAAAGATCACTTTTGTAAAAATGTTTTCTGCTCATTAACAAGAAAACTGCTTATCACATGGCATTCATAGTTCACATGCTAGTAGGTCTTGTGAAGGGCTTGACACCTATTGGTTTTATATTCCTAAGGTCAAAGATCAATATCACAACTGTCACTTATAAAAAGGTGTTCACTCATTTTCTTGAGGACTATTTATCATAGAGCTTTAATTAGTTATGGGCTGATTAGTCTTAGTAAGGACAGGACCTCTATTGATTTTGGGTTTACTAGGTCAAAGGTCAATGTCACAATGGTAACTATTTTTAAAATGTAAATAAGGGTATTGCTCATCATCTTGAGAACATTTTTTTACAAAGCTTTTATATTTCACATGCTGATTGATGTTGGTAGTGGCACAATCCTGATTTTTTTAAGTTTACTAGGCCAACGGTCAAGGTAACATGGGTCACTTTTGTGATCAACTATGTCAACAGTTTCTACTGAACATCTTCAAAATGCTTTTGCATGAAAGCACTTACCCATACCTTTACACGAGACCACATCATGTCAGACATCCCACCTCATAATATGCACCGTTTTATAACAGGCTCCATGTACTTATCAATCGCCCTACTATCAAAAATCCGTTTCGTTGACAACCGAAGGAGCCAGGGGGTCATATATGTCGTTCGATATTATATTTTGGCCCGTTTAACAACAGAAACTACATTTTATTGTTTTCAGTTATACAAAACCAAAAACAATCCGTTTGTTGCATGAACAGATACAATGTAAATGCAGTGCATACAATGCATTATGCACACTGACAAACTTCGGATCTGTTTTTTAAATTGTTTGTTCACATAAAATATTTTAGTCGTATCTATTATTGTCAGAAATAAGCAAAAGCTAAGCGAGCGCATGCCAAACAGTAAAATTAGACTTTATATGGTGTTAAAAGAATTTGCTGGGTTTTTTTTTATGGATCATCAATGGATTTGAAATCAAACAACTGATGTCTATAACTCAAACTATTAGTTACCTTGTTGAAGTATTGTATCGGGCACATACTGATATCAATTAAGTTTAAATCACTCTAATAATAAATGTGCTTATTGAATTTATCACGTCACAATTATATATTTATGTTTCACTTAAACAGTAAATAACAAAAGCAAAACCTGTTCACTTTCAAATCATAAGATATCATTACACAATAAATGTACCAACTATTTGTCAACATTAGGTATATCGCTACATATCTTTCACATGAATTAAGAACTAGTCTATCATACTGTTATGCAACATGTGCGATTTTATTTCTGACCGAAAGTACATTTGCACATGCAATTCTATTGCTTTGACTATTAAAGACTATATGCGGAACAATACAATCAGCTTCGTTTTGATGACTGACTAAAATTAGGTCAGTTGTGTATTTTACAAATGCTGAAAATTTCATAACCATATCGCTTCAAACAAAAACGTCATAAAGGTTCATATGGTGGTATACTTAGAAGTGCACATCGGTGTACATTTTTATTGTAAATGTGTTCTTTTAAATTCACCTTATTATGGCGCGCAAAAAAGCATCAAATGTTTACCCTCCGCGCACGACTCACAAAAAAGCGGCGACTAATAATATGTTATGCAGTTTCAACTGCAATTTTTTCCGAGTTCGACGACAAAACGGAACGAATTGTAATTGGTTAAGAATAACATATAGATGAGCGTATAAGCATTTCTCTAAACACGCATCTGTATTAAAATTGTTAATATTTCATTGTTGTTTAATACAAATGTTATTGTGATCGATATATCAAGCCTCAGACTCATTTGAAAGAAGTTATTCCAGTGTTTGTTTTTTCCAAAAGCACTTAAGACGAAATAAAAAAATATTTTTCCTTCCTGCCTACGCAACCGTGTTTTGGCTTGATCGCGGAGGGGTGACATTGAATATTTTATTTTGGCATTATTACTAGTAACTTTTTAAAAAAGTACGTATCATCATACTCACCCTTAGTTTTATTTGAGGCTTGCATTTCCATGTCTGTGAATGACTTGCATGCAAATGTTACAATAAGATAATCCTTTAAGTTTTTAAACTTCACAGGTTGAGTTCCTGGATATGAGTACCGTCGTTGCTGTTCAAACCCGTGGGCAAGAGGGCCACGCTAGATGGGTCACGCTATTCCGCCTTGAACTAAGCCAGGATTGTGTCACCTTTAGCCCTCTGCTTGATGCTTTTGGCTCGAACATGGTAAAATAATGTTGTTTTTAATGACAATGTAAAATTGCAATGTAAAAATAAACTATATTCATAAATGTGTTTACAAAAAAGCAAAGTATGTGATAAGGATTAAAAGTAGTTCAATTAACAATAATAAACTGATGAAAGGGAAAGCCCCCAGGAAGCATAGCCTGCACAAGAAAACAGCAGCCTCGGTATTATTAAAATATGTCTTTTAAATGTTTTTTAAATTTCATTACCATATTCCAATCTTCAGAAGCAATTAAATGCATGCCTTTGTTTTTAACACTAGTTCTAATTCTTTTTTTACCACTGTGTTCGTCAATATTAAATGTCAGAGAGTTTGTTTAAGCATCATTCACGAGGTTTAAGATTACAATATAAACATTTAGAGCAAAATACATTAACATGACTTAAGCAATTCATAAGCCTGTCGAACTGGATGATACTCCCCGAATAGTGATCTCCCTTCGGGTAGCATAAGACCTAATCCGTACTAAGTGCGACAACCACTGTCTTCAGCCTTTAATGTGCCAATGCAACAACTATATTCACTAAGACTGACAATGAAGGCGATTTTTTTAAAATAGGGTTATCCTTAATAGTTAAGAAAATATTAAAACAATTGGTCTTACACCCATAATTTGTAAAGTTATATATAGTCCCGCTATGAAACCAGCATTGGATGAAAGTAACGTTTCTTAATAAAAAACAAACACAATTTTAAAATTAAATTTTAAGAATATAATAAAAAATATAATTATATCGTTTAATTCACAGACATTCACTGCAAACATCGACAATTTGTCGCTCGTCGTCAATCCCCTACCTACACCAGTACTGGCACGATGCGTTCGACTGTTTCCGCTAGCCTGGGATTCGGAGCCCGCACTTAGGATGGAGGTGTTGGGATGCCCGTATATATAACTGTCGAGAACACACAACGGAATTAATAACGACGACATTGATTCTTCATGTCAGTGAAAGAATGATGTGTTTATACATATGAATACATTTGAACATAGGAATACATTTGAACTTAAAATCGAATTCAAGTATTGTAAGATACCCATTTTCTCAGATGAACTAAATTTGCTATGTACAGCGTTTGTAGGTGCTGTAAACGGTTGCTCTTACTAAATCAGTGTGCATTTATTTTTCCCCAGTCTTTTGTATGATGCTTATACGCTAGCGACTGTCGATGATGTAGCACTTTCAATGGAATTAATAAACAACTTTAATTAAACCAAAGATGCTGTGTTTTCCTTTCAGTGTAATAGAATGCTCTCTGGGGAAATCCATTTTTCTTAGACCACTTATGAATTACCTATTTAAACGTGACTTTTTTGATAAAACATGGACCTTTGAAACGAACACAAGTTCTGAAATTGGGAAACCATCATCACTCTACTGATTACGGTCGTTGAAAGAAAATGAACATGACTAAACACTACTGTATTGGTTTTTAAAAATAAAGGCATGTCCTTGTCAGGCCGGGAATTAAACCCAGGATCTCTCGCAATCCAGTCTGGAGTGTTACTTCTCGGACACCGAGACAACTAAAACTGTAGACTGTAGTCAATCTTTTAAAGCCGGTGTTCACATGTGTACGCACACATCATCCGCACACGTCATCCCGCACACGCCATCCGCTTCCGTCATCCGCACGGGGTGTTCACATGTGTAGGCGTCCTTCTTCCGTCAAATATGTTGAATATAGAGTTTCTTTTTTTGTCTGTCTGTGGTTTTGTATAATTGCTTTCACTGTAAATGGTTAAAATGCGTTAAATGTGGATGTAATGTGTGTAAATCATGTTTATCATTGTCCTAGCATAACAAATCAATACACGATTCGTAAATTATGTTGCAATGAGATTTCGGTGTCATATTGATTAGTTGTTTCGTTTCTTTGAGTTAAAGATGAATTTTTAAAGGTGTTGCTTTTACTTTTAAATCAACGATAGATGTCAAATACTTACTGATACTTTTGTTTTTCAATGAGAACAGCAGGGGAAAGGTGTTGTGTTAAAGACATTAAAATGTGATCAAACCAGCAGACTGATAGTCATTAATCTCTTTATTTGAACATCAACATGCAATTTAAGTGTTTAGACAGAAAGTGTGGTTTGCATGCGATGTATAAGTATCTTGTTACAACAGTGATGCAATAATTGTGTACAAACCCCACGTTACGCCAGTCTGCGAATTAGTCTATAAGCCCGAAGCCCGAGTCAAGAAAAAGGCCGGTCGGTCGATTAGAATTGTATGCAAGGTAGCCCGGTCGATTTAAATTTTGAAGTAAAATTATAAATAAAGAAACACATTAACATAAAAACTGATTGTGTAGTTATTTTTTCGTAGGAAAACACAAGCAAAATTAAAATAAGTGCAAGTCAACTAATCTAATTTCTAATATGATTTGTATGAATTATGACCACAGCAAAATGTTTGGGCTATTAAAATCTCATTCGGGCTATGGAAATTTTTTATGTCAATAGCCCGAAGGGCTATACTCGAAAAATAATTAACGCGCAGACTGCGTTACGCAGAAAGAAAAGACAGTATACTTACCAGCAAAAACAACGCTTCAAAGTAGTACAGAAAGTACAAATTGTACAATAACCAACACAAATTAAATGAAGAATATGTCAGAGAGTAAGTGATTTGAGTACATTACACAGAAACGACCAGAACATGTCAGAACTAATGAAAAGCTCCAAAATATTGATTACGCAGTAAATAAAAAGAACACATCGCGGAGATAAACCATAAAGATATCATATTA
>Ga0224511_10001966_pt1 | contig 13273 bp, 5 predicted proteins | sample SF_May12_sed_USG_2_FD_169988 | JGI IMG/M metagenome (GOLD analysis project Ga0224511, IMG submission 169988) | Sediment microbial communities from San Francisco Bay, California, United States - SF_May12_sed_USGS_8_1 | ecosystem: Environmental > Aquatic > Marine > Sediment | place: USA...
TGTCAACTATACATTTCTGGAGTCAGTGTCTAAGCGTAGAGTGTAAGCATACTGTTATAAATATACAAATGACTGAAGCAAGATGCACCAGATGGGTGGCTGTTCTCAAACGTTGGGCTCGAAATCCTGACCATAAGATTTGCAATACATGGTTTTACCCACTGAGATGATATGTTTAAAACAATGTTTGGTAGTAAATGACGGCGACATTGTTGTACATGTTACCAGATGTTCGCATCATATACGAACTTAAGCTGTACTTTAGATAATTAAAACCCATTTATTAAGTACTTGAACATTAAAGCCCTTTAACTAAACAAATATATGTTGTGTTTTTGGTTATAATTTTAAACGATAAATATAAAAGTACTAAAACTTAACAGCTAATTTGTAGAGCAAACATTACGTGGTTTTATGTATCGACATAAAGTTCACAAAAACTGAAATGGAAAAGCTGCTTACACTAAAACAATTTAATGATCTTTTACGATATGTACGGTAACTTTACCAATGTACCAACAAACAATGGTTAATTGACTGGTATGCTCACTGAAACGATGGAATGTTTGCTGTAACATACAAAGTAATGTTTTGAATCGCGATTGATCTATTCCTGATTTATTGATTAACCATATATTTAAACCATACTAGCCTGCATTATTGTTGATGTCCAATGTAATGGTTATTAGTCTATTGTCATGGATAAAACTTACATATTTGTATGACAGTTTGTATGTATTTTCACATATCTGAACAAACTGAATGGATTTATTTGTAATTTAAAATCATCATCTGATGAATACTGGCTCAAAATTGCTGCCAACAAATAAGATATTAACACTATTGTAGGTTATCTCAGCCATGTTAACAGTTTGGTCAACAACACTCACCACTTTACCAGAAGCGATTTCGCTGACATGAATGAAATATCTGAAAGATTGTTTAACCGGTACAAACGAATTTTGTAGCTATATAGGTCATGTGAAACATTTGTCATTTAGACATTTTAGACACATGTTGAAATAGGACTTAGAACTGAAGCACACATTAGGAATTAACGGGCACACTAGGAAAACGAATACATTTTGTGTCTTTAACGGTTTTGTAACATAAAGTTTGTACAAGCCAACATGAGTTACATTATAGGTCTTATGATTATCATAATCAATATAAAAAATGCTCAGAATGATTAAGGGTTATATATCTATATCGTTTGATATAAAAATACAAGTAGAATTCTGGTGCGGAGTAATATTGACTAACGTCAAGAGAGTACAAATATTTCCATATCAAACCAGTAACATTTTGCTAAATAATTATGCTGTAGAATCGAAAAATGATCAGTAACAATTATTTAACGTTTTTCATCAACAATATAGTAACAATAAGATATACAAATGACACAAAACTTAGAAGCTTCCAGTATAAATTCATTCACCGAATACTGCCTTGCAATAATTATTTATAAACTTGAAAATTATCACAAACAAGTTTATAAAATGCAATTTTTGTGAATACCGAATGGAAACAGAAGATCATTTATTTTTGGAATGCCACATAACTCAAACTCTATGGAATAACTTCTATGTTTTTCTGAAACCAAAAGCCTTACGTCTAACTTTAAATTTAAAGACTATCAGTTTTGGATTGCAGAAAACATACCGAGCATAAATATATTAATTTTGCTGATAGTATTGATGAAAAAATACATATTTAAAACAAATCTAGAGACAAAAATCTAAATTTCACTTCTTTTATGAACATTTTGAAATACAAGGAAAAGATCGTACTTGAAATTGCAATGATGAACAATAAATTGGCACAAGACAAGAAAAAATGGCTATGCATAAGTTCTTAAATTTATTTCTTAAAAACCCATTGACAACTTCAACTACAGCTCCTTTTAATTAATTAATATATTTTTCTGCCTGATTAATGGTTAGGTTTTGTGTGTCCTTTTTCTTAAAGTTTTTGTTATAACGTATATTTTTTAATATTTAATTTTTCTACTTAAGTCACTATTCAATGTTTCTTTAAATCCAAACATTGACTCCTTAATGTTTGTTTCTTGTTAATTATGATTGTCAATATATTAATATAAATGAAGTATATTGAATAAAAATATCAAAACGCTAATAAACTACTTTTTGTCAAGTCGGATTTATGATTTCACGTAATATGAATGTTTATTTAAAAGAATTTTACTCACACGCTTGAGAGTACCTGCACATGCCACTTTGTATTTTTATTCATATTTTGAGTGTCACTTTGTATTTTTATTCATATTTTAAATGTCACTTTGTATTTTTATTCATATTTTAAATGTCACTTTGTATTTGTATTTATATTTTAAATGCCACTTTGTATTTTTATTTATATTTTAAATGCCACTTTGTATTTTTATTCATATTTTAAATGTCACTTTGTATTTTTATTCATATTGAAAAGAAAGTCATGAAATGCAGAAAGTTTTGTTTTATAAATGTGTGACGTCATGATTTTAAATAAAACAAACCCAAAGGGAGATTTGTAGTTCATTTCTGTTTACACAATATATCATTTAACATGAGTCGTTTCACACCCGATATCGAAAGATATCGATTATTTGTTGAATGAAACAGAAAAACAAATTTGCCTATATAATAAAAAATGTTTATGAAGCAGAAAAGTATTACAAAAAGTACAGAGTAATGTGTTAGTGTATGTTAGTGTATGAGAAATGTCTATACATTTTATTCAAGAAGTAACCTATATTTGTTAAGTGTACGTATTTATCAAGTGCGTTTATTGACATTAGATCAGTGCAGTTGAACCTACGACTGTTCATTCTTCTTTTCGTTCCATTGCTATGATAATGGCAAAGGAGTTTATGAAAGGTTAGTTAGGCGGATGGAGTGTTGAATGTATTCAGGGAAGCTAAATGAGACGATAAAGCCATTATTCAACACACGCAAAGAGTAATGTCCTTGTATTTCCATTTTTCAATGTTTCTGGTAATAAAATCTGTCATTATTGGAGTGAAAAAGGGTTGAGTGGTGTGTTATGCATTTGTTGTGTTTGCTACCTTTACATCAAACAAAATACAAACGTGTGCATAAATGTTATGCCAAATTAATAAAAAATATATATTTATATGAAAAAAATGTTCTAAGTAGATGTAAATTAAAAAGTTTCGGGCTGTAAAAGTCGATCTGCAAATATTGTACGGCTTTACAAAAAGAGAACACCAATAATAAATGAAACAGGAATATACCAAAACATATTTTAAAGAAGTCGTAAACTTAAAAACTTATTATTGCGATTCTGCAAAACTGATTAAAGTCCCGCCTTAAAGTGTACTTTTACCGAGTAATATCATATCTGGTAGATTACGTTTTGACACCGCAAGTATCCCCTCTGCTTTGAAGTAGTGAAATTTATTGTCTTAATAATGTACGTGTTACCTTAGAGCTATCTAACACCTGTCGGATATATATTTTTTCATTTTTTCCGACGATAGATTAACAACCATTTGTAAATAAATAACATGTTACTATTTTAATGCATAGTGTATTTTAATATGATGCCTTACTTATCTAGACGGAAAATAATGACCTTCGTTAGTACATCAGTAATATCTAATTTTTGAATGCGAGAGAAGTAAACATATGTAAAAGTAGTGCACATGTGTTGAAGTGAGTGGAGAATATTCCAACTTTAGAAATTCAAATTTACTTAAAATATTTGACAACGAAACATTGTCTTTATAAAATTCATCAATTAATATCATATACATTTTATTATAAAACAGTTTTCTATCATAATAATAACGGTATGCGGCTAGCATTGTTATTTGGTTCTGCAAACTGAAACGTAATTTCTAACGAACATCCAGTGGCTGGAGGGGCGGAGTTTTCGGATCACGTTTTAATGTCCGTGACGGTTTGAACATAACTTCAATTTATATTAGGGTTAACCATAACCCTAACCCTAACCAGTCTGCGCGTTAATTATTTTTCGACTATAGCCCTTCGGGCTATTGAACATTTTTTTTCCATAGCCCGAATGAAATTTTAATAGCCCAAACTTTTTGTTGTGGTCATAAGTCATACAAATCATATTAGAAATTAGTCGACTTGCACTTAATTTAATCAGACTTGTGTGTTCTTACGAAAAAATAACTCCACATTCAGTTTGTATGTTAATTTTTTCTTTATTTAGAATTTTATCTTAAAATATAAATCGACCGGTCGGGCTACCTTGCATACAATTCTAATCGACCGACCGGCCTTTTACTCGACTCGGGCTTCGGGCTTATAGACTAATTCGCAGACTGACCCTAACCCTTTTTGACGAGGCAACACTTTTTTCGACGAGGCAACACTATTTTAAGAAATTAATAGTCATAAGGTACCGCCGACCTCAATATACAGGATGTTCTTTAGCACCTACCGGACTGAAACTATGTCAGATGTATCTACAATATATTTCGTTATATTTCATTTGCCTTTGTCTCTAAAATAATGTTTTTGTTTATAAACATACACTACAAAATAAGCTGTCTTGACAATAGTTCTTCTGTCTATAAATAAACCATATTGCATTAAATTAAGTGGCAGTTCATTCTTGAAAATGAGTTTGGCAACGGTTTTGATGTACTGGTTGCATAAATAATGAAGTTTTTTAAATCCAAAATAGGGTTGTCATTCATCAGAGTATTGTACTTGTACCAAAACTTCCTGGCTCGGTATCGTGAAAGCTGGGATGCCAATGCACTCGTAGCAATGAAATTATACTGAAGGTCGATTGCGGAACAAGTTATTCTAATTGATACTAATCATTATATATCACTCCATCCAGGTGGTATATATTCTATTCTAACCCATTTAGTGCAACGAGAAGAACGTAGGTTACATTTTAATTCGCAAGTGCATTTTGTTTTTAAAATGCTGTTTTAAATCTATGTTGCGAGTATAACATTGACTGTATTGTATTCTTTAATTTCCTATATCTCTGTATGACCTTCACAATTCATACTTTCACTAAAAACGCTAACGAAATAACGTTTTGATTGTTAAACACCATGTAGCCATTTCAATACCATTCGTGTACCCAATATGAGTTTTATAACAGTTCAGAAATTGAATCGTCTATTTGTTTACATTTGAATCAAATAATAATTAAAGCAATTACGCACGGATAGAACAGATACACATGTAGTTCAGTATTTGCTTAAGTCAATGCTGTGTTCAAATTCTTCTATTTGCATGTTACATGTGCTCTTGCACTAACTGCAGATAAATTGGACACCATTAATTGGCGTTTCCAATGTACCTTAATTTCTTTAACATTAACCTCTTCTGGTTTAGATAACGCTACTAAACATGCGATTTATAATGTAGAACGTACCAGAATAAAGGTTAATATGGTGCTTTTAATAGAAATGATTTCACTCCAGGTAAAAAGGTTGAAAACTGGTTTTTAATCGGGAATTAAAAATAATTTAAGTACATTTTTGTATTTCATCAGTATCGAGTTAAATAAACGAAGGCTGATAGTGGTTGAGAATAGGAATTACATGTTTTCACATTGGTCAATAGGTATGTTGTTTATTAAAAAGTTATTTTGATAAATGTCCTTATATTCCGGTCAACTATATGACATGATTAACCTTCAACACATAGAGAACAAATACCAAAATTAATAATGATTGTATTAGAGAAATTGTCATAATTATTCGCAAATTGCATAATGTGAGTACACACTATTCAGTACAAACATTATTTTTGTTTGTAAAACTCTAGTATTCAGAAGCTTAGATTTCTGTTTTGGAACGGTTAAAATGGCCACACATATAACGCCTTCTTTATCAAAGTCATTGGGTTTGATGAATGTCTATTGACGAATGTCACATGATTTGTGTCATTTGATAAATGTCATATATTGAGATGAATGTCATGTAGTTTGATGCACGCCATATAGTTTGATGAATTTCATGTGTTTTGATGAATGTTATATGGTTTGAGGAATGTCATATGGTTTGATGAATGACATATGGTTGAGGAATGTCATGTTTTGATGAACGTCATATGGTTTGATGAGTGTTATATGGTTTGTTGAAAGTCTTATTGTTTTGATGAACGTCATATGGTTTATTGAATGTCATATGGTTTGAGGAATGGCATATGTTTTGATGAACGTCATATGGGTTGATGAATGTCTTTTGTTTTGATGAACGTCATATGGTTTATTGAATGTCATATGGTTTGAGGAATTTCATATATTGAGATGAATGTCATATGGTTTATTGAATGTCATATGGTTTGATGAATGTCGTAAGCGTCTTGTGAGAGTTACAGCTAAACAATTAACAATTATGAAGAAGTCTTTAAGCCTCTTTTTCTGGGAAAGAGTAAATATGATTTAAAGCGTTTAAAAGTGACATTTATTAACCGACGTACATTTCGTTTCTCAGGGAAACTTTCCGATAACCAATGCCTGCCAATTTCCAGGTGTTGTAGACACCATCATTTACAGGCCTTTTATATGGCCATAAACAATTTATGTTCATTTTTATCGTCTTTTCCGTATTCTATTGTATTTAATAGAGAAATGATGTTAATCTTCTTTGTACATGGCTTTGCTTATGGGTTACAATAATACACATGGTTTCTGCATTTCAGTAAATGATGTTAACGTACTGTACATGGCTTGGTTCAATAAGTTACTCTATAAATTAATTTATCTGAGATGAAGGAAAACACCTACGAAGGGATAGCCGGAATAGGGGAAAATAGAAGCCTTAGTTTTATTTAAACTGTGCATGGGTGGTACTCTTTTTTCCAAATGTAAACGACATACAAACTAAGATCCCAAAGGACCATAAAAATATAACTTCATAATGATTTAGTACGGGACGACATAGTGTAGACGCCACACAAGCACATAACACCAGTTATAGTTAGTTCAATTTAAAAAAGGACAATTAAACTAATGAAAGAGAGGTCCAAGTCTGCATGGCGAAAATAGCAGCCTCGGTTTTATTGACATTGTTCATCAGACAAATGAAAAATATGACAAGCTGTCACATAAGGCATGCGCGATTACGATATGCGCAAATAAGAATATACAAATGTAAGATGGATAGCATTAATCTCGTTTCGAAAATTAAATGAGATTGATAATACGTTTTAAAGTAAAACTTCTAAGCTTCTCATATTAAATCTACTTGAGTCAAATAGTTTGGGTAGGTACAACCCATCCGTGTATAAGTAGACAAAGTGAGCGTTCGAAACACAAAATGCCACCGGAATCAATTTTTAGTTATTCAGGATTCCATGAATTATTTTAAAGAATGGTACTTTCGAGGTAACATAACACTATTTTACTTATTTCATTTCATTATCATTGCTAGTTTTTTAACATGACAAATTCACTATTTTGGGCTGCTTTGGGCATTTTGCTTTGTATCTCCTCCTTGAAACACACAATAACTATGCTATTAACGTGTATATAATTATGTCTGTTGTAGAACGAAACGCATGTGCAGTTCCTCATTGTAATTGAGTTAGAAAGGAAGCAGAAAGTTAAGTGCCATGTTAATGGTTTCAGCCGTCGCCATGTGGTTACCACGAGACGCCTCTATAGCACCATGATATTTAGATCGATACGTGCACATTGAAGTTTCAAAGCAAAATTAAAATGTGTAAAGCACGAGTTCATATACATAAATGAAAATAAATATATGATTAAAGTTAATTTGCTTTTGAAATGCAGCATAATTGTCGGTCATGATCAATGGCGCACATAACAATTTTCTAAGTACTATTGCATAAAAATATGTTTAGGGGGTCATACTCGCTACTTACATCTTTTGCGAATTTCTTTGCATAGGGATTTCGCGTCATTTGTGTGTCGTGAATTTTCCGTTACTGTATAACGCATTTGTTGTTACAAAATTAATGTAATATTAAAACGTTAAACATTCCTAGTTTGGAGTGTTTTATCTTAGGTCTAACTTAAAATATCTTCATGTGGTCGGAGTATGGCATCTTTCATTACCACTGATGAACAGCTTCAATAAAACCGAGGCTCCTATTTTCTTATCCCGGATGTGCTTCCTGAGGGCTTTCCATTTCCTCCGTTTAGTTATGTGTATAATATATATTTATTTAAAAGAGTTAAATAAATATAAATTGAAGAGATGTTCATAGAAAGAATGTAGATATGTAAAGTTTAAACTTTAAGGGCACCATGACAAAATGGACCTTTCAAAAACCAACACACACATTTATTATTCAATTCATAGAGCGTAGTTATCTGTGTAAAGGCATCATAACAGACTCGCCCATAGCCTGTAGAGTAAAAGTTTCATTAACTTAAACAAAAAAAAATATAACATACATTGTGTCCTATTGCCACTGTGCTTGTTTCTTCTATACAAAGAATAAGCTTTTATGTTTCGTTTATATTAAAGCGGAAGTAACTGGATGACAAATACAGTGATATACAAAAGTAGAGGTGATATGCTTGGTGAATATCTCCCCCAGTAATTATTACAACATCTTATAGTGATAACAAAATTAACATTTTGATAAACCATCTGCAACTGTACGTCTTTCATAGTCAGTGTTCTTAGCACACATGGCCCAGCATATATCGGACAACTATCAGTTGGACAAAAAAGCTTTTTCGCCTTTTTGAGACAATACGCTCTCGCTTGGGCAAGAGGTACATAGTACCTTCCATGGTAATTCGTGAATTATAGATCTACAACATTATATATTATTATAAAAATAAACCCGCCTAGATGAGGGTTAATATTAGCGACAACACAAGCCAAGAAAGTTGTACATCCTTATATTCGTTCAGGCATGTGCTTGCGAGAAAGACGACAGAAAATTTGAGAATTTGCCAGACCTACGTTCTTATTAACCCTTGTCTCAATGTCTTTTTCAATTACTGCAAAACTGTGATGTAGGTTGCAAATGCTTGCAAAAATCAGGAATAGCATCTGTGTTATCAATTAAGGATTTGCAAGGAAATGTTAATAATATTTTTGAGTACTAGAAAGATGTTAGAAGTCCCCTTGAGGAATTAAATAGTCAAAATTGTTTAAACAAGTTTAAGAGCGACACGCTTTCTGTTTCATCAGTTTACTAGCAACCATTAACATGAAGTTCAAGTACAGGATTTACTATTCTTTTTATAATCGTATAACAGCCATATCGGATCATACACGTATAGGACAAAATAAGTGTTCTGTGGATACAGTGTATTTGAAAAAGCAAGTCTGTGTTGAAAGCTATAACGAACAGGGAATGAATATGACGCAAAATAGTCTTGTTTGTCTGGCAGTATGTCTATGCAATCGACCAAAGTTGAAACAATCTATTCAGATTCTAGTGGTCAAGGTATTTGTTTAATGTATGTTACAATCTAATTATAATAATATCCTTTTTCGGCCTAAATGCTGAAGTAATATTATGTTTGTTTAAGCACAAATGTCATCATTGCAAGCGTCTTGTTTACGAAGCTTTTATACATAATTTGAGATGATGTTCACTGTAAAAAGTTCTGTTTTTAATCTAAGAGCAAACATAAACGTCATTGTCATTATGTGTCGTTATGACAGTACTATTTGTTATAATGAATATCGTTTTGAACAACGTAACCCATACTATGTCTGCCGGTTTGTACGACTTATTTTTAAACACCGTTCACAACGTTTTGTTTATCACACAAATGTTGGTACATTCCGTATTCCGCTGCACATCTGCTGTGATCATTAAGCCGTGAGGTTAAAATACCACCCCTCCATCAGACATCGCTGTAGATAACTAATATCTCTGTGGAATTGAATACTGATTATTAAACTGATATACTACACACAATTAGACATACATGATTGTATGATTGCTGTCCTCAGACCAAGTCAAATACCCATGTTCTATGTATTTAATGTATTTATATTTGCACTGCAATCTCTCCAAAGTTAATTTGTGACATAAGATAGGGACGATAAGTCAACAACTCTGTATGGATTGATAGTATATGGCATTCAAACGAATGCCAGGCGATTTATTAAGAATACTGATATATATTTTTAAAGATGTGTGGAAAGGCATATATAATGACACAAAGTTGGATAACACATGTCCACCCATTAGACATATCTGATTGTATGATTGCTTTCCTCAGATCAAGTCAAATACCCATGTTCTATGTATTTAATGTATTTCTGTATGTATTCTTATTGCTAATGCTGTGCCAAACAGGCCTAACTCTTGTTTTGTAAAACAGTTGAAATGGTTTTTGTACGGGCCATTTTGTCATGGTGCCCTTAAACCTGACATATTTACATTGTTTACAACATTCTTTCTTTGAACATCTCTTCAATTGATATTATTCAACACAATTACTAAAAGATTTAATAATTATTGTAGTTTCCTGCATTTCATGTTTGTTGCTACCGATTTGCCCTTTCAATGGCATACGTGAAATACAGGTTAATAAAAGTATATTCTTATTAAGCAACTTTATTTGTGCAGAAAAAGTATTATCAAACACATAATAAAAACAATAGTTCGTCAAGGATAGTTAATTACTGTAACATAATTTGTCAATATAATACTAAACATGTATTACTATAGAAGTCATTGCGTAATCTGTTATACGTTAGAAACTAAACAGACACAATATGTCATTTAAACACTAAATAGAAATGCAAAAGTGGAACAGACACTAAAAGTTATATTATAAATTATAAAAAGGTGTCTGTGATTTTAAATTGTATAATCTTATTTCAATTATTTGTCTTGTATTTTGTCTAGGATTTATTCTGTTTAAGGACATGTTATGTTTTAAATTAGATTATGTATAATGGTTTACATGTTATTATTTAGAGTGTATGTTTTGAGAGTAATTGAATATATACAGAAATCAGTTTGAAAGTGTAAGTGATTTGATACTCATACTGTTATGTTGATAATAAATTAATGAAAGCCAAAGACGAACATATTCTTTGACAAGATGTAGATTGCATAGCTTGTGTTTATTTTGAATGAAGTGTTGTAAAATGTCTGCGTTAAAATGCTGTAATCATTATCATGTTGTGCATCAAATAAATCAATCAAAATAAAATAAATGCTTCACAGTTTTCTCATTTAGAATGTGAAAGGGGTCTGTTATGATGTAAAGTCTAATTCTTTCCAGACGCATGTAGGCGATCAGAGAGCAGTACTGAAATGCTTTAGTCTTCCAAACAGTTGTGGTTTCATGAATAAAACACGTACAAAATTGAATAAAGGGTTCGTCTTATAATTATAAATACATCTGGTATTAATCAAAAGCGATTACATTTTGACTTAGTTGTGCAAAAGGGATTCTCATAACGAATTTTTTATCTACAGCTATGCCAATATACGAAAACAAAGTATGCCCCCTGAGTTGTTAATTTGGTTTTGCTTCGTTGAGGGTGTAACCTCATTAATAAAAATAACGGGTTAGCTGCATGAACGCAAAGTGATGTTATACATTATTTCACATACATCAGAAATACGACATCGAACGAACTGCGTTGACGTTCAACTAATAAGGTAAATAAATCTTGGTTTCATATTTAAAGGAGATAAGACAAATGGTACATGCTGCGATTGTTAAAATGTTCCAAAGAAAATACACGGGTAACAACAGGAATCAATAAAGTGTAACTGCGGCCAACACTTGAATTTTCAGCGCAACGTTAACCTAACATGTATAACAAATTGCCTTTCAGCGCGGGTCGAGTTTTATTTAAAAGAAACGTTCACAAAAGAAAAATAATCATCCGACCAACATACAATCCACAAATCAAACCAATAAACACACCTATACACCAACAACACCTAAAACAATTTCAACCATAAAATTAAGGCAGTAGCCTTTAAGGTTTAATGTTAACATACTGGTATATTCAAATTATATAATTATAATTTACTGGAAGAAAAAGACTGCATTCTGCATGCATTAATTCGATGAATATGGAAAATTTTCACAATGTGTGTTAGACTTTTTCGTTCAATATTTAATTTTGAAAGAAAGCTCGTCATTTTCTTGTACGTGCAAATACAATAACTCATAAAAATGCAATGAATTAAGAACTCCTTACACTCATTATACCAATTTCACACAGATATCGGTAATTTAAATGTATTCGCAGTAAACAATTTTTCCGATGTTGAACGTGTCACTTTAAAATAATTTACTGGATAAAATAGATGTGAAATAAATTAAGCTGTTGAAATTCCCAGGACCTAGATTGAAAATAGCAAGTAAAATTAAATTGAATTAAATATCCGTGGGTGTGAGCCCTGTTTCTTATAACGAGCGTGTAACGTGTACTCAACTCGGAGTGGGAGTTAAACATCATTTCCTTGAAAGAAAAAAAGATCGTATTACTTATTATATGTAGTTTCTAGATGGGTTTGTGTTTTTAAAATTAAATTAACATATAAGGACGATTAACTCTTTTCATCACAACAGTCTCCTAAAAATCTTTACTGTGCACGGTGTTTGTTAAGACAAAATGTCATCAAAGTGCACACTGTTGTGTTTAGTTTAACAGATAGCGTTCGCAACAATTGATAATGACTCAGATAATAAAATGCCGATAATCATTTCGAACACCAAATTACAAAAAAATCAAGTTCAGCAATCTCGATAGTCATACGTTAACTAAGAAGAAAATGTCACATTTGAAAATGTTTTTGGTTTGATATTAATTAACGAGCACGTCAAGCATTTTCCGGAAATCCAAGTTGCATTTTTAACATTGGCATAATTATGTTTCTGTATTGTATACTGTCACTACAATATGTTACACAGTAAACAGATTTTAAGAAATCTAAAATTTAAACCAAAATCCAAAACGAAACAAAAAATAGTTTATTCTGAATGTCTGTTAGGTCTTGTTGTTCTGCGTGTTTTGTGCTGTTCTATGTGTTTGTTTTTGTACGGGCCATTTTGTCATGGTGCCCTTACTTGACCTGTCGACATTGTTTACAACGATTTTCTTTAAACATCTCTTTAATTTATATTGGAAACACTTATGACATTTTTTGGTGAAACAAATTATGGTATTTTTCTCTTCGTTGTCTAGGGGGTGTCAGTTGTGTGGCTTCTTTCATTACCACTGATGAACAGCTTCAATAAAACCGAGGCTGCTTTTTTCCCATGCAGGCTGTGCTTCCTGAAGGGTTTCCCTTTCATTTTATTGTAACAACAGGAATGTCTCGTATTTATTTGCATTCTAACA
>Ga0224511_10001967_pt1 | contig 13270 bp, 8 predicted proteins | sample SF_May12_sed_USG_2_FD_169988 | JGI IMG/M metagenome (GOLD analysis project Ga0224511, IMG submission 169988) | Sediment microbial communities from San Francisco Bay, California, United States - SF_May12_sed_USGS_8_1 | ecosystem: Environmental > Aquatic > Marine > Sediment | place: USA...
AATCATTGGCCATTATATACCTTCATTCAATGACTATTCGTAGTCTTTCCCTAACAACTGCAAACAGCTGAGGTGATGTTCACAGGGTGATAGCACATATCACCACTAGATTTATTGCCACAATAGCGGACATATAGTACTGATGATGTTGATTCTGACACACAAGTCCACATACCACCTGCTGGGACATTGTAACATCTGGGCTGGATAGCCATGCATGCGAACATTACGTATGCTGGTTAACCTTTACCTGGACCAGACCCATTGAGATACTTGTAATAGGTACTGTGGCGATAGCCGCATGTACATAGCGCCATGTATATGTATGTACATAGCGCCATGTATATGTATGTACATAGCGCCATGTATATGTATGTACATGATCTGTTTGCTTGGCGATTGTTTGCTTGAATGCCCATGTACAGTTTTCCATTCTATATAGTTGTCGGCCCTTGACTTTTACAGTAATATTTCATAGGTTCTGCTGGACTTGGCTAGAGTAGTATGTGAAGAACAGAATCACTTGGAGAATCTAACACATCGGATAATGAAACACGCTCAAAACCTCTTACAATGTAGTAAATGTCAGATCTTTCTAATTCTGGATAACAGAAAGGTAAGGTGGTGCTATCCCTCTCCATTCATGCATTTCCATTGGCTCTCATAGACACCAACAAACAAACAGCTTTTGGTTGTACCGAGCAGCAGGATGATTTTTATGCAGTATTATTGGAATGACTTCGTCACAATCGCTTAGGAATACATGTACTGTAGAACAAACATGGTCACCAGTCTATGACCCGATGACCCTTAGTTGTGCCATCATGAAAAGTACATCAGCACTTAAAATTAATACTAGCTTGTAGTTATTTCAACACATGAGATTTCAAGGCATGCAGAACATTTTTTACTCGTTGATTATACTTGCAGCTGTGAGGGCTACTAAACAAGGGTCAAACTCTTGATAAATTATAGTGTATTGATTTGTCCGTGTAGGACATAGATTAATTCATAACAGTTGGCAGTCAAATGCTCAGTAGGGGTCGTTAACCATTTAGCTTTTTGCATGATTGTGGGAACTGTGCAACTGGCAGAATACTGCACTGAATGTTAGACCTAACAAATAAAATATCAAATATTAGGTCTATTCGTGTGATTACGGTCAGTTGCAATCGAAGAATTTCAGTCGTCATCACACAAGCACACGGTCGCAGTCTTAAAACGTATAATCATTTCGATTGCATTAGAGTTGTCCTCTCTCAACTTTAACTCACCGGTAGAGCCTCGCGATCGTTTGCGTTTCGTTATCCCAGTGTAGTAATCAAATATGTTTGCGGTAACTTTGACATTGCCTAAACTGCCATGCTAGTGCCCAGTTTTAGTCGCGAAATTCTGTTCGGGTGAATTCGGTCGCAGGCCGCGAACGAAAGTGGAAGATGCTTTTTTTAAATCGCAAGTTTTGGTCGCACTCCTGAACAGTTAGGCCGATTCAGCGTCCGAAATCCATTTCAGCCGCAGAAAAATCGATCACACGAATGCATCTAACAAATCATAAAACTAAATAGGCATGTTTCGTATAAAATATATGTACATGTAGCAATTTTAGTTTTTGCTTCCTAAGTTCACAGTAGACGCTGCATCCCAGATAAAATCAGAACAGGATTATTTCAATCTAAAAGTATATCCTGTTTCCAAGTCTGCATTCGGCGCAGACCCCTACTATATTATGTATATTAGGGTTCTGTATAGTGTGTCAGTGTACAGTTGTAAGTTGTGAATGTGCTGCTTGACCGGGACCAGAGATAAGGGATTGGATCATGTTGCAGTGAGCCCTGTACACGTTGCGTCGATGCGTGCTGCATGCTTCAATGCAAACCATACACCCGAGTAAATCAACTGTCAAATGCAGATACGGCGATAAAAGATGAATTATTACATGGAAATCCAGATTTGGGACACTTGTTTATCTATATACTCAGGTCTTCCACGGTGTTACAAAAGAAGGTCCATTCATAGAGTTACCTTCTCTATGGGGCACATGGGTATAAACATAAAGTCTCCTAATGGCTCATTCCAGGATACCCTGAGTCAAATACACTCACTAGACCATTTCTTCACCACTCCTGAGAGCTGTTTTGCGTGTTATGGGGGATGTGAGATTAAATTTCCACGCCTGGCACCATTCGGCTAAAGCATTTAGAATAACGGAACTGAGCAGAGGTGACACATCCATTTGGAATCGTAAGACTGTCATAGTCTTTCAGGGTGTACATGAGCTCATCGTTCAGATTCTTACATTTGTTGGTAGTTCAAAGGGTCTAAAAGATGTAGTACTCCGGCAGTTTTGCTTACCCAAAGTGTAAATTGAACCACAGCTCTATGACTGAAATTAACAATCTTTGACCACAAAGCATTTTGTCGTAATTATCTTTCATGTGATATATGTATTTGATTCACCTTGAAGGTAGAAAGCTATACCATTGAAATCAGAAACAGTATTTCAATAAGGGACAACAGCTGAGTAACTATACAACATTCGTCAAGAATATAACCTTTTTTCTCATCATTCGATCACTTAAACTACAGAAACAATGACTTTAGCTTAAAGAAATAAAGAAATTACTTTAGCTTAATGCGAATACAATGTAAGTTCATTGCTAGAAGGCAGAAAATCTGGGTCTTTTCAACAGTGATTCATTGTATTCATTTATGTGAATGTGAGCACATGCCCTCATATCTAAGAGTACAAGACTAAGATGATAAGCTACATGCAATCAACATACCCAGGTTCTGTAGTGCATTAGCTCAACAAAGTGTAAGTTACCCCGTTTAGTTGAACAGAGTGGGTTTTAAATGCAATGAAAGTGTCATGACTTGACTCTCCTTTTTACATCTATGATAAAGAGCAACTATAGAGATATTTGTGAATTATTTCAACCCCGTGGCATTCACATGGAGTTATCTTCTTTCAATTATGGTCTAGAAGTGTATACATTGTATATTATTGCAATTTCAGAATGGCTTTGGAAAGGTATTTGAATATGAGGCAAAAACAATGACAACAACAAGTCGAATGAGTCCACAGATTGCAGGAATCAGCGACGTCCCATCATATGTTAGCTCAACAGGAACGGTAAGAGTGGTAGCTTTAGCTCAACAGGAACGGTAAGAGTGGTAGCTTAATGCATTCCGGTTTGAACCAGGTGACCCCCTCACCCCCTCACAACTTTGTGCATAAATTTGCGCCGTCCCCCTCATCGGATACGGATCTCGATGCGAAATTAAAGGAGGCCCACCCATATAGTACTAACTCTATGGGGCAAATCATGGACTATCCTGAAAAGAAACCATTGGCTTAGTGATGCCACCCATGTAAAGCAAGGTGGTCTACATGCGATATTACACATCTATTTGCTGTTGATTATTGGCGATTTCTGTAATTCATCATTATTATCATCGTCAGTCATTCTTGGTCCATTGTTTAACCTACCTAGATGTGAAATCTGTTTGAGAAGGAGGGAAATATTCTGAATCTTGCCATGCTGACTCAGCAGGGAGGGGTACATGGTATTATACGCAAGCAGAATATTTGTACAGAAACTGTACAATGTACATGCATAGTTCCAAATATTTTACTGACCTTTATATCTGTGGATGCATTTAATCTCTGCCTAGTTTCTTGCAGAGCAGTTTTTCCTTTCCTGCATGAGCAGCTGTCTTTGGATATCTGTAGATTGTTAACATTCCTGACGCTTCTCAAGATCAGAGGTTTGTCCACCCGGTCAACGGCCAGAGTATTTTAGCTGTACCGATTCGAACGGCGGATCACAAGCGAGTTATTGGAGTATTTCAACTCACCGGAAAGTTGGATGGCCCATACTTCACCAAAAATGATGAACACATATTCGAAGTAAGTTAATGCAAGGCCGTGTGTTCGACTCAATTCCCATGTCATTCAGAGAAAGCAGCAAAGGCCAAAAGAGGCTAAATTTGAACAGGCAACAAATCAAATGTTCCACTTTCAATTTGAACCAAACAATCAGCTGATTAAGTCGCTCAACTTTGTGATGCATGATGTGGCACTCGATCGGGGTTGGCAATGGTTATATTGCACATTTTATGATTGATTAGATTGGTGATTTAGTCAAGATATTTAATAAAACAAAAATCTATTATATTTATGATAAAATCTACTATTCTCGTGCAGTGATATTGTTAATTGTAACTTAACAATGGGTAATAGGTTGATCTAAAATCCTAAATGTGTTCCCGCGAAAAGCCAACATAATAATACGCGCGCGCATACAAGGGGTCTGACATGAACAAGGAATGCAAACTGGCCCTTTTATTGATTATGAAAACCACAACAACAGTTTCATAGGCGTATAATCCAACAGACTTCCCAGACCGATGAATAAAAAGATCATCAAATTAGGGGGTTTTATAGCGTGTCTTCAGCTCTTTTATTATTGTGTTACAGCGAGCTGGTCTGTCATATTAGGGAAATTGATGCTTCTGACGCCAATCACATGTGAAAGAATTTTTTTGGGTTTCCCTAACCACCTCTTCAGGCAATTTAGTGCAAATTATTTAGTGCCCAGCTATTAGACGTTTTCGGACAAGCTAATGTTCTGTGCACATTGCCCTGCCGCTAATCCAACGCACCGGCAACTTGCTGTATTGCCCGAACATACACGCTGGAGTTTTCTGCTCGATCCTACAAGTGTCCCGAACGCGTTAGGATGAGGAAACTCGGGGCGAATTGTGCGATAGCTAGAAAACTATTTTGACTCGCTGCCACAGCTGTTCGGACAGACTAACGCTTTGGACTTTCGCTTTTTATTTAGTTACCAACGTGAATTTTTGCGTTCGCATGATTTCAGCCTACTTGGCTAACGCGTGGGCCACCTGGATTAAAAAGATAGAGCTATTTTTTACCCAATGCGTTGTTAGGGCTACGTTAGCTTGTCCGAAAACGCCTATTGTTCTCCCATAGACTTATATAGCGAGTTGTTTGCCAGCTGATTTTCTCGAATATCCTAAAGCTTACTTGCCAAGTGGTCTTCCTGAACCATATGATGTGGAAATATTTCAATTTGGCGAAAATTAGGTTACGGAGGGTCTAACTACTAAGATAGTTGCGAAATCATTAAAATACTTTAGCTGCCAGGTATTCCGAATCCACCTTAATTCAATACTTTACTTCATTTTTAGGCATTTGCTATATTTTGTGGTATTGGAATCGAGAATACATTGATGCATGAACGAGTGGCACAAGCTCAGGCTAGACAGAAGGTGGCACTTGAGATACTAGCCTATCACGCTGTGGCTCCGACGGATCAAGTTGTCAGACTACAGGTAAGATGATGCACATATACTTTCTTGTCACCAGATAGCCTTAGTATGGAGCACCATGAGCTGGTCAGATACAATGCTCATTGTCATTTCTTATGTCAAGATTGAAGTTATAACAAAATAAAAATACTGGAATGAAAGAATTTTTTGTTGACACTAGCTTCTGCCTGTAAGTTTGTCTAAAACGAGGCTAAAGATTTGTCTACTGACCCTCTGAATAGAATGCCCCAGTCTTTGATTCAAAGTATTCCAGCATAATAAATACTCAATCGCTCAATCCCATAGATTTTCTTTAAATTAAGACTTTCTGGATACTAGCCCAATGTACTATTATATTTAGTGATGCATGGCTCTAACCATGCATTTAATTTAAGAAAGTATTTCCCTGTCAATCATGGCAGTGTCAAGTTGTAAAAGATGGCTCTTTGAGACCTGTTTATGACCGGGTGTCATGCCAAGATAATAAGACAATGAACCGGTACCCCAGATGGTCGTGAAGCCTTAGAAGACAGTTTATTCGGCTATTGTTACTGTGCTTACTATTAACTTCTTGGTGACAGAGCTAGTGCAATCGCCCCAGGGTTTAATAAATCTTCCCTGCGGCAGGCATGCAGATTTGCATACAGCGCGTTACATATCATAGCCTACTGACAACTCCTGTTTGTTTGGGGAGGACATCATATCTGCAGCAAACCTACAATAGACCAAACACAAATGGTTGACTGTAGGCTGTAAGTAGACCTACATGGCAGTTAGGGGTCTTATAGAATCAAAAGTGTGCAGCTCCTAATATGGCGATTGAGTGGTTGATCGCCATTGTACATGGAACATTGGTTCACTATTGGCCACTGAATGCGAGCATTAAACCTGCCCTGGATTTACAGGGCCACTGTTGACTGAATACCAGTGTCGCGTCCGACTCTAGTTTCCTTATTGACTTGCTGAGACTTTATGATTAGTATATTTTTTGTTTGAAACGAACTATTTCATATCACATCATGTCATATCATGTCGTATCCTATAGCTCCTAGCATGAGTAGTTGTGCGCTAGCTAAGCATTTCCTTTATTTTTATTTCAGAGCAGTTCTATCAGCTCCTCAGAGAAGTTTGGTCTTCTTGACTTCAGCTTCAGTGACTTTCCACTGGATGACCATGAGACAACTCAAGCTACCATGCGCATGTTTCTTGATCTGGATTTGATAAACAAATTCAGCATAGACTACGAGGTACAAACAAAATAACTCATACATGAAAACTTAATGACGGACAGCCCAGAGATGGTTGGAATGATATGTGACCGATGTGTGACAGACACTTTAATGTTTCAGGTTCTCTGTCGATGGATTTTAAGTGTGAAAAAGAACTACAGAGATGTAGCCTATCATAACTGGAGACACGCATTCAACGTCGCTCAGTGCATGTTCGCTTCTCTAAAGGTGATTTTATTTGTATGACCACTTCACTGTTATGGTGAACCTATTGGGTTAGATACTTTCTTTTTACCAGTTACGAATTAGCATGGAGCATTGGGCTAGGATTAATGCGCTGAGGAACTCATACCCACAACAGGAGCCCACCATGATCGGGATTCAAGCCCGGGTTTCCACGGTTGCAAGTCCAGCGCTCTACCACTGAACTTTCCCCCTATCCCTTCTAAAGGTGAATGGTTGGGAAGAACAGGGTACAGGGTAGATTTTTCATACAGACCGCTGCCGTTTCAGATGTGTATTTCAGTTCATCTATACACAGGGGGGCCAGGATAGCTCAGTTGGTAACCTGGAACCTGGAGTTCCAACCTTCCAAGACCATCCGTCCAGTCTTGCGGCTCGTGCTTCACGCTGAATCAGCGGGTGCTCCGGTAGAGTGAAGCTGGCTCTGGGCACAGTCAGCTTTTACTACGCCAACCCTGCCCTGGCAGCAACTTCATTAGTTGCCACCAGCAGCGAGAGTGAAGCAATTACTGCCCAGTACACGGTCATACTTGGTGTCAACCTTGATAAGAAGGTCACTTTGAGGGTAATAATGGTGATTTCTCTGTAGAAAGGACATATGCTTGGTTTGATTAATGACTTGGAAGCCATGTGCCTCTTGGTAGCTTGCCTCAGCCATGACTTGGATCACCGGGGCACAAACAACCAGTTTCAATTCAAGTGAGTCGATTGCCATGTGATATATCTCAACCTGTTGGGGTGGGCGAGGTAGAGTGAAATATGGTGGGTGTAAGTTGACACATCTCTGACTAATGTACACCAATCGTCAACAACACAAAGTAGATTATCTATTAAGGTGTGTCAGAAATGCACCAGCATATAGAAATAAAAGGTAACAAAAATATTCAGCTTTTGGGGCTGACTTATAGATGATGGTATTAAAGTCCTTTAATCTTATCCTCTGAGATAACGGGCTCAAGGTCGGGAGAGTATGGGTTCAGGTCCTAGTCATGCTGAGCGCCCACTGTGAAAATGAGCTCCTCACATACTACTTCTTAGCTCTAACAAGCCTCAGGCTGGGGAGGTCGTTAAATATGGTGGCCGAATCGAACTATGAATGAATGAATCTGTTTATGATATTGACTATCTGCATCAGCCAGGCTGTCTGTATCTAGATGACTAGCTAGATTGATGATTTGAGTGCGATTTTTGTTTCCATAGAACGGAGTCACCTCTATCCCGCCTCTACTCTACCTCTGTTATGGAACACCATCACTTTGATCATTGCATCATGATACTCAATACCACGGTAAGTAACAGCTCGTGATAGAAGCATAGCTCAGTAGGTCATGGTCGGAAAAAATATTAGCTCCTTGGTCCTACCACTTCAGTGCAAGCCTCAGGCTTGGAAGGATAGACCAAAAACAGTAAATAAAATAAAATACATAATATGGTAGTTGTAATGTGCATTACAGCGCATTATTGCAATTCAGGGGTGAAGTGAAAGTTTAGTGGATAGCGTACTGGGTCTTGGGCCCGGGTTCAATTTCCAGTTCGGCCAAACACTTTGCCTTTCGCGACACCCTCATCGGTTTCAGATCCCGATGTTAAATAAAGGAGGCCCACCGTAGAGTTACCTTCTCTATGAGGCATGCGGGTGCAAGCAGAGAGTCTCTTAACGATGTACCCTGGGAAACGCTGAGCCTAAGACTTGGTAGGCCAATTTCTGCACCACTCCTGACAGCTGTCCTGCCAAGGAGATGCAAAGAAGAAGAAGATTGCAATTCAGTTAGTATTGTTGCAAAAGTGTGAAGGTCAATCAAATGGATCTCTATTCTTTCAGGGAAATCAGATCTTCTCTAATCTGGATGCATCACAGTACGAGAAGGCTATAAAGATTCTTGAGGATGCCATTCTCTCTACAGACCTTGCCCTCTATTTCCAGTGAGTAGAAATATACACAGCTAAAGTGTGTAATTCCAGTACTCCAACCTTCGAATTAGCTAGGGAAGGATAATTTCAGTTTTCTGTATAGAACTGATTCCTCTGAATTTTATGGGCAGAGTCATGAAGCAAAGGTTAAAACGGGGCATATCAAGGAAAAGGTGGAGAAGATATGGAGTTTTGGTGCTAGCTGGCAGGACATTACGGCTGATTGCGAGCCATGGTAAAACATGTAGGTGGCAACAAAAACCACCCGGCTGGTATTGTGCCCATGGTGGCTGTATCCTTGAGTTGGTATCGGGTTTAACCATGCACAATTTTTTATCTTTTGCAGAAGACGGGATGCATTTTTCCAGTTGGTGGCTAGTCAGGATGGTGAGAAGATAACTCCTGTTATCCAGGCTCCAGTTTGGTCTGAGCCAACCAATAAGGGAATGTTATTCTCAATGCTCATGACGGCGTGTGATATCTCATCTATAACCAAACCATGGCCTGTGCAGCATAAGGTGGCCCAGCTCGTTGCCAATGAGTTCTTCCAGCAAGGGGATTTAGAGAAGGACCTCCAGATAACAAAACAGCCAGTCGTAAGTTTAAATTTTCTCCGAAAACCCTCATTTTCGTAGCACACATTCTTTCTTGTTTCCGTTTATACTCCATATTATTAAGCCCTGTGCGATTGAATGGAGTTTGCTACCTGTTTAACTGGGAGACTTGTTGGTGCTCGCGAGCAAACTAAGGTCGAATATCCCTTTTGCTACCATCACTCACTTTTCTGGGATTTGAACCCGCTACTCACTGCGCTACTCACTGCGCCCAAATCATGTATTCTAACCACTAAGCCACAACTGCTCCCTTCCATATCACATGATTTGTGTAATTATTCAATTTCATCAGAGCAAACTAATTGAAAACGCATGCTCGGTGTATGCGCCATACCAGAACTTCGGTTGAGCCTGTAGAGTTGTTTATGAAGGTCCACCGGAATAAAAATAGTGATATCTCTTGCAGGCAATGATGGACCGCTCAAGAGAACATGAAATTCCAGTGCTCCAAATTCAGTTTATAGACAGCATCTGTTTACCACTGTATAAAGTAAGTCAAGACTCAATAAAATGTCACATCGATCTCTATGAAGTGCGAAGACGATTCCAAATAATTGCTACTATACCAGTAACTGGGTGCCCTGGCTCTTCGGCATGTGGCGGATGATGGGGCGAACAAAGCGATAGACTGCTACTACCGCTTCGTTAACAATTCTTGACTCAAGTCGATTTTCAATACCGATTACCGAGTACCAGTGATTCATGAATGCTCTATCACCCAACGCGGTTTAGTCAATCTCTAGAGCGACTATTGCTGTCAGTTCAATAGGACACTGATTGTGTCTCCGTTGGTCTCAGAAGAGCTCATTGTGCAGCTTCTAATTATCCTACAAGCCTTGTTGGGGTAGAAGCTGACTATGCCCAGGGCCAATTTCGGTTTATCAGAGCTCCCGCTGACTCAGTGTGCAGCATTGTGCTACAAGACTGAATGGATAGTCCTGGTAGGTTCGGGATTTTACCTTTTGTTTACTAATCACCTGCTCAGATCTCCGGACTATGCCAAAAATTTATAAACATAAATCTTATTGCAGAAACTTGCAACATTTAATGATCGTCTCAATCCCCTGCTGCGAGGGTGTTTAGATAATCGTGATAACTGGAGTCGCGAGGCGGAGGAAGTAAAGAGAAAGCGCAGTGAGAGTTTAACTAATAACTGATGAGAAGTTCTGTCAGTTTGGCTCGGATTACCAGAACGATTTGTGATAAGACTGTACAACATGCCGATATCAACCCTAACGAGGTGACCTGGCGTACGGTGGGGTGGGGGCTGAAGAGTCAGGTGATATGACTAGGTCAAACCCCACTTCAGCACCGTGATGTCTAGGGTTGGCACACACTTATTAAATTTTAGTGCATAATTTTACTTTTGCACATGTACTGTAGATGTAACTACAGCAGCAAAGAATATTGTGATTGTTGAAATCAGTAACACCTCTGTATACATTTAGTTTGCCAATTTCCTCTCATGATACATACACCACAATGAATTCTAAGCAAAAGATTATCCTGTGTCCTCTTAATACTTTAGTTTTTACAAACTCAGACTCAAGTATACATTTCAGTATTTATTCTATTTGTCTGCCCACCATATTAAATCATTTACGCAGCATCAGACTGTTATGTGATCCGTGTACTAGTGAAGAAGTATTAGTAGTCTATCATCAGAACAAATAAGTATCTTCTTATATTTCTGATTTCTTATATCATTTCATTGGTGATAATCTGAATCAGAAAACAAATGTTGGATGCAGCTTCATCTTCGATGATAATGTACATAAAATACACTGCAATATTGCCATTTAACAACCCTTGCTATTATATATGATGATACTATATTAAGGCAAAGTCCCGGAGTTCCATCTTGGACAAGCATTATCTGTTCCTTATACCTTCACATGGGTTTTGCGCGGTGGCAGATCAGTAGCAGGCAGTTTAAACTCTTTGTACTCAGGAAACATGAACTGTTTGATTTGATCTTTCGATGTATTGTCCACTCTCCTATGTCTTAGTATATGGTCCTCTCTATAAGGATTATCCATATGCACTGGCTCTCTGAAAACAGCAAAAGAGGGGGGTCTGAAACATTCACATCATTTTTATTGACAAACAACATGAAAAATTCTCTGCACTCATTAATAGCAATGTTTTGAGCAACGATATTGCAAGAAAATTTGAGCAAATAGATCTCCGTATTAGAGCAAGAAAAGTTCAGGCAAGACAGAGATTGAACATCGATAAGAATAGACACAGCAGGACTAGATGTTCATACGATAGCATCCAAAGAAGATATTAAATAGGGAATGTTCGTAGTAAAGAGCTGTCCGGGTTATACACATTAGTGTAGGTTGTATGAAGAATAGTATGGTACATTAAAAATCTGCTGCTTAGGTCGTGGTTTGTAGTAATGCAGTCCATCCACAGTGGGGATGTTATACTTTCGGCGAGTCTCCCATGTGGTAAAGTCATACGGGTGAATTATCTGTTGAATATTATCGCGTTCGATACTAGCTATGGTTGTACTGGGACGCCACTCTGGTGCTACCTCACTGGGCTTTCTATGTGTTTTAGCTATGCTTGGGAACACTGATCTTGGTCTAAAACAGACAATTTTGATAGAACCATACGAAAACTCAAATAATATTATTTGTGAAAGCGTGTCATGTCCCAAGCATAGCGTTTTAGTGGAGGGTGCACTCTACATGCATCTGTTACAGTAACTGAACAGTATGTCATCTATCCAGCATTCTGTCGCTCTTGGACGAGCTTTACATGAGTGGGGCCATTCACTTTCTTCATTAATTCATATTTGCTAATCTGAACATTTTGAATCCGATGTACTCTGTTGCTGTCATCGATGTATGTACTGTTGTCTCTCTCAGGGTACATCATGGTATAGATTTTATCAGTATGAGGTCCTGATTTAGTAGTGCGAAATCTATTACTGAGCCCATCATCACGAAGTCTATAATTTCTCTCCCTATGGAAACAAAGCACAAAGCCGAGTTGTTATGCGCCACCATTATTAGATCAGGTTCACAAATGAGCTTTTCCAATCGCACTAACCACATACCTTGATTGCTCTGCATTGGAGATTCCTGGTTCCATTGAAAATAACCTTTGTTTTGTACTTTGTCTTTCCTCCTGACTCATTATGTTCTACAGTCAAAATAAAACAAATTGAAGCAATACCCAAAATTCATTTTTAACATTGCTATAGTCTCCAATAGAATAGACGCGCATTCTGTAAATTATTCCAAAAGCTCCAACACCAACTAACACCGACTAAGAGTACTAACTACTAGGACTAGCTACCAGGAATAATCGAGTGATAGCAGCAGCACCCTGCCAGTGTCACTAAATCAATACTCTAGTCTCTAGTCTAGTTTCTGTTCTGTGACCACACTAGTGTGTCATTACAGTCTCCAGGCCTTCCTTACCCCGCCCTGTGAGAGTCTCTCGTTGGCAGCTTGCATTCTTTCCTGAATCCTCGCTTTCCTGAGAGCCTCTTGATGATAACTTGTTCCCATGATCTTGGTGTTGTGCTGCGCAGTACGATACCAACCAGCATGTGCTTCCAGACACAGAAATTAGCACTGGCCTCCGCGTCCTGTAGTCGGCATGGCAACCCTAATAACCTCATCATAACGGGTGCTGATATATGTATATACAGTATTGATAAATTTTAGAGACATAAAACCTAAAAAATGAGATATTTGTGAGAAAAACAATTGTTTATGGTTTAGTCTAGTTTTACATGGCGAAAATCTGAATTTGTTTTAACTGATGTGTCTATAGACTATTTCCGCCGCGCCTCTTTTTAGTTGATTTTGGAATGAATAGGTTTTTGAGTTTTTTCGGTGAGTAGCCGTAGCCAGTAGCCACGCAGCGAGTTATACTTATAGTAAGTACATGGTAGACAACCAGTAATTGTGTATTTAC
>Ga0224511_10001968_pt1 | contig 13269 bp, 7 predicted proteins | sample SF_May12_sed_USG_2_FD_169988 | JGI IMG/M metagenome (GOLD analysis project Ga0224511, IMG submission 169988) | Sediment microbial communities from San Francisco Bay, California, United States - SF_May12_sed_USGS_8_1 | ecosystem: Environmental > Aquatic > Marine > Sediment | place: USA...
TTTGTCAAGAGTTGCATGACTGTTAGTATTTGGCTGTATAATGAATTTTCTTCTCTAAACCTTTTAAAGAGGGAAGGGAATGATTATGGTTCAAATGTTAACTTTACCATTTATTTTTTATAACAAGTGCCCACTGTCATGGATCTGTGATGAATTTCACAGGCAGAAGACTGTTTGTATTAAGGATTTTCTCTTTTTCATCCCTTCTTGATTTTTTATTTTTTATTTATTCACTTTCCTGTCGTTTTGTTTAATTCCTTAGTGACCTTGTTAAAAAGAGTGAATGGACATTTTTTTCATTTTCTTCTCCAGAAGATGTTGAGTAAGTATGAGGTTTGCTGCAGCGGAAACTGGTTTAAGCCCCCAAATGACCCAAAGTCATTGACCGTACCATGGGGGCAACTCAAAATTTCTTGGAGAAATATTTTTTTATTAAAAACTGAACAAGATAGAGTAAGTTGAAATTTTACATACTGTTAACACATGTGCTAAAGATTCTCTTTTTCCCTGTACTTTTCAAATGTACTAGTCTTGTTTTTGTTATTGTTGTTTACATTGCCATGTTCTAAATGGCCTTAGAAGAGAATGTAACTTTATAATCTATTTTCATTTTCTTTTCCAATTGGTGTTGAATAATTGTGAGGTTTGCTGCAGCGGAAATCTGGTTTAATTCCCCAACGTTTTTCATTGATCGTACCAAGGCGGTAATTCAACATTTTTTGGAGAAGTCCTTTAAGTAATTAAAAATTGAAAATAAAAAACCCCAGAAAAATCCAAAAAACATTAAAATAATTTCTTTTTAATGTCTGTTGCATCTTTGTATAATTCATGTTTTGTGATGTTCTGGGTGTTTTTTACGGGCCATTTTGTCATGGTGCCTATTAACTTGACTTGTCCACATTGATTACAACATTTTTTCTTTGACCATCTCTTCCATTTATCTTAAGTAAACAGACTAAACACATTCCGAGATATTATTGTATGGCACAAATGATTATTTCTTTTAAATCGCAGTGATATTGGTGATTGCATGGTTCCACTTTTTTTTTTATCTCCGCCCACTTTTGCTGAATCCCATTGTTCATGAGATAAGGTTCATCACAACTGGAAGTACGGTTTCTATTGTATATACTAGGTCAGATTATCGCCTGACAATATATCCCTAATTCATTGGATTAAAATTGACCATGTACATGTACTGTTATAAATGATCATGATTGACATTTGTGGAACTGTCCATAATAGAACATGTACTTTTCTTTAAATTAGTGGTAAAGCTCACGTGAAGTTACTATGTTCTATTCTGTAAAATATTTGTGTAATTTTTGTGTAAGTAATGAACATATTTATTCAAATAATTTCTCCATCCAATACTTACTGCTTAATAATATTAAATACCTGAATAAGTGTGTTTTTGTTTGATTTTGTCTCCTTCATATAACCACATATTGTGACTTCACAATTCAATCATTATTGTAAAACATATTCTTTAAGCATATGTGTTCATACTCATATTACAAATATATTAAACTGCAAAACATCCTGATTCCTTTAAAATTAATACAAATGCTACTTATATAACTACACAGACGACAAATTCTAAGTCTATTTAACACAAAACTTGCCTTTATTGATTTTAAGTTTTTAAGTCAACTTTTTAAAGTCACATCCAAAACTTAAATTTATAAGGTAATGATGGTCGATTATTTATAACTTGTCCAAATAAGCTGTATTTAGTTTGGGGCCGGTCGTTTTAGGGGATCACACTACATTGTAATAAAATGACTATTATACCGTAATCCGCATTTTGTGTTTAAAGAATATGTGTACACTACATTGTATAAATACTTAAGGCGTATTCATTAATATTTTAGTTTAAGAACGCTGTGACTATTATCAAATTCGATACCGTGCTTCAGTATGTACTGTGTTCTTGTTCAACCGAAACCGAACCCGGGTGCGAATACTTAAGTTTACTTCCGTGTTGGCCTATAAGCTATATACTACCACTGTACCTCGGATGTTTGTAATGCGGATATAGTTATAAATGTGTTGATAATATACAGTCATGTTTTAATTGGTATAATTGAGTAAACCTTTTTGAGGAATATAAGACTGAAAAGTTTAAAAAATGGTATACTGGAGTCGGAGCACTGTGTTCTGGAAGACTGTGTACGCTTTAATAATCTTAGCACTAGGTAATATTTATTTTATATTTTTATATTTTTACCGCATACAAATGTAATAATTTAATTATTCTGCAATTCTCTCGCGTTGTTTTTACATTGCTATTTTGACAACGAATTGTATAGAAGACATTTTTATTCCATGCAGAAAGTTTCTCATGCAGTTCAACAAAAGTTTTTCGTCTTTTCTTATATTTATTGTTATTTTGTTTATTGAGAATCTGTTGCAACGAGAACAATGATGATTAAGTCTTTTTTAATATAGTGGCATGTTGTAGAATGAACCTTCGTTTTTATGTTTTGAACAAGGACAAAGTAACGCTTGTGACCTAAAGTGCGCGTCATGCTCGCAAGGAAGGTGCACCAGCTGCATAGGTGGCTACTTCCTGTCCGGTTATAACTGTTTCAAGTGTACGTATCCTGGCTGCCAAACCTGTTCTGACAGCAGTAAGTGCGACACGTGCACAGATGGGTACTGGGGATCAACGTGTAACTTCGCGTGTAGTGCTGGATGCACAGGATTTGTGTGTAACATAAATGATGGCAGCTGTACGTGCAAACCCAAATATTATTTTACCAACTGTACCGAAGAATGCTCTCTCAACTGTGTTGATCAAGTTTGTTCTGTTGCTGATGGATCATGCCAATGTGTAGAAGGCCATTACGGTTATCGATGCGAAGGGACGTGTTTGAAAACTTGTCAAGTCTGTACTGATGGATCCCAGTGTATAGCGTGTCCTGTTGGTAGACACGGTCCGTCCTGTACCCTGAACTGTAACTGTAACGGCAGTTCATGTAACATGGTGACAGGAACTTGTGATGAACGATCTGCGTGTTCGTCCCAGTGCAACTCGTGCGATGCTTCTGGAATATGTACTGCCTGTCGAACCGGATACTATGGTTTGGAGTGTCAGACATGTCCAAGTGGTTGTAATGGTGGATGCGAATTTAGCACTGGAGCATGTTTCGCATGTAATACTGGATCTTATGGACCTCAGTGTGATCAGCAGTGTCAAAGATGCTCGGATCTTGGTTGTCACCAAAACGGAACCTGCTACCAATGCTTATTCGCAAATGAATATGGATTAAACTGCAACACTCCGTGCAGTAGTTTATGTATGCACCTTCCTTGTGATAGATGGACTGGTAATTGTCCTTTACGATGCGACAACCGATGTGATCTGTGTGATTCTAGTACAGGCAAATGCATCACGTGCAAACAAAGCAATCTATACGGAGACGATTGTCAGTTCTCTTGCAACACTGGTTGCCTAAACCAAGCATGTAATCAGACAACAGGAGAATGCATCAGGTGTATAAATGGTTATTGGGGTCTGTTTTGTAACATGTCGTGCAGCACTGGGTGTTCAACAAGTGGATGCGATCGTAAATCTGGACAATGTGTTGAATGTGCGAATCAAACATTCTACGGCGACTTTTGTGAATCATGCAGTAATAATTGTACCGCCAGGCAATGTGACCAGAATGGAGACTGCACATCGGGCTGTGTGCCTAACCAGTATGGTCCAAGGTGTCAATTCTCGTGCTCTAAAAACTGCCGTGCTAACTCGACAGGCAGCAGTTGTGACATCAATGGAACTTGTTTAAACGGTTGCATCGAAGACTTTACTGGAAAGGATTGTCTGATAGGTAATTTGTTGCAAAAATTTATTTTGGACTAATATACTATCAAATTTGGAAGATATTTTATTCTGCATTGTAACAGTCAAACATGGTTACACATATCGTAATATCAACACGCCATTTCAACGCATTTTGTATTTGTAGTTAATATAAATCAGTAAAGAAATAAATCAGTAGAAGGTTTTAATACAACTCGCAATGCTTAACAGAGAAAACCAATAAATCGACATCACTATCCACAACAACCGCGACTCCATCTGACGGCGATGCAGGTCAGCAGAGCGCGGTCGACAAGCCGGAGTTAACTGTAGCCGCTATCGGTGGAGGCGTCGGGGGACTTGTCTTCCTGATTGTTATTGTCGTGCTGGTTGTGGTTCTGCTACGACGACGGGGGTAATTGTGGTTATGAGTTTCTGTCTTAGCTGAGGGGTTCAAAGAATACATTTAAATTAGCATGCGTTTATACCAATATTATGGCAATGGCAAAATAGTTAATGTTACGTTTTCGGTTTCAGGAAATCGCAGATAAAAGATCCAACGCCAATGCAAGATTTGAACAACGAGTATCATACAATTGACATTGTTTCCGAAGGTAGCATCTTATACACATTTTAAGATGAACCTTTAAATCAACTAGCCAATGCATTATTTTTATATTGCCGAACAGACTTATTGGTGTTGAAACCTGCAGCGAACACAGTTTTGCTAAATGTAGTCATAACCATTCCCAGCCAACAAGCGTTTGTCCACCCGGTCCAATGGCGTTCAGGAGACCCCTGCGGTGGCCACCTCAGAGTACGAACTCGAGGACGTGGTGGCGCCACCTGCACCTGGGAACGAGGAAGAGGACGCCGACAAGTTCCTGGAAATAGGTATGCTCCTGTAATATGTCAAGCTTAACATAAAAAATTGGCAATAATTTACCGATATTATAATTAAACATGGTATTGACATTTGGTAATTCCAATGTAATTGAATTTAAGATCAGATAACTTTTTAAATCGTTTGCGTTAAGATTTGCAAATACAAATTGAAATACAACTACTTAAGAACAGCACGAAATACGTAGAACAACAAAGGCTTTAGTAAAATAAGAAAATTTGCATATCTTTTTAATTAGACGATAATGAGGCTGAACGAAAAGAAAAGAGAAGGGTAGCGCCGCCCCTGGAGGAGAACGTCTACTACATTAGTCTGCAAGAGATCCAGAAACGGAAGGTCCGCGTGTCTGACCTGCCCGCCTTTGTCGCTGACAAAACCATGGCCTACTACGAGGAAGAGTTTGATGTGAGTTGAAACATGAATATTGTTGTATTTTATATTAACATTTTGAATGCAGCCAAGCCACGATGTTTAAAACTTCTTATACCTAATACTACATTTCTACAAACAGAAATTTCCTGAAGGCATAACGAAAAGGGCCAACGCTGCGAAATCACCTAGTAACGTGGGCAAGAACAGATACAAGGGACTCTATGCCTGTAAGATAGTAAAATAGTCATAAAACTATTTCTTATATATGTCTACAAATTTCTCATAATATTTTATGTTCATTGCATGGAATTCGCATAACTACAATTTCTCAAATGGTCACGTGCAACTTGTTTACCTGTTTTAGACGACGATTCTCGAGTCAAGGTGTCTGGATTCGACACCGACTACATCAACGCCAATTTCATTGACGTAAGATATGCTATGTAAAATTTCCGTTGAAAACTTACCTATATTTTTAACATTACCTAAGGCATTTAGGAATTGCAAACACACATGGTTTCTTTAGGTTCACGTTTGACATAGTTTGTGCGAATGCAAGCGTACCATTTTTAGTTCTGCTCTATTGTTCGTGTTAAATATTCAAATGTATCTTACCAAAATGTTTCAGGGCTACAAGAAAAGAAATGCATACATCGCATCGCTTGGTATGTAACTTAGGCAGCATTTAATATTTAAACCTTAAACTGAAAGACACTGCATGTATAAACATTAATCTTGGTAATAAATCTTTGTTACGGTACGTTAATACATGCTTTTTTAATACTAACATCAGTGTTATAGATCTTCTTGATTGATCCCGGACCCCGTTTTCGCTTGACTTTAACTTCCTGATTCATGTTATGGTTAACGGATATGGCTAATGACCTGTAAATAGGATGCATAAAAGTGTGCTTACTATATTTATAGAATAATGCACTTAAATGTCTTAATTAGATCGATAATCAAAATTAATGTGTCCATATAGGACCTTTACATCTATACATTTTACACTGAATTTATCAAATATCAAAATGTGCACCCGTACGTAGACTTGTTTGTCTGCTTACACACATGCTACTTTTTGATCTGCTCTTTATCGATTAAATTATGAAAACCATACACTTTTAAGACCACTCTGTTGTTTAATTTTACTTGCTATTTTAAACGAGTTGCAATTACCCGAAGTTCACATGGGCCTGTCTGTTTTACTTGAGCATGTTAAAAGAGCTGCAAATCTTCCCAGGTTTACATGTATTCATTTCTGTGGTACCAGGTCCGATGAAGAAGCAGATGGGCGATTACGGAGTGTTCTGGGCGATGATCTGGCAGCAGAAGGTGGAGAAGATCGTCATGGTTACCAAACTCAAGGAGGAAGGCGTACGTTTCTGATTAGATCTTCTGATTAGATTAGATCTTAAATTTCAAGAATATACATGTCAGTTTGTGTCCTTACATAGAGTCACTAGTAAACAATTATGCAATGGTTCGAGATCATATATATTTTGATAGTTACAATTTGGCACGAAAGTACACCATTTAGAGCCCACTGATTTACGTTTATATCGTGCAACGTAAATACATTGCTACATGTCGTATTGTGTAGTAGAGTCGTATATGTTTTTTCTCATAGAGGGACAAGTGTGAGCAATACTGGCCAAGCCCCGGTCAGAGTCACGTGTACGGTAGTGTAAAAGTAACTTGCCAGCGCGAGCTCGTTTTCGCTGAATTTACCAGACGACAACTCGTACTCAGCATGGTGGGTCAATGTTTCGCTGTAGTATTCTACATTTACACAATTTAGCAAGGTCCGTTCTATAAAAATCTAATATTGAATAAAAATATAAAAAACATCATCAACGATCAACGATTAATTTCTATAGAAATAAACCAAAAAACGTTTTTAAAATCACCTGAGGATATAACGATTTAAAGAAGACTTTAAATAAGTGGTTGAATAAAGCGAAAATCAGACACACGTAAGGGTATTCCCATTCAGAATTGCAAGATTTATATCAGAAATCTGAACTTACGAATATTGAAATTGATGCCGGGTAGGTTTTTATGTACTCCAGTAATTTGTGCTTCATTTATTGAGAGACATTATGTAATCAGTTACTATTCTTTCCTAACTTCCTTGTTAGTGAAACGCACAATAAAACACACTTGACATTTAAACTCCACGGCCCAGCGCACTCGGTTTACTTTGCTGAACGATTTATATTTGAGAAGATAATGAATGCTTCTTTTTCAATTGCTCTATTTCCAACTTTAAATCTAAATTTCTTTGTTATGGATAGAAGTGTATTGCATGAAGATATAAGAGACATTTGATTTTGGTGATTAAAAGTTGGTTGAAGTTAATATCTTGAATAGACATTTACTTTGTTAAACAATGAAAACTATATAGGTAATTAAAATGTTTGTATTGAGTTCAGAAACCTTTTTGACGTTTCTATTTTTGTAGTGTACCTACCTTCAAAGTTTATCTAATCGGTATTTTCACACTATATGCATTAAAACGTATTACAAAAAATCATGCCATTCATGTCCAATCTGCGAGTTTTCAGGGCTCCAAGTCCAGGAAGGTCCATCACCTTCACTTCACGGCCTGGCCGGACAAGGGCATCCCTGATGACGTCACTACGCTCGTGGAGTTCCGTCAACGCGTATTAAACGCGTCGTCTACGCTCGACGGACCTACGCTCGTGCACTGCAGGTACAATAACGTACAATTAACGTTAATTTATTAACTTTTTTGCTTTATACAAATGTGTTCAATTGTGATAAAAGTGCTTTTTGCTGACGTCTCCAGTGCGGGTATTGGCCGGACAGGGACGTACATCGCCCTGGACTTATTGACGAAGGAAGGAGAGACGGAGGGAGCCGTTGAAATACCCGGATGTATCATCAACATGCGCCAGAACAGAACCAACATGGTTCAAACAGCGGTAAGATGTTACGCGTTAACACCATGTAGTTTTGCTTTATATCGCCGTTTTTGCAGAATACATTTAACCTCAAAATACCAAAGAGCTTTTGGATTATAATGTTAGACCTCATTTCATGGCGCAATATTCTAAACTTTGTTTAAACGATACCAACGTTATAATGTAGGTAATTCTATGTTTCTTGTTGTGTTCTTGGCAGGATCTACATTTTATCGATATTGTAAGGAAACACGGAGTCTTGTCTTCCTTCCAGGAGCAGTACGAGTTTCTGCACCACGCCCTGGTCCACACCCTGACCCTAGCCTGTGCCCAGATTCCCGCTGACACCTTCCCGCAGTACATGGCCACAACCACCGCAGCCGAGTTCGCTCAACAATTCAAGGTCAGACAGATTATTTATCCTTTTGATCATCTATACGTCTGTCTGTATCACGGTTGGTTCTAACACCTTTCACCGCATCGCTGATATGAATCCCATAATTTAATACGTTAACTGTGAGTATTTAAATTCTGAAATTTATTAGTCAATTTAATTTCATTACAGAAAACGAATTTGTAGAAGAAAGTACAATACATTGCCTTGTGATTTTTATGTCCATCTTAATTTCTATTTCCATAAGAGGACGTGACGTCATAACATTATCAAACAACGACAAACAAAGTTGCGTTGTTACCCATTACGTCAAATATACAATTTGGTTGTAGATCCAAACCTATTTAAACATGATAAGTTATCTTTTGAGTTTTTTCTCAATTTGTCAAACACTGGATCTTATTCTTTGTAAATTTGGTCTTTAAAATGGCAAATGATGTACATGTTAACCGATTTACAAAATAAATGACAGAGGCTATCAGAAACCGACCACATCGTCTCTGACGAGGAAATCTCTGCAATCGAGCGTAACAAGTCCGTGAAAAACAAGAACCGAAAAGGCGCTGATATTCCAGGTTTGCATGTTGGTTGGATAAAATCTAATGTGATGGTATGTCTACATAACCAGCGTTCATGGTTCTTTAGCACAATTGCAGTTATGATAAAATAAAAAAATAACACAACAGTTAGTTAAAGTAATAAAGTTTCCAAAATAATAACCTCTTCACGCAATGTCTAAATGTATCTGACCAATATATATAACGTAAAATGTTGCGGTATATCCATTTAGGTCAGACTTAAGGGGTAACTGAAAAGATTTAGAAAAACAATCCAGTATCAATCATCGATCAGAGTATTTCCTTTCCTGACATGACTAGAACTGCCATTGAATTCTATTCGAATTCGAGGTTAAAACGTTTTTGCATTTAAAATCTCGTTTAAAACAAAACATGCAAAATGCATACATGTTTCTGTACATAGGGTATTCTCAAGACTTATTCGACACATGTTCACTTGTCCAGGTGACGCCCACAGACCGCACCTGTACCTGGGGATCAGCCATCAACAGTCGGGCTACATCAACGCTGTCTACTTAAACGTAAAGACCTTATTTGCACGCTTTCTGTCTTATTTGCTTTGTGACTGAACTATTCTCTTAATAAATTGTGAATAAATATATGTCATTATACCTTATAATCAAAAACTTCAGTTACGCGAACAATTAATGTTTTAAACCGCAGTCAAATTCGCGATCATGTCAACTAGAATTCAAAATGGCGGTCACTGGAAAAATCATTATTTTTAAAGGAAACACATGTTTATACTATAACTATAACAAATTATCATAATTTGACATACGTCAGCAGTCAGATTTTCAAAAATGCACAATGTCACCCATATCATAGCCATAACAATACACATAGGGTTTCCGGTGTCGGCGGCGGTTCCTGCTTGCGCAGACGCCACTTCCGGGGACTGTGGTCGACTTTCTTACATTGGCGTTCCAGGAAAATAGTGTCGCCATCGTCAGCATTCAGGAGGACAGTGACAGAAAGGTGAGCTGTATTAATTCGTTCTGACGCGAAATCAAAAGTGTTGAACTTTTTTTATCCCGACTCGCTACTTGAATTATCTGAATGTTACCGTATCACCAGTTATGATCTGATTCACACAACCAATCTGCTGCTGTTTCTTATATCAATTATAGTTCCATTTACAGGATGTTGGAACCTACTACCCGGCGGACAACCAAGTTCTTCATAAGGGGAAGTTCACTGTTCACAGCTCCAAGGTCAATGGATCACTCCAACAAATTTTTCAAAGGGATCTTACAATCGAGTTTAGTGGCGTTTGTGTAAGTTAATAACGGCCCGAAAGACTATGCTGTAACCTTATGTCAAATGATTTTATTATTGCAAACACAGTAGTAATTATAAAATAGTCCACAAAAACATCAAATTATTTAAAAACTACATTACTTGATCCATGTTTAAAAGGTTAAATGATGCTTTAACGAAATCATATAAACTAACTCGTATCTTCAGACGGGTGACAAGACCCGGAAAATGCAGCACTATGTCTTTACGGACTGGGACGCCAAAAGTGACGTTCCCGGGTCGCCCGAGAGATTTATGGCCTTCATAGAGAAGATGGAGACATTATCTGGTGGCCCCATCCTGCTGCACTGCAGGTACCATATTGAACTTACAAAGTAGAAACTAAAATGGTTGTTTGTCTATTAACATACTCAAATGGACTGGACTTAGTTGAAAATTTTACTCTACATTTATCTTTAGGGACGGTGGTGGGCGTAGCGGTCTGTTCTGTGCGGTGTCGAGTCTCCTGGAGAAGGTCAAGGTCGAACGCGAAGTCAGCGTCGTCAACGCCGTCAGGAGGGTCAAGGCCAGGCGACCCAACGCCATACACTGCCAGGTACCCTGTTTTGTGATGTAGGTAATTTTATGTTATTAATTGTGTTGTTTGGAATTTCTTAAGAGTACTTTTGGTGAAACGCTTTGAGTCGGGACACTTTTAAAAAAAACACATGTTAGAGATACTATTAGGCATAACAACAAAGTACGCATACATAATGTTCGATACAAATTATTATATGTATTACCATTTCAGGCGCAGTTTGACTTCTGCCACCAGTGTGTTCTCTGTCACATCAACTCTGACAACGACTACGTCAACTGTCAAGATGAAACAAACTGACTTTCGCCAAAAGTTATATAAAGTGTACACATAGGAGAGAGAAGTTGTCTGACACCATGCTAACATGTGGTACTTATTGTAGTACATGTACTTATTGCAAATACAAATGTAGGAGTTCTGATTCTGATGTGCTTAGTGTTAGGTGAAACAGCTGATTTATATATTAAACAATTGAATGGACGCGTGAAAAGTATACACTGCATTTACTGATGTATATTCTTGTAAACAAAGTAGTTATTTAAGGAATATATTTTCATATGTCTATTTGAAACATAAACGCTACCTTCTAAACAGACATGTTATATATTTATAAGGTCTTAATTAAGTATTACTTTTTAAACTTTATCTGATGAAGACATGCACTGTGGCTAAACTATATTATGCATGATTTAAACACAAAATCACATGCCTTTAAAGAAAGAGAGACATTTAAACAAATATTGACAATACATTCATTTTGTGAATGCTTGAATAATGTGTCAATTCAATTTCTAATGGGGAAAACAGATAATAGTTTAAATCTGACTGTACTCCTTCAAGGAAGTGTAACTATGTAACTATGCAAAAAGCAACCAGGTTGAAGAAAGCAAAACACAATACCTGTTTAGCAAACAAGTCATTACAATGACACCTTGCCACAAAGTAAAGAGAGAAGTAAGAAACTCTCACCGTCACTGAAACGAGGACAAATGAATAGGGGGATTTTATCTGTTGACCCTAACAAAGCATTATTTACCTTCTTTTGAAGCAGTTGCAAAACATTAAATCAAAGCAAAATCAGTACAGAATGAAACTGTGCACGTTGAGAGGACAGTGTGCATTTATTGTTATAATGAAAATATATATCGCAAAATGTATTAAGACTTTTACATGACTTTTATGCTCCGATTCCTTAAGCCATTTATGATATTGGACATTTAATATATGATATGTTGCTTTAAATCTTACATGTTAACATGTTTTATTACGTGTAATCGTTTATTAAGTATGAAACCTTACATTATTATTTAATTTCAACTCATAACAAAATTTAGAAATCGAAATTTATCAAAGGTAATAGTTGGTTAAACTGCTTTGGCTGTACATAAATCAACAGTTTTAATTCTATTTTCAGTAATATCATTTAAAACTTGATAGTGTGATTTTAGTTCTCAATCACATCTGCTCGAAATGTTTAGTATGGATTCTTCTCATGAACATTAAACCCTAGAGTGAGAGTGCCTGTGTATGCCATAAACTTCCTTGTATCTGCTTTATGTAAACGGAAACGCCGTATGCAAGGCAAAAACAAGGTCGTAGGCAGTACGCAGGCATAAATTACAGAAATACGCGGTATTCAAGAGGGGAGGAGGTTCATCCTTCTATATAGATGCGCTGCGCTTTCAAACAGACATTTTAAGCTTTTTCAAAATGGCCCGTACAAAAACATACACACATCAACACAAAAACACACAGATCACCAAGATGCAACATACATTAAAAACTACATATTTACCGTACAAGAAATTTACTTTTCCTAACTTAGGTCAACTGACTGTAAATGTGTAAACCAGTGTTTTATTTCTTGAATTTCTTAAATGTAAACAGACTTGTGTTACGTTCTCAAGGTGAAAACCCTCAAACCTCATTCGGACTCCACACGCTTTAACCAGCCCAAATGACGTTCATCACTCGGTGAACTTATCAAACACGAAATTTATGTATATATACTTGCACTCAACAGGTTTAAAAACAATATTTATTGCTTTGTTTCGTTTATTGTTGTTGCTAAATACTTAACATCTTCTCACATATTGTAAATAAAATGAATGATTGTGCACTTTCTACTTTACCTATTTAAATAAAATGTAAACACAAATATCGTGTTAAAGAATCTATTGTACTTGTGTACTTCAGCTCTTCATATTATAAGCAATATCGAAATCTTGTACGTGTTGGTTGCTTTAAGTGCAAGACAAAGAAGCGTCGGAAAAAACAAGAAAACACAGGTTCTGAAACGTGTCCTGTATCAAACACACTGTTTCAGGAGTAACCGGTGCACATCTCTATTTACCACCTACAGTGGAATGTCAGAGTTACTGAATCTGGGGCCCATATTTAACCACTAGAACAAGTCCCATTTCTTTCCACTACTTCAGTTCTGACTCGG
>Ga0224511_10001970_pt1 | contig 13268 bp, 8 predicted proteins | sample SF_May12_sed_USG_2_FD_169988 | JGI IMG/M metagenome (GOLD analysis project Ga0224511, IMG submission 169988) | Sediment microbial communities from San Francisco Bay, California, United States - SF_May12_sed_USGS_8_1 | ecosystem: Environmental > Aquatic > Marine > Sediment | place: USA...
GTTGGTTCTGTTCTGGCGCATGTTGATGATACATCCGGGTATTTCAACGGCTCCCTCCGACTCTCCTTCCTTCGTCAATGAGTCCAGGGCGATGTACGTCCCTGTCCGGCCAATACCTGCACTGGAGACATCAGCAAAAATATAAACACTATGTTTTCCCAATTGACCCCATACTTATTAAAGGAAATACCAACGATGCATATAAAGTAAATACGTTAATAAATGCACGTTAAATGTACGTTATTGCACCTGCAGTGCACGAGCGTGGGTCCGTCGAGCGTAGACGACGCGTTTAAGACGCGTTGGCGGAACTCCACGAGCGTAGTGACGTCATCAGGGATGCCCTTGTCCGGCCAGGCCGTGAAGTGAAGGTGATGGACCTTCCGGGACTTGGAGCCCTGAAAACTCGCAGATTGGATATGAATGATATGATTATCGCAATATGTTTTGATAAATATAGCGCAAAATTACCGATTAGATAAACTTTAAAATTGTGCACTACATAAGTAGAAACGTCAATAATGTTTCTAAATGCAATAGGAACATTTTATCTATATATCAAAGTTTAACAAAGTAAATTTCTTTTTTTATTTAAGCTATTAACTTCAAGCACAATTTAAAATATCACAATAGATGTATGCAGCATGTTTTATTAAATGTATCTTATATCTTCATACAATAAACTTATATCCATAACAAAGATATTTAGATTAAAAAGTTGGAAATAGAGCAAATGAAAAATAAAGCATTGCCTATCTCCTCAAATATAAATCTTTCAGTGAATTAAACCGAGTGCGCTGGGCCGTGGAGTTTAAATATCAAGTGTGTTTTATTGTGCGTTTCATTAACAAGGAAGTTTTGAAAGAATTGTAAGTGAATACAAAAAGTCTCTAAATAAATGAAACATAAATGTATGGCGTACATAAAAACTACCCGGTATCTATTGCTTAATTCATAAGTTTAAATTTCAGATATAAATCTTGCAAATGTTGGAATGGGAATTCCCTTATATGTGTCTGCTTTCGCTGTATTCAACCACTTATTCAAAGTCTTCTTTAAATCGTTAAATGCTCAGGTGATTTTAAAAGTGATCTTCTGTGGGTTTTTTGTCGAAATTATTCGTTGATGATCGTTGATGATATGTTTGCGAGTTTTTTTATTCAATCGTAAGATTATTATAGAAAGTACCTTCAGTTGCTAAATTGTCTAAATGTAGAATACTACAGCTAAACATAGACCCACCATGCTGAGTACGAGTTGTCGTCTGGTGAACTCGGCGAAGACGAGCTCGCGCTGACACGTGACCTTTACTCCACCATACAAGTGACTCTGACCGGGGCTTGGCCAGTATTGCTCGCACTTGTCCCTCTACGAGAAAAAAACATATACGATTCTACTACACAATAACACAGGTAGCAATGTATTGACGTTGCACGATATTAACGTAACTCAGTGGGCTCTAAATGGTGTCCTTTTGTGCCAAATTAACTATTAAAATACATAATTATGAAGTCGAACCATTGCATAATGGTTTACTAGTGACTTTATGTAAGGGCACAAACTGACATTAATATTCTTGAAATTTATGACAACATGTTGAATAAAAACAAAACATCAAATGATCCAATGAGACACGTACGCCTTCCTCCTTGAGTTTGGTAACCATGACGATCTTCTCCACCTTCTGCTGCCAGACCATCGCCCAGAACACGCCGTAATCGCCCATCTGCTTCTTCATTGGGCCTGGTAACGTTAAAATAAATATTTGTAAACCTTAGGAAATTTATAACTCCTTTAACACTTTTAAGTAAAACTTGAATGAAACTTTTGATAGAAAGGTATTAAAATATGAGGTGTTCATTTAACAGCAGTAAAAGAAGAAACAACAGTGTTAGAAGACCAAATATTCATGGTACGGATGCATTTTATGATGTTTGTTAACAATCCGTTAATATAAAACATTAATGTAACTATATATGCCCTTTATGAACAACTTTGGTTATGTCTGTTATTAAGAAACTAAAGTTCATTGTACAATAAATATAATGAGTATTAGTCAGCCTGTTTAAAGGCTATTTGCTATATCCGTCAACAATATCATGAATCAGGAAGTCAAAGTCAAGCGCAAACGGGATCCGTGCTCAATCAACAAGATCTATACATTGATCACTATTGTGAATATTTAATACGAATGTTATAACGTACCGCAACAAAGATTTATTATGAAGATGAATGCTTATACATGCAATGTCTTTCATTTTTAGATTTAAAGACTGCAAACTGCAATAAGTTACATACCAAGCGATGCGATGTATGCATTTCTTTTCTTGTAGCCCTGAAACGATTTGCAAGGTACATTTGAATATTCAACACACACAATAGAACTAATATGGTACGCTTTCATTCGCACAAACTATATCAAATGTGAAACGAAAGAAACCATGTGTGTTCACAATTTCTAAGGCAATGTTAAAGATAACGTTCGATTTATTTTTAAATAGCATATCTTACGTCAATGTAGTTGGCATTAATGTAATCGGTGTCGAATCCAGACACCTTGGCGCGAGAATCGTCGTCTAAAACAGGTAAACAAGTTGCACCTGGACATTTGAGAAACTGTTGTTTTGCAAATTCCATGCAATGCACATACAATTTAAGCAATTTGTAAACATATATAATACATGGTTTTATTATCTTACAGGCATAGAGTCCCTTGTATCTGTTCTTGCCCACATTACTAGGTGATTTCGCAGCGTTGGCCGTTTTCGTTATGCCTTCTGGAAATTTCTGTTTGTAGTAATGTAGTATAATGTAGAAGTTTTAAACATCATGGTTTGGCTGTATTCAAAATGTTTAATATCAAATACAACACTATTCATTTTTCAACTCACATCAAACTCTTCCTCGTAGTAGGCCATGGATTTGTCGCCGACGAAGGCGGGCAGGTCGGACACTCGGACCTTCCGTTTCTGGATCTCCGCGAGACTGATGTAGTAGACGTTCTCCTCCAGGGGCGGTGCTACCCTCCTCTTTTCTTTTCGTTCAGCCTCATCATCGTCTAGTTAAAAGATATTTTACTAAAGCCTGTGTTGTTCTACGTTTTTCGTGCTGTTTTATTTGTGTACGAACGATTTTGTAATTTTGCCTTTACACTTTACCTGTTATCATTGTTTGCACCACTTTGTATTTGAACATCTCGTCAATTTGTATTTTCAAATCTTAACGCAAACAATGTGAAAAACATGTGCTCTGAAAAAGAATTATATTGGAATAACCAAATTAAACTAATGGAAGGGAAATGTCAATGCCATGTTTAATTATAATATCGGTCTTATTGCCAATGTTCATATAAAGCTTGACATATTACAGGATCATACCTATTTCCAAGTACTTGTCGGCCTCCTCTTCCTCGTTCCCAGGTACAGGTGGCGCCACCACGTCCTCGAGTTCGTACTCCGAGGTGGTCACCGCGGGGGTGTCCGGAACACCATTGGTCCGGGTGGACATACGCTTGTTGGCTGGGAATGGTTATGACCGTATTTAGTAAAGCTGTATTGATTGCAGGTTAACACGTCTATGGTTATATTAAGCTTCGAAATATATAAGTTTCTTGTTTCTGTTAGGTTTGTTGGTATAACTTAAAATGCATGTAATATTTAAAAACTACCTTCAGAAACAATGTCGATTGTATGATACTCGTTGTTCAAGTCTTTTATTGGCATGGGAGCTTCTTTCTGCGATTTCCTATAGCCAATAAAGTAAAGTATTTTTCTGGCCCTCTGGGATAATAGATTGCATATTAATTAGATATAAGAAAAACGTTTCGCTCATGCGCTTTGAGGCGCCGATGATGCGGAGACTCGAAATGCCATTGTTGAATAGCTGCTTATTTGTTTAAGTTATTGTAGTTGTAGAAAACGTTACCATAGAAAACGCAAATGCTTACCTCCGGTGTCGTAGCAACACTACTATCAATACGATAATAACAATCAGAAAGACAAGACCGCCGATGCCTCCCCCGATTGCAGCCTGGAGTAGGCCTGGCTCGTTTACTCCACTCTGTCGATCTGCATCGCCGTCAGATGGATTCGGGGATGTTGAAGGTACTGAAATCGACTTATGTTTGATTGCGTGACGATTTGTATTGAAATTGCATAATGTTTTAATAACACAATCATATACATAAGGATGGCGTTTTAATATCATTTTGAAGCACACATATATATGTTACCATGTTTGAGTGTTAAATAGACGCAATCAAACGTTTTATACAACCAATGCTAAAAGGGAAATAATTTAAGTTGGAGAATATACCATTCCGACAGTCTTTCCCTGTAACGTCGTTAATGCATCCGTTAAAACAAGTTCCGTTGATGTCACAACTGCTGCCTGTCGAGTTAGCAAGGCATTTTTCAGAGCACGTGAATTGACATTTTCTACCATACTGGTTAGCTACACAGCCCGATGTGCAGTCTCCATTCTGATCACATTGCCTGGCGGTACAATTATTACTGCATGTTTCACAGAAGGCGCCGTAGAATTTTTGATTCTCACATTCCATACATTTTCCAGATTCACGATCACATCCACTTGCAGAGCAGCCACTACTACAAGAAACGTTACAAAACGCTCCCCAAAGCCCACTAGTACATGAAAAACATTCGCCCGTTGTATGATTACATGTTTCGTTTAAACAGTCTGTGTTACAAATGTACTGACAATCATTACCATAACGGTTGCTAATCTTGCACTTTGTACAGTTACCTGTAATTATATCACAATGCTCGCATGAACTGTGACATTTTAAAGGACACTCACCTGTCCATCTACCACAGGTGTCATTCATGCATAAACTGTTGCATTGCATGTTACAGTTTAAACCATATGCGTTTGTATTCGAACATTGGTGACAGGTTCCGTTTTGACGACAACCAAGATCGTTGCAACGTTTGCACTGTTGTTCACACTGAGATCCAAACCATCCAGTCGCACAGGCATTGCAGGTCCCTGTGTTAATCTCACATCCGCCATTACAACCACTTGTACATGTCTGACTACAGTTACTTCCGAAGTAACCTGGCTGGCAGGTAAGGCACGTTCCAGTGTCAGAACACGAAGTGCACGATGACGGACATGTAGATTGTTTAATGCACTGACCGGTCTCGATATCACACGAAACGCCGTCACAGTTGCACGTAGAAGCACACAAATATCCGAATCGGCCAATAACACACTCTGTACACGTGTTGTAGTCAGTACAGCTTTGACAATAGTACGAGCATTGGTGCTCACATCGACTGCCGTAATTTCCCTTAAGACACTCGCATGACCCATCAATAGTGGAACATTTGTTATTAACACACTTTGTGGAACACATATCATTACAATGACTTCCAAAGTAGCCTGGTCTACATGAGCAGCTGCCGTTGTTTATGTTACATACACTTCCTACACACCCTGCAGCACAGGGATAATTGCATCCATCTCCCCAGTACCCATTCGTGCACGTGTCACATCTGTTGCTGTCAGAACACGTCTCACAGCCAGCATACGTACAACTATGGCAGTTACCACCAGACAGAAAAAACCCACCAATACAGTCTGTACACTTGTTTTCCATGCAAGATGTGCACTTGATATCGCATGACTGACCTAAATAAACAGACAAGTGGAAACGTGTTTGTAAAACAGTTGTCTTCTACTTATTCATCAACTTATATATAAAAACATATTAAATGAAATCAATAAGTCGTTCAAATTGTTGAACAAATAGAATGAAGATCAACTTAAGCATCATTGAATTAAATATCACCGCTGTAAATTTATGCAAAAAAACATATTAAATATGATAAAAAATAGCAAGTCTACCTACCGACTACTTCCTAAGGATTGAATTTTATTCTTGGTGCATTTATTGGATCATGAACGCAATGGTCAAACTAGCAAATCCATGAAGCGCGCTAGCGCTTCTTGGGTAATTTGCCAGTTTGACCATTGCGTTCATGATCCAATAAATGCACCCAGAATAAAATTCAATCCTTATATTTACATTCTTAAATAAAGAAATGCGCTATATTTAAATTCAATTTTACATTTAAAGAGCTTGTTTTAAGTGAATAAAATAACCTTGTCAGCGGGAGGAAAAAGCTGTTCTTCCTTCCCTCATAACACATTCTAATTATTTATTACGCGCTATAAAAAGAACTTCCTGGTGAATAATTATTCCTTTAAAAATCACGGGTCGCAAATTGAAACAGTTAGTGTAATAGTACATACACCGATAACATCACTGTTTAAAGGGGCGCAACTAATGAACTATGCCGTTTGAGTATTGATTTTATTGTGCTGTGCTGCAACAAAGTGTCCAGTACGGCAATGTTTTATGCATTGTTTACATTACGATGCAAAAATGAAACAAGTGTGGGTGTTTTTCTACAGCTTTTTTACATGAATGGAGGAAAAGAAAATAAGTCTTGCGTGTTTTTGCTTCAGATTATGTTGCAAAAAGTAAGTTCTTTTTATGTGTGCAGTATTTGCTTAAGAAATCTGTTATTTAAACAAAAAAGAATGAAAAAGAATGTCAAACAGAAGGCAGGATTCATTTTGGATTCCGTTGTAAATGTGTCTTGAAATCAATGTTTATTCTTTTATTTACAAGAATAAACAATGAACAGTCGTCTATCGTTAGCAAACTATCAGTTTACTTGGCGACACATGTGACAATCTACTTCATAAGGTAGGTCGAGTTTTTGTTTTTAAATAATAAAAAGTTCACAATGTAGAATGTTATGAAAAGTTAACGCCAGTGATGAGGCTTTGTTATTACAGGCTCATAAACGCAATCGTTTTCCTTATCAAAATGCTTGTTGAATGTAAATATATGAGCATAAAAGATATTCAGATATTCGAATAACAAGTACGTATATGTGTTGTTGGATTGGGTTTTAGGAAAACACGCTTGGAAACACATATAAGGTTCCCTTTCGTTCAGTTTTGTTACGTAACATTTTACCTCATAAATTGACCCAAAATTCTTTGATGCCACCGTGCACGGGGTCAAGACCGCTCGAAGGACTAGTGTTTCATTTTCATTTTCATTTTATTTACCGATTTCATGAGTACGATTCACTTCTTAATTTTGATTAAGATGTAAATATAAATAATTCTGATCGCAAGAAACAAACATAATTATCTTCAATTACAAACTCAGCGTTGAAACCTGATCTTCATCAGTGCATTGTCAATAACTACATTTCAAAAACATCCTCATTTTTTGGTCGAAACGGACAAGTAAAATACAAAAATCTGATTTCACATTATTGTTGTTATATGAAAATATAAAATGTCTACCTACTTTTGCGAAATATGGCCGCACTGTATATTATAATAGCGTCTACATTGATTGACCAAGTTTCCAGATGTTACATATTCATTGCATTTTACGTGACGGATAACTATACGATTTTAAAAACAGCATAAACAAATGAAAAATAAACAAAAATTAATTAAGTTATATTACTGAACAGCAATTTGAACAAGGTTTAGTACGAAACACTAAATAAACATTTATCTGTTAACAAATAGCAACTGAAAACACATTTAAAGGGCATCGTGGGGTTTATTATTTCGGGTGATTTTTACTGTAAAAACCGCACTGTGGCTACTAAAACCCAGAACCCGTAACCCGAGACGGGACCCTTGTCAGGGCTGTAGCATGTGGTACTTTTGTATCCAGGGTCAGGATACGAAAATTAATAAAGAACAATTACTTTCTACATGGTATTTAAAATAATGTTTGTAGTATTAGGCAATAACTAAACTTCATCAAAGTTTATAGTATTAATGACATTTACTTTAACGGGTGGATATTATTTTAACATTTCTCTGTTAAAAGTTCGATGACCTCCATTTTTTTATGTTTTATGATAACAACATATGGCTTTACACATTTAAAACATTTCGCTTATATATTAAGGCTAGATCTTTTTATTGTCAATAATGTGCCAAAAGTTGCAAAAAAGGCGCTTCCCTGTCTCCAGCTGTTGATGGAGAAAGATAATTATAAATTTCCACCAAATTCATCGAATTGCTAAAATGTTTTGCACTGTTTTCAAGTAACAGATATAAGTGCATACAAACATATAGACATGACAAATATACGTTTAGTTTTTCTTACTATTTATATTATTTTAGTTTCATATTATATGAAGGCAAAATAGCATAATACACATCCTACGATAAAGGCAAAACAATACCGATGACCTAATGTTTTTATTTTATATTTCTCTTGTTTAAGACATAAGCTGTTGGTATACAAAGTATTATCAAAATCTGAATGCAGGAAAAATGTGAAAATCCCGCAAACCCTCTTACAAAATATGATATAAGGTAGTAAACATGCATTAAAATAATCGAAATATTTCTTTTTCCTCTAATTGTTTGAGTATCAACCTCGTTGTTGTGTAATATTAAAACAACGCATATTTTGTTTCGATATTCATGTTATATATAATTTATGATAATTTGAATGTTACCTGATTTCAAGACTAGTAAAGCGTACACAGTCTGCCAGAAAACAATGCGCCGACTCCAATATTCCATTTTTAAAAACTATTACGACTGATATTCCTTAAGTAGGTTTACTCAATACTACAAATTTAAACATAACTATTATCAACCCATTTATAACTAAAATCACATTACAAACGCCCCAACGTACAGTGGTAGTATAAAAGCTTATAGACAAACAAGGAAGTAAACTTAAGTATTCGCACCCTGTTCTGTTCCGGTTGAACAAGAACAGTTTTGACTGACGCACTGTATAGAATTACATTACAGTGACAGGATGTTTAAAATTTATTTTAATAAACACGTCTTTATAGTCTACATTGTCTTCACATTTCTTTAACCATAAACCGTATACATTTAAGTCGTTTATTTTAATGTGGTTCCGTTAAACGACCGACCTATACCTAAATACAGCTTACTTGGACAGTTTATAAACAGTCCACAAGCAACAACTTTAAATGTTACCTTAAATATTACAATAAAAAGATGTTTTAGTGTAATCTGGCCAAATAAGCTTTTGTTTTTATAGTTACATGTATATAAGTACCATTTACACAATTTTAAAGAAATCAATATGTTTTTCAAGATGTCGCTGTATACATTTGTTAAATGAACATGGACGCATTAGCTTAAATTACGATGTGTATCGATCAACTGAACTATACAATCAATTGAACGAGAAAATACATGCACTATAAATTATCACACCGGTTCCACAGTCATATGTCTCTTATACAGCTATCTTGGATTGTTTACTTAAGCTTTATCTTTTCTCGGGTTACATTAAGTTGTTTACAATTTTAATCAATTATATAATTCGTTTTTGTACTACCTACGAAAGGCTTGCTAGTTTGGCTTACCAATGAAGCATACAAAAGCATTACTTTCATCAATTTCACGTTCACTAAAATGCACATGTGCAGTTGATTTTACGCTATAATATTTGTAGGGTTCCTTTAACGTAAAAATGTTGATATGCTTATGAACACTTTATATTTACAAATGTACGTACAAAAGTTGCATTTAACAGGCACTATTATACATACACAACGTGATACATATACAATATAAATCAATGTATAATAACAATTAAAGGAATACTATCAAACAGGAAAAAATGTAAAACATATAAAAAGGGTTAATAAAATAAAATTATTATGTGATATAACATCGGAATTCTATGGTTGCTGATTTATGCCATGTCGTATAAACGTGTTTTCGGGGCGAAAACGCGAAAGGTCGCCACGCGAAAACCCGCCAAAAGGTGATTTTGTCGGGTTTTCGCCTGGCGACCTTTCGTCTCGCCAGGCAAAGATACGACAAACAGTAGCCGAAAACGCAACGCATGGAATGTCGCGTACTTTCGGCGGGGCGAAAAGTCGCCATGCGAAACCACGAAAAAGTCACTATTTGGCGGGTTTTCGCGTGGCGCCTTTTCGCCCCCAATACACGATAATACGACATGGCACAAATCAGTCACCATAGAATTCTGAAAGCAACATTAATCCTTGCACCATACTGTTGTCTACTGTGTCGACTGTGAACAGGTGCCTAAACGTGATTACAGTGTTCTTATTATATTTGTCCTTTGGTATCAATTATTTATGATCATGGCTTTTAACATAATGTATTTCTCATAATCTACGATGCTATGGTGTTTTCCTTGCTATTGATGAACAGCTTCGTCGCAACCAAGGTTATGGATTTTAAGCTTTTCATTCAAATTAATAAAAAAAGCATTCTGGATACTTCTATAAACATATACTTCTAGTAAATATCTCCGTACACATTATTTCAATACCAATTCAGATTAAAATACACACATTTTGTATTTTTATAATACAACATGTTGCGTGATATAAATAAAACCGTGTGCGTTATTTAATCCTGACATTTACCTCCATTAATTCAACCTATTCTACATAATTGTTTTCTTTAAAGCATTATGCATTTGACAACCGCCTGCGTTTTACAGTCCATTTTTGTGCGACATCCGACAATGTTCGTTCTACAAACAATCAATACACAATCTTTATGTTCAGAAATCAACTTTGAACATAATCATGAGGCACAAATCTTTTGTACAATATAAAACTGTTATTCCAATTGATCATGATCAACAGTAAGATGTATTAAAAACATCCCCGCTTTTCTTTTAGTCGCATTTTGCATAAACATGGAATACTAACAATAAAAACGCAGTGTACTTTACTTTTCACTGATAATTTTATCTTTTAAGGTAGGAGGTTTGTGATTTAAACGGGTTCTTAATGCAAACTTTAAATTTATCAATAAATGTGGTCTTAAACATTGAAACTACATTGACATATAAAACAACATTAAATGGGTAATGACAATGCATCTATGTATTATATAAAATATATTAACGGGCTTTTAGAAAAACGTACTTACATGTATTATAACACGGACATCGATAAATTGATAAAAAACAAGATGGACTCTGAACTAGAATTGTTTAATCATCCAAAGAACGCAGAAACAAACATACAGAAAGGCGCATAAAACAAATCATTTTTACAACTTGACAAGGTGTTATTCAAATGAGCTTATTTATTTAAGGTAAATGTAATTAATTTATTATTTCACCCATGCAATTTGTTTATCTTCCATTATGTGCTTTAAAAATCATTATGGTTTGTGAATTATCAATAAAATATTTATGTTCACACTCAAAATATATTTTAAAATATTTTTGTTGTTTTCGGAGGATGGGATTTCGTGAAGAATCCTGAAGAATATGAATACAAAGTTTATCTAGAGAATATTAAACATAACTATAAATAAATGTGTCGAAGCAATGTGCTGCCGGTTGTATCATATATTCCACACCTGACACAATCCGATCACACATAAATACAAGGAATGTAAGCTCATAGAAATCTCTTAGGCAACACTCACAGCTTTAATATTCGGAATGTCTGTATTTTTCTCTTAATATACAAAAACAAACAAACACGATCTGCATAGTTACTTATACTACGTTTTTGGTGTAATGAAGAAGTATTTTCTGATTTAGTGAGTAAAACACTGAACTTCAAGAAGCGTCAAATCTCCCTTGAAGATTTTTCTTTAAAATGTTGTATTTTACATGACTTATTTAAATAATTCAATTTACTTATGCTTGTAGAATGCTTGAATTGTACTTTTTGCTTCAAGTTGTCTACAGACTTTTCTCACATACATGTTATATTTGATATAAAAGAACATGTGAACATGCAAATGCGTAACAATTCAATATATGTATGACTAGAGAAGAAGTGTAATTGCTTTTCAAAAATAAATATTAAATATAGATCTATCCCAGAATGTTATTATTATTAAGACATTTATTTCAAATAAACACAATCAATAACGCAAACTGAAAATATTATGTTTGAAAACAAATAAGTATCATTATATATTGACTTATTATAAAACATATAATACATATCCAACACTCAATTACATGCCATTAATTTGTTTAATCTTTTAACATTTACCCAGGCAGATTAAAAATGTAATTTGAATACATTCACGTATGCTGCGCAAAGTTAATACATAGTTTTGATATTTAAAATGTTCTTGGCGTAAGTTAGAAGTTGTTTGCTGTGTGTGTCGATACTGTGACTCTAAATCTAGGTTTTAAATGTACATTTTTTACTTGAATTGAATGTTTAATGATTACCCATGCGTTTGTTATAATTATTGGCAGTTTGACACAGGCGACGTGTTCATTTCTTGGTTGTATTCTCTTGGTAGTTGACGTAGACGTTGTCTGAGTTGATGTGACAGAGAACACACTGATGGCAGAAGTCAAACTGCGCCTGACATAGTGACACATATTATATATTTATAATTCAATTCCGACGCTACGTGTGTGTACACTGATTAATTGTATCTTAAAATGTCAATTTCTTTTAAAGGGAAGTACTTGTAAATTAGACTTGCAATGATAAGTTAAACTTAATAATGTGACACACATCAAATTACGGCGTACCTGGCAGTGTATGGCGTTGGGTCGCCTAGCCTTGACCCTCCTGACGGCGTTGACGACGCTGACTTCACGTTCGACCTTGACCTTCTGCTGGAGACTCACCACCGCACAGAACAGACCGCTACGGCCACCACCGTCCCTGGAGTAATTATATTTGCATGTTTAACGACAATGGGTTCATTAAATACGTTCCAATAAATGTAAATGTAAAAATAGAACGGCATTATTGCTGCACACTTTGTCCAAGTACAAAAACCAATGAGCTTTTATCTTTTGTTTTGAAATAGCAAAATATTCCACATTAATTTGTCTACATTAAGATGCCTGCGCTGTGAACCTAATATCTATATTCAGTTTTAAAAAGTATTACTTCCGTTGTAAAATGTTCTGAACATAATGCGACGCTCCCAGTTCTGGACGATTACAATGTAATTCATATTTCAAATTATGAACCACAACCACTACTTAAGACATATAATCTGATACTTAAAAACAGACGACACGTGTTATTCGTCCGCCACCACAAACCTGCAGTGCAGCAGGAGGGGTCCATCAGAGCACGCCGCGTTGTTGACTTCCTCTACGAAGGTCACAAAACTTCCGGGCGACCTGGGAACCTCACTTCCGGCATCCCAATCCGTAAACACGAAATGCTGCACTGTTCTCGTCTTTTCACCCGCCTGGCAGTACAACCGTTATAATGCTT
>Ga0224511_10001971_pt1 | contig 13266 bp, 5 predicted proteins | sample SF_May12_sed_USG_2_FD_169988 | JGI IMG/M metagenome (GOLD analysis project Ga0224511, IMG submission 169988) | Sediment microbial communities from San Francisco Bay, California, United States - SF_May12_sed_USGS_8_1 | ecosystem: Environmental > Aquatic > Marine > Sediment | place: USA...
CTTTTGATTCATGTAGAGTTAATAAATCAGTTTAGTGTTTGTATGACCCATGATTTAGTTAGCTGTAATGGGTATCAGTCGTTCGTCAGTCCGGCCACCCAATCTTGCAGTCCTAATGCGATTAATTCCATGGCTCATTTCTGCTGTGTGCCTGGGGAATTCCTCCCAACACATGATCATTCAGCTGCTTATTGATGAAATGGTATGAACGCATCATTCAGTGACATATGCCTGATCCCGACCCAAACTTTTTTTTTGTAATTTAGTGTTTTTGTGTGTGGTTTAGAATAGAAAAAGTGGAATTGTGATACATTTTACGTGAGTGCAATGATGACGCATTCAAAATTCCGGTTTACCAGATGAGGAATGGATTGTTATTATGATCTGTTTGGCATGCGATATGCGGTGCGGAATCAGCTGGTCTATTTAGCCTTTCCTCTCTATAATGTGATGTGCCTAGATTCTGCTGACTCTGCTATCCGTGCCCAACTCTGAGCAGGTTTTCCATACTGTGTTTGCTCTACTCAGGCACTCGGACGCTGAGCCAGGGGCAATCTAAGCACCAGTCAGTAATAACTGAAGCTGGCGACTGCAGCTGTGTTTCTTTTTACTCAGGGTACTTGGCCATCCTATTTAATGGACCTCCCAAGACTAAAGCTTGTTAGAGCGGTAGGAGCTTGGAATAATGCGCGGAGTTCATTCTCACAGTGGGGGCTCAGCAAGATTAGGACTTGAACCGATGATCTGTCGATCTTCAGCTGAGTGCTCTATGCAAGGAGCTATCTCACTATCCCTATGCCCAGCTCTGATTTGGGTTTTATTACTGTTGGCTGCTCTATAACTAGATAATGTAACTAGGAAATGTCGAGTGTGTTACACCATGGCCTGCCCTGAATTTGAACTAGCCAGTCTATATTTAGATCTTCATAATCTGCTTCGTCGGCAGACTAGAGCCCTACTTCAGGGCTCTGAGCATTCCTTGCGCTGCACCCAGTTTCCATTCTACATCGCCTGCAGTGAAAAAGGGAGATTCCAAACAAGACGCAAAGGGATTGAGTAGCGTGATAGGGTGCACCTCGGATAAACGTGTGTAGATTTATGCGCAATCCTGCAAAGTAGTGCCTCTATGAGAACACAGGAGTTTCAAACTACGGGTTTGACTCAATCTCGATTAACATGACATCAGGTGGTGGGTGGTATCTTATTCAGTATTGTCATATGGGATCTTAGCTTCCTGTATTGTTATGTACATAAATTTATAGAATGATTTTTCTCTTGAAAATTCATAACCATGCCCTGACTAATCCCACAGGGAGATACTTGGTCATTACCGTGGGAATCAACAGGAGAACTGGGTACAAATATCCGGGAATGGTAGTAGGGGCGGACCAAACACCTGCTATCATGTGACACCAACTACCCGCTATCATGTGACACCAACTACCTGCTATCATGGGATACCTTCCACCATACTACCTGCGGAAGAGTGTCATCCACCATTGATTTCTAATCTCTGTGATATAGTGAATGATCCCGATATACCCCTGCTGTCTCCATATCTGGAATCCTATCTAAACAGCAGATATGGCCATAACGATACTGCCTACCGACTACTCCTGTTAAAGGATCTCCTGCTATCGCAAGTGTCACTTGTCATACTACTAAACTCTCGATAGTGTGCGCGGAATAAACTTGTTATTCACGCTTTTGGATTCCATCTTAAATCACCTAGTGATATTCGATCATTATTCATCACCTGCATCATATTTCTCCGGATGAAAGCAAATCATTTCCGTCTCGATCAGATACTCTCCAAAAACCTGCATTCCGAGAAGTTTGATATGAACAAACAGTTTTTCCACCATTTTCCAATTGGTGACCTTAGTTTCCCTTCTGCGTCATGTTAGAGCATCACAGATTTCACCAAAAAATTATCACTGCTTAGTTGACCCTGATTATTTATCGCAACCATGTCTATATCTAGAGATCACAGGTTCAAGCCTCATTGCCGATGGGATGGTTTCTGGTGTGGGCCTTTAGCAAGCCCCTCACTCCAGATTCTTAACGTGGGTTCGGATCACCACAGTAAAAAAAAATGGAGGTCCCAACTAGTGGATGAGGGTCAAAATCATTCCACAGTTGTTAAGGATCCACCTCTCTCTTAATAGTAATGACGAAATAATATTTAACCCACCAGCTTTGCCAGACGAGAGAAGAAGAAGCAACCATGTTCTATTGCCAAGTCTCAATCTTAATGACCGAAAAACAAAGCTTCTATTAAAGCTCCGGTTATTTGTCTTTGAACTATCCCTCTCTCAACCTGGTCTCATCACCAACTCTCCATTGTAGTGGCGAGTTACAGAAAGCTATAATTTCTAATCCTTTGGTAGCCTGGGTTGATCGAGTTGATTCCATGACTCGCTAGCTGGCCTGGTGAGGCCAGCAGTGAACTTTTCTAAATAAAAGCGCTACGCTTTGATCAGCCATGCTACTTCACCAAAAAGCTAAATGACTAAAATAAAACTTTTAGCCAAACCAATCATAGCTGAATCCTCCTGAATCTTAAACTGTTATGTCAGTTTATCAGGCTATGTAGTCTCATGTCTCGCTGTGATTGGCATTAGGACGCATATCAACGATTTTAGATTTTAATTCCTATACCCGCATATTTTATGAAATACCCTGAGAAATGCTGTTGACTCTGACCAGCTAATCCACGGTATTGCTACGGCCCTAACATTATTTCTTCACTGTTATGTGAAACTGCCGGACAAGAGACTTGTCTGGACTCGTTTTTTTGTCAGTCACAGCTTAGCATGGAGCATTACGAGCTGGCCAGTATCATTCCTCCACCTCATGGTGAGGCTTGGTTTTGTTTGAGTTAGGAATTAGAATCTCATACTCACAATAGGACCCGCCATTGTTAGATCCCAGGCTCTCATGCAGGGTTGTTAGCCCGGCTCACTTCCACCGATCTACCCCCGAATATTCTGGGGTACTCCGGAATATTCTAGAGGCTATTCCGGAATCCAACCTCTCTGTATAATGGCATCATATCTTCTATAGGCAGAGAAGGACAGATCACCGAAACCAGCAAGAATACTCAGCAAAGATCAATGGCCGGTTTAATGTATGTATGTTTGCACGCCATATCGCACACAGCGTGGGTTGTGGGTTGATTTATTCCACCTAATTTTCTAAGCTCTTGACGATTGAACGCATAATTTTCTTAGTGCGACAGGCTCGCACTTAGTTTGTCATTTTTGTTGCTTCTGTTTATACTCTGTGTTATTAATCCCTGTACGGGATCATGAAGTTTGGTCCCCGGTTATCAGGGAGACTTTGTCAGTGCTTTGAAGCGACTTAAGGTTGGATGCCTTTTCGGACTTTTCAGGGATTCGAACCCACTACTCACTTGTTGCAAGCTGTGTATTCTAACCACTAAGCCACGACTGCTCTCTACTAGTACTTTGGTTTTCATATTAAAGTCAAATCCTAAAATCAAGCATACCTAGAGGCCATCACGAGAAAAGTAATACTTCTTAGCGATTTCTATTCTTGGTTGGACTAACATTACAAATTGAACAAAACCATTGTTAATTCTGAAACCCTACCCCGGTCTCATTGCTCAGTGGTGTTTTATGGCTGCATTCCTAACATGCTTTTCTATGCTTGAAGCGTGATAGTTTCATTATCGGCAGCTGTGTTAACCATGGTAAAAATCAGCCATTTTCTTCATACCAGCATTATGAGCGCAATATTTTTGTAATACTAGAATATCCTATTACAACTGTACAGTAAACCCGCAGCTGGTACGCAGTAACGATGGAATTATTGCCGAAAGCCGATTGATTTTGGTATAGAAGGAGTAGCTAGATTAGACTGCAATGTTCCTGGTATTATAGTAAACCTCTCGTAAGCTGTCCAGTTTGCTCAGATTTGGCCACTGTATGTCGTGCTCGCGGAAAAACCATCAATCTAATGGTTTTTGATAGATTCTAACTCTATGGAAACGCGGTCAAACAACTGGCAATTGATCATTTCGATTGGCAAGCTTCTCAGCATTTCTAGAGAGTCATTAAGAAACAGTTTCTAGTGTTCTTGATACCCCGCGCGTAAATGAAAGACTTCAGAGAGCTCTCGTTTCTCTGGATAACGCTCAATAGAATACGTTTGATTAGGTGGGAATCTCAATTGCGCTTAACTCGCTGAAGCATGTTCGTAATGACTACATGGTTTAGTCTAGAAATTTAATCCTTTATATTATTCTTCAAAGACTTGGAACAGTCTAGATAACTGTGTAACCTCATCTGACTTTCGAACATTTAAATAGTTAATATCTTGCATCGCCCAGTATTTTCTACTGCCTACACGAATTGTTGATGTTTGACCGAATCCTCCCTCATTTCGTTTCTTGATCTAGAAATTTGTACTACTGCTATTTTCTCTGTCGCGGACCGTTTTGTAAACAGTAAGGATTTGCCTCAATAATGCCATCCGCGTAAAATAAAAGTTCCCCTAGCCTAATACGACTCCCACACTGGGAAAAATACGCACTGCCTGGGGCCTATGTCAGAGTGTGTTAAACCTACACAATGATTAGAACTTGGATTTCCAATATCAAGTATTGCAGCTGGCATGATATTGACTTTTCAATACCATGTATTGGCGCATTGTGATCCGTAGTATGCTCACAGTGCATAGAGTGAGGTGAAACGATAGCTTAGTGGATAGAGTACTGGGCCTTGTACCCAGGGTGCCCGATCAGCTCGGAGAAAACCTCTGTCTTTCAAAACATCCTTGTCGATTTCGAATCCCGACGTTGAATTGAAGTCGGCCTTTCTGCAGAGTTACCTTCTGGGGCACGTGGGTGCAAGCAGAAAATCTCCTAATGGCACACTCTGGGAAATAATGTTAAAGACTCGGTAGGCCAATCATGCACCACTCCTGACAGCTGTTCTGTCATGGAAATAAGAAGACTGCATAGGCCTAACTCAACGGTACCATGATATCTCCCATTATAATGAGCCTTTATATATTGTTATAGAATAACAGCTATATGAGCCAATGGTAGCTGGAGAGTGAAAATACTGCCTGAAATCGCTTGCCAGCTGGATCACTCTACTTTTCATGCCACATTCAATGTGCAACATTCGACTCGCTCAAAGACTGCTTTATTAGTGGGGCAGTTACTTCTCACTCCCTCATTTTATGTTTTCTCTGAGGTATATCGTTGAATATTTTAGTTTCTATAGTTCACAAAAGTGGGTCACCTGACTAATGTTATGTTTGTAACCTTGTGCGATTTTAGAGCCCTATAGGGCTCTAGCTCAGAACAACTTCCCACCCTTGTCTATGTGAAGTCCTCTATGGAGTAGTGTGTGATGGTGCGTGAATTACAATCTTATGCATGACTATCAAAATCCAAAATTTGCTCAATGTCTTTTTTCATAAGTAGTCTATTTTCTGATACATGTAATATTTGTTTAGTATGAATATAAATGTAAGCACTCAACAGGAGTTCTTAGTTCTTGACACAGCGCAAGGGATTATGAGAACTATAAGTGCATGATTTGTGATGGTTTTGTGTGGTGAGCTGGAGGTTTATGGAGAGAGCGAACCACACGCCATCATTCATATTCATTGACATATGTTCTCCTATCTGGAACTCCTGTATTATAAGGGTAGTGTGGAATAGCATGGGAAGGGGCTATTTCATTTTATGCGGATAACATGGCTATGGTGAAGCCTTGCTTTTTCAGTGTCACTGGTTTGTAAAAATGGTCTGCAAGAAATTTCAGAAATATGGCAGCCAAGAGATCAATTTAAATGTCACCTTGAAAGGACGGGATATCTGATATCAAGATGGGTGAGAAGAATCGAGCCGATAGTCTATGCGCTAGGAATGCGCAGTCGGTAGTGTTATCACTAGTTCCAGTTTCAAATAGAAGCTAATAACCTAAGGCCTCAAGAGTTTGAGCAACGTACTGACATTTCACTGCGTTTCTGCTTTGCCAAGCTGTGCTTGCGACTGAACATCTTAACCTCTTCAGCCGTAGTGGTTACGTTCTGATAAAGGGTAGGTCAAATGGTTTTTGGGTGCTGTTAGCATCTAAACCTCACTAATATCTCTACATTTTGTCCATGGGACCGTTTTTGTAAGCGAAGCACTCTTTAGGTAAAATTATCCCATCCTAAACATAATAGTGAAATCTCCATGTACCTTAGGTGGCAGCCAGTAATAAGTTAACAGCCTTTTAAAGGACATTACGTCAAGGTAAATGTTTGACATTCTACTTTAAATGTCGCATGAAGTGCAACTGGATTGCAAAATAGGAAAATAATTAATATGACTCTGTGGGCAATAGATTACAGTCCTTCAGTCAATGCCCTTAGGGGTATTTCAATAGGATGCCTGGGGTGAAGGGATAGCTTAGTGGATAACAACACACTTGGCCTTGGACCCAGGGTCTCCGGTTCGATTCCTAGTTCGGGCAAAAACTTTGTCCTTCACAACACCCTCATTGGTTTTGGATCACAACATTGGACGAAACAGTTACTTTCTCTATGGTGCACCCGCGTGCAGCAGACAGTATCCTAATGGCGCAACCCGGAGAACGCCGAGTTAAAGACTCAGTAGGCCAATTTTCTGCATCACTCCTGACAGCTGTCCAGTCATGGAGATAAAAAGAATAGAATGTCTCACTGAGTATTACGGGATTATAAGGATAAGTGGAGTGACTCAGGTGTCGGCCCTATTCAAACCAAACTCTAATCCCTTAGTGTCTTTAGTATCAACGCTCCGCTAAGAATTACCTCTGTGTTACTAGTCAGGTAGGCAATAGGTATGCGGTGACGAACCACTTATATTTTATGAACTCCACCTTTCCCTTAATCCTTGTGTTAGTTAGCAGGTTGATTATTGGCACCTGATGTTGATACATTTCTCGAAGCTTTTTTTTATTTTGTTAAGGGGAGTGGAGTCTGTGATAACTGCTTGGCTCACACTGTGAACTGTCTTTCTCACGTCATATGTGAATGGAAATTCACATACTCATCATAGATCGATTATGTATTGATGAATTGATCAGATATGTATTACGCATGTGTCATAATAAAAACACAACGTGTATATAATCACGATGCAGAAAACTGCGTCACAACAGACTAAAACACTAGGAATAAATAAGGTTAAAACTTAACGCTTAGAAAAAGCACCAAACATCACGATGCGAAGCAGTAAGCAGTGCTCGCCTCTTTATGGAAGAGAATATATGATGCAGGGTGCATAGGTCAGTCGTTAGACACTCGGCTAATATTCTGTGATGACCGCATAAGAGACTGCTGAAGGCGCGCAATGTTAGCGTCGAGTTGCGCGAGGCCATCTTGAAACACGTTGTCGGCTAATGTGGTTGTCATGGAGACTGATGTGAGATCGCTCGCTTCCGTCGCGTCTGTGATTATTGAGATAGTATCGCTCATCATGTCACGAAAATGTTCGGGGCTTTCGCTTCGGGTGGCTTCAAAGGGGCTGCAACTCTGAATCGGTTTGGTTTCTATGTTTGGTTGACTCTGTGACCTACGATTGAGAGAAACAGGAATCGGCTGTGACTGTGGAAAACACTACAAAAACATCACAGTCCCAATTCTCATACAGTAAAAACGAACTGACATCTCCAACCTTCGCATCATAGCCAGACACAATCAGTGATGAAAGTCGATGCACATCTGAATGTACATATCTCAGCTAACGGGTTTACTTCCCTAAACCCCTGAGCTCGAGCTTCCTGATTTGGGACTGCAGTTTTCACTCATCCTATTATCCATTATGCAATGTGTGAATGGGTGTGAATGCAAAACTCAGCATCAGTCTGAAGCGAGGAGGAAGCTTGGTGATATCTGGTTTCATAACCACCCTGCCCTATACTAAACTCGGGGGCCCTATCAGGGGTAAAAGTATATAAAACATAGATAGTTAGAGCCCCTTTTGAGGCGGGCTCCTGTGTATAGCTGGTAGGCTAGAGCCCCTGTCAAGGCGGGTCCGTGTGTATATCTGGATAGACAGGGAGAGTGGTTGGCACCTACCTAACGTTTAGGTCTGGTCGTTGAGGGGTGAGCGGCTGATAACCTTCCCATCTCTGCCTCTCCATTTGGGGCGGAGGAGACTGCTGCTGACTTGTCGCCGGGCGAGGGGAGGGGTGCTGACGCAGCGAGGAAGCCGGAAGGGGGCGATGCGTTGCCTCTCCAGCTGATGGACGAGTTCCTTGGGGCGGGTACGGTGTGGACAGGATGTCTGTGAACGATTCTGGGTGATATCGCTGGAAGTATGACGTTATGCTATGACGCGAGTCACTACCAGCATTGGCTTGATCACTGGTCGGTGCCGTATCCTTCAGACCTGCACAAAAAAGACCATATAAATGGGGATCTGGAATTCCCAGACTGATAGAGAGTTAAAAGGGTAATTTTAACATATTCATACATTGGCCTCATTTCCATAGCGGTGTGGCAAGCGGACCATACGGTTTATGCAAATCCCAGAGTGTGAAAAACGACAGTGCTACATGGAGAAGAAATCAATACGGGTGCGATATGCGAGGCAGTCAGGCAGCAGACGGCCGAATGACACATGGTCCCATGCATGGTCTGGGTGAGAGAGGCAAGGAGCAGAAATGGGTCTGTCCCTGGCTGATTAAGATTGAGGAGGAATATATGCCTCACTGATGAGAGCGAGGGGATATATACCTTACTGGAAGAGATTGAGGAGGGATAAATACCACACTAGGAGAGATTGAGGAGGGATATATACCACACCAGGGGAGATTGAGGAGCGATATATACCTCCCTGGAAGAGATTGAGGAGGAATATATACTACACTAGGGGAGATTGAGGAGGAATAGCTAGCTCACTGGTGAGAGATATAGGTATATGTACCTCACTAGGCGAAATTGAGGAGCATATATACCTAACTATGTGGGTTTGAAGAGCATATACCTCATAGGGTGATATTGAGGAGGGATATATACCTCACTGATGACACAGGGAAGGAGGAGGGATCACCACCTAACCAGGTGAAGGGAAGAAATACCTTTGTGGGTGAAAGGTCGATCTGATTGAGTAAGCCTATTCTGCGTCTGATTCGTCTGACAGGAATCATTCATCGATCTCTGGCCTGGAAAAAATAATGATTACCAAGATGAGTACGAGTCTGTTGAGACAAATTTATGCTGGCTACTAAATCATGGATACACGGACAGGATGCTGGAAACGATTAAGCTAGCGGGGCCCGGAGGGTCTCCCATTTAATTAACCGAATTCCCACCGGATGCCATGGTGTGATATCCGTATTCATCGATGTGACAGATGGAATTATATTCTCGTTTGATGCTCCACTACGAACCCTGCGGAATGACAGGCGTTGATTTCGCGGAACTCCGCAGAGACCGCGATTATTCCATACGCATCGCCTTTCAACTGGCATAGTTTCGACAGGAAACGCACACTGCGTGAATGTTACATTAAACATTTAGACTATGCCAAAAATCAATAATTAAGCACAATGGTGAACATGTGTATACGTCTATTGCTAAGCTTATAGGCTATATAAGTACATATACATACTATATGCTCTATACACACAACTTATGAGATCTCCTTTGCCAGGGTAAATGTTATTAAATCTGGCAAACGGGAGAGCAACACAGGCAGCGGTATCATTTCCCATAAGTCATGACTGTTTCACTATAAGCTATAGTGGGTAGTAGAGGCAACCAACCGTACATGCCCTAGAACAAAGACAGTTTTAACGTATAAAATTTAGTTATTATCCTGTACAGACAGATATTTGGGTCTGTTCCATAACCAGCATGAGTGCCAGGGGTTGCTACATGTCAGTACATTTGCTGGTTTTTATCCTAAATCTGTCTTTACCGGATCAGATATGCGGCTCACTAAATTGCAGCGAGACCAACTCAAAAATGTGCTTTTACAGATAAGTTCTTATCTTGATACATTCGTTTCAAAGCCAGAATAATTGTCAAAGTTGTTGGTTTCTATTTGATAACATGGCAGGTTAGGTGTTAATGGGCGTGATAACACTGTAGACTGCCAGCAGTCATAACATACTAGGTTAGATAGTGGAATGGACTACAGTAATCATAGTCATGCCATAACTATGCATCAATAGGTAACACCTGGTACAACCAGATAGACAGAACATATGTGTCTATGAATAGCGTGCACTGCACCGCGCACAGGCACAGGTTCGGTATTGCATACTGCTCAGAGCACATCCAGCCAATCCGATAGAACACCGGGGCCAGGACCATGGGTTCCTGATTCAATTTCCACAATGTTCTTTTAACCCCGTTCGATTCAGGTTGGGATATTAAATCAAGAAACCTCATCATTTTTAAAGAGAGCCTCGAAGCGTGGGGGCGAGCTTAAATTACTGACCATTGTTGTACAGTGAGGACGTGAAGGGGTCAGCTGGGGGCAGGGACTGTCTATTATCTAACCTTAATCATCATCAGTAGCCTACACAATACAGCAGCTTGCACTGGTTAAAATTGGCCCCAAATTATACAGGGTTAAATTAAACTGAAGCGCCGCGATTGGAGGCTGTAGAAGTCGTGTTTGAGTTGTATCTATAGCACCACGATTGGTCCACAAGATGTTCTACGCCTGAGTATACATCGCAAGGCTGCAGAGCTTGGGATATCAATACGCTTGGTTATTCCGTCTTCTCATCTTTTCCCTAATGGACACCGGGAAGCAGATCCCTTCTAACCATACAGACCTTTGATGAGCGAATTCAGCTGGAGCCGTCAGCTGAACACAGTCAACTGGACTCGATCAGCTGGACCCTGTTGGATGGACCCGGTCACATGGACCACCCAGTTAAATGGACCTGGCTGGCTGGATCGACTGAACTGGACCCCATGAGCTGGATCCGGTCGGCTGGACCCGGTGGGCTGGGCACAGTTGGCTGGACCCGGTCGGCTCAACTCGGTTGGCTTGACCCAGGAAGCAGCCAAGTATCTGAAGTAACAAATATCAAGCACAGGATACACGAGAATGAAAGGAATTATACCTCTGCTCAGCAGTAGACTGTTTGCAACGAGTTCGGGAAGATATTCCGGTCGTATCTCCCACCGGGATTCCGCGTCCTGTCCTTCATTATTATTCTCATTACCCTGAAGGCAAAATGACATATAGCACAAATAGTCCCCATCGTTTGAATGTAGTGAGACTTATAGCTAGCCTGTGTGATAGAGCTGGCTGCAGAGCACCGCTATAAACTCTCCCGCTGTCAGGCAGGCACGGAGGTGTGGGCAACTACACAATGGATATCTTATTACGTTTCCAATAAAAGTCATTATCAAGGCCTCTCCCAGTGCACACTGAATTACAGGCAATTAACTTGGCAATGGGCACGTTTTAAGTGTATTCTGCGAGCCAGAGCAGCATAGCGGAATAGCTCAGTGCCAGGCAGTGTGTTTAGTTTGCGATCGGTAGATTCTGCACTCAACTGATTGTGATATGGGCCGGTCATCAATGATGTGAGCTTACAGTTCCTATGGCATCAAGAACACGCCCCTGGTTAAGGAGATTTACTAAGAGGATGACCGAGTGCCCGCGCAAAACGATAAAAAGAATATTGTAACAATCTTTACGCCAATCAACATACCACTGCAAAGTAAACACCAAACTAGCGGACATATAGCCCCAGGGCCTCAAGCACCATCACGCCACACCCATAACATTGTATTAAATCTGTAACGCTTATATGATACATACGCACTTTCTAGCTAAGCTAAAGTTCCCATAAGATCATCATAGAGTAAATTGAGGTGGTGCCGCATCGCCCCGGGACATCTCTTACTGGTGCTCGATAACCGATATTGTGTACAAATCATTCCGCCTTATAATTATTGTGTTTACCTCATGTTAGATGAACGATAGTAGCCCAGTCTGCTTTGATCTCCCCCAATCTGTGCGTACCGATAGAGCAGTGTGTATATTCTATGCCATAGATTTAAAAGCTCACATTTTTACACGTCTATGATCTTTTAAACAAATTTTTTCCATAAGCATCGAATCATCACACTAACCCATAGGCCAAACCAGGAAAACTCCGGTGCAATTTCCACAACGCAATGCACAGTAGGGATAGCGGGATAGCTCGACCGCTTGGCTCAAAGTTGAAAGACCCTGGTCATGCTGCACACCCACAGTGAGAATGAGGTCCTCACACAATCCTTAGTGGTTACCCCTCCGACAAGCCTTGGGCTTAGGAGGTCTGTTAAACAGGATGGCCAAGTGCCCAAGTAGAAATCTTACATTTAAAAACAAATATTGCTATGCAATCTTGCCAAGCAACCGGAGGGTATACCAAACCGTCCTGATGACCTCCTTACCTGTACCATGTTTGTAGACATATCCATGCAGTCAACCAAACGTTGTGCACATAGCTCCAACAGAACGTTGATCTGTTTAGATTGATCGAGACTGCATTCCGATCCTATTACAGCCAGACGAGTGTGGAGGAGTCTAAAAGAAGGAAGGCACAACATGGGTGTCCAGGAACCCAAGCTGGAGAAGGGGTGCCTCAGGGGTAGCGTATTTGAGTTGGAACCCGGGTTCAATTCCAAAAGTTGTGCTTCACTTTGTGCTTGGATTTGGACCACGACGTTAAATAAAGCGTCTTTGTATAAACCCAGCAAAAGATATTAGGAAAAGGTAAGGTCATCTATCGTCCTTTTAATGGACAGCGCCAAAGGCCTATGGCGTTTCAACTGGGGAGTTTAACCAGGTGTCTCTGGTCCTGAGCCACCATTTTATAGTGAGCTCAGGCGCCCACAAGTTCTGGGATGATTTACTATAGACCGGCATTCACAGGAAGTGACCCCTTCGAGTCATGGAAGAGAACATTTACTCTGGAATAATGACGCGATTCCAGTACAATGGCCACGAGGCAGGATGTACTTTGCTTTGTGCATCAGGCCTATTTACGCAGTACGGATTGTTTTGTTCATATCAGATACACAGTGCTGCACTGGCTGTGCATATATCAACATTTAAACTACCTGCCAATGGCAATTACAATATTAATATCACTATAATCATTATAATGTGACAGTGACACCTAGAGATCACTGGGGCAAGGTGTCGCTGTCGGCACGGTTAATGGGTACCGACGGGAAAGTGCAAAGAAAACTATCATTACACAGAAGCAGAACGGTGTACTAAGATCGATAACCAGT
>Ga0224511_10001972_pt1 | contig 13265 bp, 8 predicted proteins | sample SF_May12_sed_USG_2_FD_169988 | JGI IMG/M metagenome (GOLD analysis project Ga0224511, IMG submission 169988) | Sediment microbial communities from San Francisco Bay, California, United States - SF_May12_sed_USGS_8_1 | ecosystem: Environmental > Aquatic > Marine > Sediment | place: USA...
TTTGGCCGCCATCACCCTGTCAATACCCATCAGGTCCTTGACAACCCGGATGGTCTTGAACATGCCTGTTTCCTTCAGCAGCCTCGAAACCTCTTCCATGTGCATGTAACCCATTTCCAGGACCAGCCCGCCGCCGGGCAGGAGCCGTTCCGGAGCTTTTTCTATTATCTTCCTGATAAGGTCAAGCCCATCTTCTCCGCCATACAGGCCAAGTTCCGGCTCATATCGGATGATATCCGGGCTAAGCCCTTTTCTGTTCGAGGGGACATATGGAGGATTGCCCACGATGAGATCGAATTTTTCATCGCTGTCGGGAAACAGGTCCCCCAACACGAAATCTATTCTGGATGACACCTGATGGCTGGCGGCGTTCTCCCCGGCCAGATCCAGGGCCGACTGGCTGATATCGAGAGCGGTTATCCTCCAGTTGGGGCGGTATTTGGCCAGACATATGGAAATGACCCCCGTTCCGGCGCCGATATCCAGGGTTTTCAGCGCACTATCCTCCGGATACATTTCCAGGACTGTCTCCACCAGGGACTCTGTGGATGGCCTGGGGACCAGCGCCCTTTTATCCACCTTGAAAGGGAGGGCGAAGAATTCCGATTCACCCAGGATATAGGCCACCGGTTCATATTCCGCCCGGCGCGCCGACATCTGCTGGAAGTGGCGCCACTGCTCCAGGGTGGGGATGTGCTCCGGGTGGGCCATGATATATTCCTTGTTTTTCCCTATGGCCCTGGCCAAAAGAAGCTGCGCCTCCAGTGTGGGGACATCGGATATGGATCCTTTGAATCGCTTGGCCGTTTCCCGCACCGCCTGGCCCAAAGGCATTATATCTGCATCAGTATATTCTTCCATCACGCAGCCCCCCTTCCGCTAACAGCTTCCTCCTGCGCCGCAAAAGTCAGCGCCTGGGAAAACTCGTCTATCTCCCCGTCCATAATGCTTTGCATTTTATATAAAGTCAGGTTGATCCGGTGATCGGTAACCCGCCCTTGAGGGAAATTGTATGTGCGAATTCTCTCGCTCCTGTCTCCCGCGCCAACCTGGCTTTTTCGATGGGCGGCGCGGATTTTCGCCTCCTCCCGCTCCTTCTGGTCCTTGATCCTGGTGATGAGCACTTTCATGGCCTTGACCTTGTTTTTAAGCTGGCTTTTTTCATCCTGCATGGACACCACCAGCCCCGTGGGCAGATGGATGATCCTCACCGCCGAATCGGTGGTGTTCACCGACTGGCCGCCATGGCCCGAGGAGCGGTACACGTCGATCCGTATTTCGTTGGGATCCAGCTGCACATCCACCTCCTTGGCCTCCGGCATGATGGCCACCGTGCAAGTGGAGGTGTGTATCCTTCCGGAAGCCTCGGTCTCCGGCACCCGTTGCACCCGGTGCACCCCGCTTTCGTATTTCATGGAGGAGTATGCGTCTTTGCCGGAGATCATGGCTATGACCTCCTTGTATCCCCCCTTGCCGGACTCGCTGAAGCTCATCACCTCGGTCTTCCACTTTTTCCGCTCGGCGTATCGCGAATACATGCGGAAAAGATCCGCCGCAAAAAGGCTGGCCTCATCGCCCCCCGTGCCGGCGCGGATCTCCAGAATGATATTTTTCCCGTCGTTGGGATCTTTCGGAATCAGCAACAGGCGGATCTTCTTTTCCATCTCCGCCAGACGCTCGCGCAGCAGGCCGCGCTCATGGAGCGCCATCTCCTCCAGCTCCCCGCTGGTGTCCTTATCGGCCAGCAGGGCGTCGGTTTCCCGCAGCTCCGCCTCTATCTTGTCATATTCCAGGGCGGCGGTCACCACGGGGCGCAGCTCGGCCAGTTCCCGGGTAAGCTTCTCATAGCGTTCGCGGTCCGCCAGGGTCGCAGGATCGCTCAGCAGCCGGTTGATCTCCGCGCTACGATCCTTGAACTTTCCAAGAATAGAATCCATGTTTCAATCCGCTATGCCGCGGAAACGCTTTTGGATGGGGCCAGGTCAGCCGGCCTGGGCGTTGTCGCCCTTTTTGGCGTACTTGCGCTCGAATTTTTCAATTCTGCCGGCGGAATCCACCAGCCTCTGCTTTCCGGTGAAGAAAGGATGGCAATGGCTGCAGATTTCCAGATGCATTTCCGGCTCCACGCCGCCAGTCACCACTTTTGCGCCACAAGCGCAGGTTATGACGCATTCCCTGTATTCAGGATGTATTTCAGTTTTCATCGTTGCACCACAATGGGATTTTCAAAAAACAGTTAGCATACACTAATTTGGCATGAATGTTAAGCATTCATAGACTCCAGGAATTTCTTGTTGGTTTTTGTGGCCCGCATCTTGTCCGTCAGAAGCTCCATAGCCTCGATGGGATCCATGGGCTGGAGCACCTTGCGAAGAATCCAGATCCGCTTCAGGTCCCCCTCCTCGATCAGCAGTTCCTCTTTCCTGGTGCCGGTGCGGGTGATGTCTATGGCCGGGAAAACCCGGCGATCCGCCAGGCGCCGGTCCAGATGCACTTCCATATTACCCGTTCCCTTGAACTCCTCGAAGATCACGTCGTCCATTCTGGAGCCGGTTTCCACAAGGGCGGTGGCCACAATGGTCAGCGACCCGCCCTCCTCCAGGTTGCGCGCGGCGCCGAAAAAGCGTTTGGGCCGTTGCAGGGCGTTGGAGTCCACACCACCGGAGAGAACCTTGCCCGAGGGGGGGGATATGGTGTTATAGGCTCTGGCCAGGCGGGTGATGGAGTCGAGCAAAATCACCACATCGCGCTTATGCTCCACCAGGCGCTTGGCCTTCTCTATGACCATTTCCGCCACCTGCACATGCCTGCTGGCCGGCTCGTCGAAGGTGGAGGAGATGACTTCCCCATCCACACTGCGCTCCATATCCGTCACCTCTTCCGGGCGCTCGTCGATCAACAGCACGATCAGGTACGCTTCCGGGTGGTTGCGTGTGATGGAGTTGGCCACGGACTGCATCACCATGGTCTTGCCCGCCCGGGGAGGGGAGACGATGAGCGCCCTCTGTCCTTTGCCGATGGGGCATACCAGGTCTATAACCCGGCCGGTGATGTTCTCCGGTTTGGACTCCATGATCAGTTTTTCATCCGGATACAGCGGAGTGAGGTTGTCGAACAACGTCTTGTTCCGCATGGCGTCGGGGTTGTCGTAGTTTACAGTCTCCACCTTGAGCAGGGCAAAATAGCGCTCGTTTTCCTTGGGGGGTCGGATCTGGCCCGATATGGTGTCCCCGGTGTGGAGGTCGAACTTTCTTATCTGGGAGGGGGAGACGTAGATATCGTCCGGCCCCGGCAGATAGTTGAACGAAGGACTGCGCAAGAAGCCGAATCCGTCCGGGAGGATCTCCAGCACACCCTCGCCGAATATCTGGCCCTCCTTTTGCGTCTGCGCCTCCAGGATCTTGAACATCAGCTCCTGTTTGCGCATACCGCGGATCCCCTCGATCCCCAGCAGGGTGGCGATCTCGAAGAGCTCGTTGATGGTTTTGTCTTTCAGCAGGCCTATGTCAAAGCTGACACCTTCCCCGTCTTCGGAAGGCTCCACGGTTTGCTCCATCTCATCCTCGACTTCAGCCACGGCCTTGGTCTCGACCTCGGCCTCGACCTCGGCCTCTTCAACGGGCTCGTTTTCCTCCACTGCGGTGGCTGGCTCGGCGGATTTTTTCGCTTTTCCCTGGCTTGTTTTGGAACTGGGTTTTCTGGGCGCCATGTCTTTGGTTCTTTCAGTAGATTGTTTTATTTTCCCCCGCCGGAAGAGTCGGCTCCGGGCAATGTTAACCATGTATTATTCATAATGCGGTGGGAAATCTTGGTTTTGGGGATTTAATGTAGCCGCCTATATTATCAGTTTCGTAGTATTCCCCCACACCAAACCACTCGGCCCTCCAGGCATCATGTGGCTCGGGGAAATTTCGACCGCTTGAAACAACACGCTAACTCTACAACTCTTTAAGCCACGTGTCAATACCGATAACACCACAAGTCCGCCGGGCGCCATGCCGGGGGCAAAAGCCCTGGTGATATATAATAAAAACAACAACAGCCCCCCGGGCCCTCCACCCAAAGGAAAAGAGGCTGCTCTTTATTTACGAAAATCCCATCAAACAATTGACATTCTCTTAGAATTGGGCTATTTTTTCCTTTCGCCCATCTTTTATTTAACAAAGCAAAATCTGTAACCTGCGGAAGGAATTTGGAGGAGAGCCGATGGCCAAAGTGCTAGAAGGTCCTGCGATGGAGCTATTTAACAAGTGGGGAATCAGGACTCCCCGGCATGTGGTTATTTCAGATACCCACCAGATAGATGGTCTCGTTCAGTCGAATCAATGGATGAGAGAGTGCAAAATGGTGGTGAAAGCCCATGAGGCTATTGGATCCAGGATGAAATTAGGCCTGGTGAAAGTGGAGCTGGATGTCGACCAGGCGGTGGCGGCGGCCAAGGAGATCATGGGAAGAACCATCCAGGGACTGACCATTTCTCAAGTGATTATCGCCGAAATGATCCCCCACCAGGAAGAGTATTACCTGGCGGTCAAATCGCTGCGCGAAGGCGCCGAGGTGCTGATGGCCAAGTTCGGCGGCATCGAGGTGGAGGAAAACTGGGAAAAGGTCACCAAGACCTTCGTCGAGGTCGGGGAAACCCCCACCGACGAGCAACTGGAAAAATGCGCCAAGGAAGCCGGGTTTTCCGGCGAAATGGTGGAAAAAATCCGCAAGTTCGCCTTCCGGCTTTTCGAATGCTACGACAACGAAGATGGCCAGTATATGGAGATCAACCCGCTGACCATCAACCCGGCCGATGGCAAGCTTGTGGCCCTGGACGCCGTGGTGCTGCTGGACGGCGACGCCAGGTTCCGCCATCCGGACTGGAGCTTCTCCTTCGCGCCGGAGTTTGGACGGGCCTACACCGACGACGAGAAGCAGATAATGGAGATCGACAGCCGGGTGAAAGGCTCTGTGAAGTTCATAGAGATCCCCGGGGGCGAAGTGGCCATGCTGCCGGCCGGCGGCGGCGCTTCCGTGTTCTATTCCGACGCCGTGGTGGCCCTGGGCGGGTCCCTGGCCAACTACGCCGAATACTCGGGCGATCCCCCGGCCTGGGCCGTGGAAGCGCTTACGGACAAGATATGTTCCCTCCCCGGCATCAAGCACATTATCGTTGGCGGCGCCATAGCCAACTTCACCGATGTCAAGGCCACGTTCACCGGGATCATCGCCGGTTTCCGGAAGGCCAAGGAAGAGGGAAAAATGAGCGGTGTGAAGATCTGGGTTCGCCGCGGCGGACCCAACGAAGCCATCGGCCTGGACTACATGCGCAAGCTTTCCGACGAGGGCTTCGACATACAGGTCTTCGACCGATACACACCGTTGACAGACTTAGTCAAATTCGCCTTGAAGGGATAGGGAGGAAGCTATGAGCATAGTCGCCAATAAAGAGACCAAAGTAGTCATCATGGGCGGAGTGGCGGGAGTCAACGCCGCCAAAAGGATGGCGGAGTTTTCCCATCTGTGTGGCCTGGAGCCGAGCGTCACCTCCTTTGTATACCCGCCGGACGCGGGCAAATCCGTGGAAATCCCGTTCGGGAGCCAGTTTCTCTCTGTCCCGGTCTACAAGACCCTGGCCGAGGCCACAAAGGAGCATCCAGAGAGCAACACGGCGCTGGTGTATATCGGCGCCAACCGCGCATACCAGGGGTGCATGGACGCGCTGGACAACCCCAGCATAAAGTTCGTCTCCATGATCACCGAGGGAGTGGCGGAAAAAGACGCCAAACTGCTGATCCGACACTCCAAGAAAGTGGGCAAGCTGCTCAACGGCCCCTCGGCCATCGGCATCATGTCCGCCGGGGAATGCCGCCTGGGGGTTATCGGCGGGGAATATAACAACCTGAAGCTCTCCAAGCTGCACAGGCAGGGGTCCTTCGGGGTTATCACCAAATCCGGCGGTCTGTCCAACGAGATAATGTGGATGCTAAGCCAGTTCGCCGATGGATCCACCACCACCATCGGCATCGGTGGTGACGCTTACCCCTGCACCGACTTCGTCACCTACCTGGAGATGTTCGAAAAAGACCAGCAGACCAAGGCTGTGGTGATCGTGGGCGAGATGGGAGGCGATCTGGAAGAGAAAGCCGCGGCCTGGTACGCCGAAAAGCCCAGGAGGATAAAGCTCATCGGCGTGGTCTCCGGGTTCTGCCAGGAGTCCTTGCCCAAGGGGATGAAGTTCGGCCACGCCGGCGCCAAGGAAGGACAGCATGGCGAAGGCTCGGCCAGATACAAATCCGACATCATGACCAAGGCCGGGGTCATAGTCCCCCCGACTTTCGGCGACCTGGGGTCCACAATCAAGCAGGTGTATGAGGACCTGAAGGCCACGGGCCAGATCAAGGAGATCGATGATGTGCCGCCATCCCAGCTGCCAGACCTTCCCCGCAAGGTGGAAGAGGTCATCAAGGCCGGGGATGTGCAGGTTCAGCCTCTGTTCAAGACCACTATCAGTGACGACCGGGGCGAGGAGCCGCTGTATTGCGGATACGCCGCCAGCGAGCTGATCAACAAGGGATACGAGATACCCCACGTGATCGGGCTGCTTTGGAACAAACGGCTGCTCAACGACAAGGAAGCCGAGGTAATCCGCCGGATCATCATGCTTTCGGCGGATCATGGCCCCTGCGTCTCCGGCGCATTGGGCACCATCATCGCCGCCTGCGCCGGCATCGGGCTTAGCCAGTCCGTGGCGGCGGGGTTGATAATGATAGGGCCCCGCTTCGGCGGCGCGGTGACCGACGCCTCCAAGTATTTCAACTACGGCCTGGTCAACTATCCCAACGATATCCCCGGGTTCCTTGCCTACATGAAGAAGGATGTGGGTCCTGTGCCCGGCATCGGCCACAGGGTGAAATCGGTGAAAAATCCGGACAAGCGGGTGGAAGAGCTGAAAAGGTGCGTGAAGGAGCTGGGGCTGCGATCGCCTCACCTCGATTACGCCCTTGAGGTGGAGAAAGTCACCACCGGCAAGAAGGACAACCTGATCCTCAACGTGGACGGTTGCATCGCCTGTGTGCTCACAGACTTGGGTTTCCCCGCCGACTCGCTCAACGGCTTCTTCATCCTGGCCAGGACCATCGGGATGATCGGCCACTGGATCGATCAGCGCAGGGAAGGGGGCAGGCTTATCCGCCTGTACAACTACCTGGTCAATTTCGCCGTGCCTCGCCGACGAGAGGTTCCGGACAAGAAATAGCAGGCTTTTTTCCTGTAGTATCATCGCCGGGGGACTGGTTCCAGTCCTCCGGTTTTTTTTTCGCCTCTGGAATGAATCGGGGCATTTTGTACGTTTTCTGTACTATCCAATTGAAAAATGGTTTATTCTAAATCTGTAAGATCTATAACAAGGGGATAATGCGCCTCCGGCTTGCCATTTTGAGATATATGTGAAGGTTTACACCAGGACGCCAAACTAGGAAATTTATTTTTTAAAGTAGGCCATGGAACAACCGAAGACACTCGGCAGATACGAAATAGTCAGTGAACTGGGCCGGGGCGGCATGGGCATTGTGCTCAAAGCCCGCGACCCAAGGATAGACCGCCTCGTCGCCCTGAAGATCATCAAATTCGACGATTTCGTCGATCCCAGGAAAAAGAAGGAAATGCTGGAGCGTTTTCTGGTGGAGGCCAGGGCCGCCGGCAAGCTCACCCACCCCAATATAGTCACGGTGTATGACGTGGGGGAGGAGGAAGAGCAGAACTATATCGCCATGGAGTTCATCGAAGGGGTGGACCTGGCGGATATCATGCACCAGGAAAAGAAGCTGGGGTTCGACAGGGCCACGCGGCTTATCCTCCAGGTGGCCGAAGGGCTGGAGCTGGCCCACGAAAACCATATAGTGCATCGGGACATCAAGCCCGCCAACATCCTGGTCATGAAGGGGGACAAGGTGAAAATCACCGATTTCGGCCTGGCCAGGCTCCAGGACACCGCCTCGCTCACCCAAACCGGCCAGGCGGTGGGTTCGCCCCAATACATGTCCCCGGAGCAGGTGAACGGGGAAGAAATCGACGGCCGGTCGGACATCTTCAGCCTGGGGGTGATGTACTATGAACTGGTGACCGGCTCCTCTCCCTTCGCCAGCAAGACCCTCACCAGCATTCTGCTGAAGATCATAAAAGACGACCCTCCCCCGCCCAGCACAATAAAATCGGATCTGCCCCCGGCGGTGGATATGGTGATCAGCAAGATGATGGCCAAGAGTACCGGGGATAGATACCGGGTTATCAGCGACCTTGTGGAGGACCTCTACGCTTTGCTGGAGGATCCGGATAACTTCCAGATGGTTCCCGATTCTGACCAGGATCCGGTGGTGGCTTTCGATGATGAGGAGGACGCGGTGGATGTGGATAGTGAAGCCACCCAGACTCTCGACACCTTGGGGGGGCGATCCGGGGGTTCCACCCAGGCGATTAACGTGGGCGACGATATGGACGGGGATACAGAGGGGGGCTCCACCAGGGCCATCCCAAGAAGGACCCCCTCCAGCGGCTCCAACAGGCGAACCCCTTCCAGTGGGCGCGTCCGCAGGCCCCCTTCCCCCGGCTCCGTGGCCAGCGGCAAAAACCAACAGGAAGAAATCCAGGACGAAGCTGACGAGCTGGAATCGTTCCTGGAGAAGAAGGCCAGGATGGAGAGCCAGTTCGCCAAGAAGTTCACCCAGGTTCTCACTGTGGTGTTCACAGACCTCAAAGGCTCCACCACCATCGCCGAGACCGAGGGGGATATGGCCAGCCGGATGCTGATGAAAAGCCACAACGACATAGTGTTCCCCGCCATAGCGGAAAACCAGGGGACCCTGGTGAAAACCATCGGCGATGGCACCCTGTCCCACTTCGACAACGCCCAGGACGCGGTGCGCGCCTCCATCAGGATACAGAAGAATATCGACCTGTTGAATCTCTCCGGCAAGTTCAAGACCCCTATCCTAATCCGCATCGGCATGCACACCGGCAGCTGCATTATAGAAAAGAACGACATATTCGGCGACACGGTGAACACCGCCTCCCGGTTCGAGTCCTCCGCGGGCCCGGCGGAGATTTTCCTTTCCGAAGAGACATACAACGCCATGTCCGCCAAAGAGGAGTTCTATCTGCGGTTCGAGAAGGAAGTCACCCTGAAAGGGAAGAAGGAGCCGTTCCGCGCCTACAAGGCATACTGGAAGGAGGACGAGATAGAGGCGGACCGCAAAGGGTTGAGGGCGAGAGCCGAGGCGGCCTCCGGCGGGATGTCCACTCTATCCAAGGTGGCGGTTTTCGTGTTGATCCCCCTGGCGCTGGTGGCGGCGCTGGTGCTGGCGGGCAAGCTGGTTTCCGGCTCTGGCGACTCACCGGAAAAAAGGAGCGTGGAGCACTACACAGTCCAATCTCCCGAAACACCCGCCACTGAGCCGAAGACTAAATAGCCCCTCCGGGGGTTATCACTCCTTGACGAAAAGCACCGCCTTGCGCAATCCGAACTGGTATCGCAACAGCACCATGACGATGCTCTCTGTGTAGTCAGACGCCTTGTTGAAGGTGGCCCCCGCCCCCACCAGCCAGTGCCCGGCGAACTGTTTATACATCCTCCCGCTCACGGCGTATCCCATCTGGCTGATCTCCTCGCCGGGGTAGACCTCTTGGGCCAGGGCGGCGTCGCTGGCCAGCGGATACTTTGCGGACTCCTCGTTCTTGAATGTCATATATGACGCGGAGAGCTTCACCTCGGCCCAGAAGTTATCCACCGGCTTGGTTTCCATGGAGAGCATCACCCCCCCCAACATGAACTCCTGGGGGCTGAAATAGCCTCCATGGCCCAGAGTGAAGAAGTTGGAGTTTTTATCGAACCTGGCGGCGTAGGCGAACAATCCGGCGGCGATATCCCAGCTTTCCGTGGCGAAGGAGTGGCCCACGCTGGTGGTGGCGTTGAACTCCGTGTTGTCCACAACCCCCTCGCCGGTGTACTGGTTATATCCGCCGCCGAGGGAGAACCAATGCTCGCCGAAGAACGGGAAGATGACTTCCGCCGAGGCGCCGGTGCGCAGCACCCTCCCCCACGAATCGGAGCCGTAGGGGTCCACCAGTCCGGCGTAGGAGAGGATCGATTCGGTGACCGGCTCCCGATAGGCCCTGACGGAGAATCCCCCCCCCTGGGCTTTGAGCAGAAATGTGGGGGCCGGGTCCACCTCTCCGGATATGGGGGTGGTTCCCGCCTGGGCGGTGTATCGGATCGGTCCTTCAGATATATAGGTCAGCCGGGGCATGATGGCCCCCACCCTGGTGTTCAGCTCCCTCTCCTTGGCCGAGCCTTTGTTATAGAAGCTCCCCGCCTGGGGGCCGGAGGGCGCCACGCCGGAATCCAGCGATACGGAGATCAGGGAAAATGACAATTCGGAGCCGGTCTCAAAGGGATGGGAATATGTGACCGGTATCGATATATCGGTAAGCCGGGAGAAACCATCATCTCCAGTCTTCACCCGGTATATCCCCTCCACCTGTATCCTGGGTTTGTCTGCGTTCATATAGGGGCGGCCAGGCGCCGGGTCTTTTTGCGCGGCGGTGATGGGCATCCGCCTGGCATATAAAAAACCCCCGGCCTGTCCGGCCAGGGCTGGATCCTTGGTGTCAGCCAGCGATTTGGAAAAAGCGACCCCCCCCTCCACATCGCCGGACCGGCCAAAAGCCAGCAAGGCCGCTTCGGCGCTTTTGGGATCTTTCGTTTTTTCATACGACTCCACGAATATGGGGGATGCTTGCGCTTCTTTCCCCTGGTGGAAAAGGGACCAGCCCAGCAGGGTTTTCATGGCGGGATCCTGGGCGCCCATATCGATCAGTTTCCGGAATCCTTCCTCGGCCACAGGATAGTTCTTGGCGTTAAAGGCCGCCAGGCTCTTTTGGGAGATTATGTCGCGCCGGATGGGGCCGAACACCTTGTGGGCCGGCCCGAAGCTTTCCGCGACCTTAAGAGCCTCGTCCAGCTTCTCCTGCTTCATCAGGGAATAGACAAGCCCCTGGCCCGCGTTTTCCCGCAGGGATTCTGTTTTCCACGCTATTCGAAAGTTGTCGTGGGCCTCCTGATACGATCCTATGTTGAACAGGCGCCACCCTTCGGCCAGAGCCTGATCCCCATTCTCCTGCCCGGCGCCAGCGATGGAGGCGGACAAAAGCATGAGAGAAATAGCGGCCAGGGTCATCTTTATCGATTTCATAGCACTCCTTCGCTGATAGCCAGCAGATACAGAACTTGCGAATAATAGTTTTTATCTTCCTTGTCCAGGGCGGCCCTCGCCTCCTTGAACAACTTCTTGCCTGTCTCCCCTTTTCCGGCCAGGGTGGCGGCCTTGGCGAACACGGCATAGAACCCCGCCGGAGCGCGCCCCAGGGCCACTTCGCTGGAGACCAGGTTCACCTGCATCGGGATATAGCCGAACTTGCCATAGAAGCCTAGAATGGAGTCCAGCCCTGGCGCCGATTTAATCGAGCCGTCGAAAGCGGAATAGAGAAACACCCGGATGGCTTCCTTGCCGGAATAAGGGCTGTTTTCCCAGTGGAGGCGGATCTCTCCATTCCCGTTCACCGCCACCCAGTCGGCCGGGAGGCCCATCTGGCCGAATCCGCTTTTCTCCACCAGATGGTGGGCGTCTTTTTCGATATTTCTCCATGTGGCGGCGCCCTCCTTGTCCGCCTGGGCGAGGAGCCGGAAGGCGGAATGGACCATGTATGACGGGTTGAGGGTGAAGCCCCCGTTGAATTCGAAACCGAAATGCCCCGGCAGAAGATATGTTTTGTGGTTCCACTGGATCACCAGGTTCTGCCTGATGGCGCGGGCCAGGGCCAGCCCGTGGGTGGAGTAATCCGTGTTGTTCCATTTGCCCCCCGCCTTGACAAGGGCTGTGGCCACCAGCAGGTCTCCATCGGTGGCGTTGTTATAATCGATCACCCCCCAGGCGCCGGTTATCCTTTTCCCCCAGCGCCACGCCAGCAGGCCATCGGCGCGCACCGCCAGGTTTTGCCGGGTCCAGTTCCAAAGCTTGTCGAAAGTCCCCCGGTCCTCATGCTCCAGGGCCAGAAGCATGGAGTAGCCCTGCCCCTCGGAGTGGCTGACCTCCCCCTGGGGGTAATCCACCACCCGGCCATCGCCGGTGATGAAGGTTTTTTTATATCGCTCCCACAAGGCCACATCCTTTCCCCAGGCCTCCCGCGCCCCCCCCAGCCCCCAGGCCAGGATAATGGCGCCGACGGCCACAGGAATCCACAATCCGGGGTGCGGGCCACATCTTCTCGTGTTCGCCACCTGCAATCCTTAATGATATATATTTCCAGAGGGCCGAGGCCCCCAAGCCAAGGGCCGGTCAGGCGTTTTTTGCCCTACCCTTCAAAAAGCTTTTCATAAAGAAATAAGCCAACGTCCCGACAGCCAGGATCAACAGGATGATCGCCCCGTAGTACATCCAGGGATCGGACATGAGAAAGCTCTCCACTCTGGAGATCTTGCCGGATTTTCCCGTGGTGTATTTTTTTCCCGCTGAATAGGAGGTGACGGAATAATTCGGCTCGTTAAGCTCCACCAGGGAGATGTCCCCTTCCATCTTGGCCTGGACTCCGCCATCCAGCAGCGCCTTGCTGGTTCGCACCAGCTCCTCCCGTCCGGCCGCCGTCATCAGGAACACGGTGCGTCCATCCCGGAAAGGGGACTGGAATTCCATAAACAATCCCCGGTTGGCGCCGAACTCGGCCTTGTTTTCGCTGAAGGCCAAGGTGGCGTCCCCTTCCCAGCTTGTCACCACCGGATATGGGACCTTGAAAACCTCCCCAAAGGACAAAGGAGCGTTCTTTAAAATTTTCTGGCTTATCTTGCTGGCTTGCCCCACCACCAGCAATTCCCCTTTCCAGTCCAGGGGAGGCTGGGTGGTGACTTCCATCCCGAACAGGGGAAAGCCGTTGCGCTGGGTCATGAAACCTATGACGTTGAGGGCGGCCTCCACCGTGAGGTTATCATCATCCGCCAGATACAACATGGAATCATACCCGTCCGGCCACCGGGTGAAAGGAAAACCGTTCAAGAGGAAAAGCTCTATCTTGGGCAGTTCCACAAAGTGGGGCATGGGGGGAAAGTACAGGCTGGAGGAGTCGAACAGGGTGAGGATGAGGTTCCCTGTCTGGATAAAGTCGCAAAGCTTGGCTTCCGGCGCCATGTGTGGCTCGAAGCTTATGGTGTTGGTCCCCACCCGGAACATATA
>Ga0224511_10001973_pt1 | contig 13264 bp, 4 predicted proteins | sample SF_May12_sed_USG_2_FD_169988 | JGI IMG/M metagenome (GOLD analysis project Ga0224511, IMG submission 169988) | Sediment microbial communities from San Francisco Bay, California, United States - SF_May12_sed_USGS_8_1 | ecosystem: Environmental > Aquatic > Marine > Sediment | place: USA...
GCCTTAATCACCGACAGGGTTCCAACAAACCAGCCTAAGCTTAAAGACACCAAATTTGGGTTTAAAGACGGGCCATTCACGGTCTGAATGGCTGCTCCCATCACTGTGTGTGGAGCTGACACCTGATGCCTGCATTGGGGACGGGCTGGTCCATAATACCTGGTCACTCTTAGCGTTCTAGGGATTGGACTGTGTGCAGGAATTCATCTTACAGGCATTCTGGCTGAATTCATGTATAGGAATTAAATGGCAAGTGTTTAATTTGTTTATTTTCTGATTTCTTTATTTTGGATTATAGATTAAAATATTAGGTTAGATTCATCATTAACGTAATTGTTGTAAGTTACTGTGAGGTAGTTTGTTTTCAATGGTGAGTTATTGACTGATAACATTTGATGCTATAATAATAATGGTGTAATATTTTCTACCTAATCAGTTATGTAGTTATATTATATAGATAAACCAGAGATAAATAAGGAATTTGTAGGAAAGTAATATTGCAGCTTCAGTCATAGGACCAGTACCCTGGGTTCAGATAAGCACAGTGGTCAAAGGTAGAATGTGGGAGATAGGGGGAGAGATAGGGCCAGTGTTTCAACTTGTTGGCTGCGGTATCTGGCCCGGAGCTAGCAGCACCCTGGTACTTTGACCATACATGGGCTTTGTAGACCGCGATAACTGGCCATGCACAGCCAGGGCTCACGGCTCGGCCTTATTCAGAACAGGACAGAACTGTACACGTTATGATGATGCTGGTGGTGGTACTTAGCATGTGGAGGCACATTGAAATCTTGCAGAAAATGTTGGTTGTATCATTATCTTTGGCAGTTTCAACAAAAAATTTTTTTAGAAGAGCTGTCATCAATTTAATTATAAATACATTTCAAAAAGGTATTGGTATCAGTATCAATCTAAAAATGCTTAAGAGAAAGTGAGAGATTGGAATGTACAATTTTCCCTATTGGGCGTATATTAAAGCACTGGCTGTCATATTTTCTAATAGTTTATTCTTTTCTGATGTTATTTGTATGCCTGAGTTCACAAGATCCAGATAAAAGTTGCGATTTGGCAGTGTTTAAACCATTCCTGAACACAGATTTCGCCTTGGGCAACTTTTGCCGATGTTACAATCACGGGCTGTGTCATGCAGCCTTGCTTTAATGTTCCTCAAATTGATGGTCTCGATTCTAACAAGTGGAGCCAGGCCGGCGGATGATTTGTCTTTAAAGGGAAAAAAGGAATGGTATGTGGTGTTTAACTGATCTTGTGGCAAGATGTTTTTCAAGTTTTATACGTATGTTTTTGTTACGGCACAATGGTTTTAGTCGGAAAAACATATAAATCTAATTACGTCTTTCTTAAATTGCCAATTAAGTCTAACAACCTAAATGTCAGAGATGGAAATAATTGCGATCGTAATGCAGGTGCATTATTTTCTTTGGGCTGTTTTTTTTAATCTGCCAAAACTCTCTATAACCAAAAACAAACATAAAACTTGTATGTATGGTAAGGTAAGGCTACTGTCCCAGCATGGTTCACAATTGTGCAATCAGATGTCTGGCACAGCATTGCTTCAGTTCAGGTAAATGGGCACATATAAAAGAACCTTTCTGGTGTGGTGGAATTTCATCACATCTTGGTTGTCTTTAACGCAATCTGACTACAGCATTATAAAAAGTGTCCTGTGTTTGGTGGGCATCAACGCGTGACTGAAGCCATCTTAACAGAAGAAACGATGTCGCGGTTATAGAATACTTATAGCTTCAGGGGACTGTCAGTGTTCGTTCTGCTTTCTCTCTGTAGGAACGTTACCTTACTACTGTATTATGTCTTATTGACAGCTCAGTGAGGGGAGAGACTATGTTTTGTAGTGAAAAATTGTGATCACTGTTTGACATGTACATTAAAGTGTTTCCCTGTGAGAGGTTTTGGTATCCTGAGGCTATTTTGGAGTGATTATATCTTACACAGGTATATATTATATTACTGATGCTAAGAAGTTTCACTTTTTCTAATTCTCATTTCCATACCTCAAAATAGTTAATGGTTTCAGTTATAGATGTTGTGGTTTATTTCATTCATATAGAGAACAATGTGTTGTTATTGTTTACTTAGTAGTAGAAAGTTGAAAAGTCATTAAACCTGCTTTCATATGTACATTATGATAATGACGTATGTACCGCTGCCAAAATGGGTTTTTATTTCCATATGGTAATAACAATCTCAGCAAGAGTAATAAATAGTTTCATGCTAGGGTGTACATGATCACAAGAACAGTTTCTTAAATTCATTGCCATAGAGACCGATTAGAAGATGAATTTGATATCAGGGTTTGGCATGGCAAGCCTCAGTGGGCACTGATGACAAAATGCTGTACGTAGAAAGCATCTTCACGCTCTAGCGATCTTACATACGACAACAACGAATAGAACCAATTTCCCAGAGTCAGTGATATATGACAAGGCGGTGATTGCACCGGGCTGAGTAAGCACAGAAAAACAAAATTACACTCCTTTATGTCTTGACAGAGAGCCGGGATCCTTTTTTAACTCTTTTAAATGTTTTTGGATAATCATCAACAGGTAAAATCAATTAAGTTGGGGTGAAACTGTAATGTCACTGTAAGGTAGCAACTGGCTGGAGGGCCTTTCACTGAGCTGGCTTCCTATTGGTCCACAGCTGACAGTTCTGTGGAAAGGTCGTCTGCTGCACTTAGTTGTGATTGGGCGATCTTCTTTCCCCCAGTACTGATGATGGTCTGTATTGGGAGAGTACATTGTTTTATCGATATTTTCACAGTAAAGCATCCACTGCTATTGGACTTGAGTAGTAGATAGATCCACTCAGGGCAACATGTGATTGACTGCATCAATAGACAGTGATAACGAGATGATATAGTGATAACAACAGGATACTTTAATAGATGTCAAAAATTAACAACTTCCATATTAGATGATCAGTTATACTCAGGACACTACTCTAATTGGGTGTGAAGTTTGATAATAATTTAATTGCTCCACTAATTGTTGTGGTTGGACATTTAAACTTGGGAAACTTGAAGACATGCATCATTGTTCACATCAAGCTCACACAGAGACATTGAAGTGGAATCTTGTTGATACTGACTAATTTATTTATTTATTTATTTATTCACTTGGAATTATTAAAAAAATCAAAATGGTAAGGAATTGAACTTATGAACTTAGATTTTTTTTATTTTATTTAATATTTTATAATAATTGACAACTTAAAACAAAAGTTTATTTATTTTAAACAAATGTTGAAAATAAAATATATAAGGACGATATAATACTATTTTTGTGTGATATATTGGTGTTTGAGTAGTAAAAGGTTTATAATTATATTTAGTCTAAAGGTTTAAGAAATATTTGAGATGTAGTTACTATAAGAGAAAGTTACAAGTAAAGGGAGATAACAACTTGCCTTAGAAAGGAATTAATGAGTTTGGTTGACAGAGTTATCCCTTCCTAGTTAAAAAGTTTAGAACTTTATTGTTCTTGAGGATAATAGAAGTGTTCAAAGACAATTTGTAATTAATTTGCTTATAATGTATTAATACATTTTGTTTTGGTTTAAATTTACTTAAAATAAAACTAATTACTTATAAATTTTAATCTTATTTAAAGAAATTAAAAATATTTTCTTTTAATATAATTGTAGATTATATTTGCTTTTATAAAATATGAATGTTTTATGTTCAGTAGCTTAGCAAAACAACAAATAAACATTTACTGCTGTTTCTCTCAGTTGTAACTTTAGTGTTGATGAGGAATAAATTTTTGTTCACACTATCTTTTGTTATGCAGTTATGTTATGGCTCTAACCATTATCTTGCTGTGTGGTTTCAGGCCGGACCAAGCGCTTCACCATGTCTGACACAGGCCCCCATGACGATGGAGGCCAAGCAGGCGTGAAGCGTGCCGGACGTGCCCGCATCTGCAAACAGTGCAAGTTTACGACAACCGACGTGCGCGAGTTTTCCAACCATCGTCTGCAAGCCCATGCCGACGAGAATAGTGAGGACAGTAAGGCACAGAATAGGAAAGTGAGTTTGAGAAGAAAATCATCAGCCGCAAGTGAGAAAGCAATTGTGACACCTACGGAGGATAAGAAGGATAACATTGTTGAGAGTGTTGGTGCTGATGAGACAGACGGATCGGCGCCTGACAATAGTAGTATGGCCAGTGATCAAATCTCCCCTGAACTGTTAAACTGTTTAGCATTAGCTCCGAAAAAATCTCCCCTTAAAGACTGTGCAGGTGTTGAAAAAGTGACAATGGAGAAGATGAATGGCATGACGGAGGAAGTTCACCTGGAGAGGGATGAGCAGGAGGATGAGGAAGATCGGCTGATCATCGCAGACGAAAACGGGGACATCGAAAGTGAACTGAATGGCTCTGATCTCACGCCAAGTCGCAGTGGCAATATTCAGAACAGGAACTACCTCTGCAGTGAATGTGATTTCAGCACAACCAGTGCAAAAACATACCTGCGCCATCAGCGTGATGTACACAACTCTGGTATCCTCATTTACGAGTGTGACTTTTGTGACTATGCCACCAAGTACAAACAAAAGCTGCCCCGCCACAGGAGGCTGCATTTCAGTGGTAAAGACGGTGCCAATGACTCTGACTTAGAGTCTAGCATGACGGATCAGGAGTTGAGAGAACACTTTAGAAACACTAGTATGAACATGGAGCTGATGAATGGTGAGGAGGATGACGAGGCTGACCTGGATGATGATGACGATGAGGAAATGATGACTCTGTCTTCTGGCCACCTGGACGGCAGTCAGATTGTTACACCTAATGGTGACATGAAGAAGAAGAGAATCAGACAAGAGGTTGACCCTCTAAAATACTACGAAGTGGTTGATGACATTGGTGTGAAATATGCCTGTTCAAAGTGTGGCAATGTGTACAAATGGCGTAAATCTCTAAACAAACATTGGAAAGAAAAGCATTTTGGTGAGACGCCAGACTTAACCAAGCCTCCAGCCACTCTATCCAACTACACGCTGTACTCCCGCTACAAGGCCAAGTACGGGGGCCAGCCCCCACCCCCTGCTGCCCCTAATGTAGTGTACGGGGCTGCAGCTGCCACGCCAGCCAATCAGCTGAAGAGCCGCAGCACACCGACATCCAGTCACAACATTGCTCCCCGTTTAGACGAGGAGGCCCTCTTGACATCACAGGCCCTCTCCCTTGCCAATGTGGTCATGCCACGACAGATTGGACCCTTCATTGGGGGCAACAGCGCGGCCAACAGTGCGATGTTCAACACTGCTGTCACTCTGGCGAACCTCAGCAAGATGTCTCGCTCAACAATCAGCCAGCAAGATGCCAGAATGAAAGATATAGAAGCAAACATTGAGAAGAACAAAATACTCGAACAAGCTAGAGAGATGTTCGCACGGCAGCAGCGTAAAGGAACATCTTCCCCAGACCAGACTGAACCGCTCGACTTCTCCAAGCCTCTTGATTTTTCTAAGAAGTCCAGTGACTCGAGCAGCAAATCGGAGATCAGCATGCGGTCTGAGAACTCGTGGGGTGACAACAACAGTGAGAGTGACAGCCTGCAGGAGATGCCAATGTCGCTCACCGCGTCCCAGGCCAACAGTCAGATCGCAGCAGCCATGAACGCAGGGTACGGCTCAGATGGAGATGGCACCATGCTGCGATGTGTCAAGTGCAACTTCACAGCTAAGACCACAGCAGAGTATAGCAGCCACATGACCCTGCATGTGAACAAGCGGGCGTTCAAGTGTGCTGAGTGTGGGGGCCACTACACCGGCATGGAAGAGCTAAACCGCCACTTCATGGAGGCCCACTCAGACAAGATCCAGGAACACAAGGAGGCCATCCAGAAGATCCCACATGGCCTACAGCAGACCTACCACCTCCTTAAGATGCCCCTCGACTCCATCTCCAACCTCTCCTCACAGGAGCTCCTCTCTAACGAGCCCAAGCAGTTCAAGTGCAGCATGTGCAACTTTGTGGCCCAGTGGCCGGCTCAGATGCAGAAGCATGCTGTTTCCCACTCAGAAGAGCGACCATTTGTCTGTATGGTGTGCGGTTCCACCTACAAGTGGAAGTGGGACCTCGTGAAGCACTTTGAGAAGAGCCACAGTTCCCTACCCAACCCATACAAGCGCCGTGTGATGGCAGCAGACTCCCCTGCCACCCCACCCCCGGAACTCATGGCCATGCAAAAGCAGAGCCCAGCAGCCATCATGGACATAGCGGCCATGCAGGCCAGCTGTGCCGACCTTGAGATGCCTGTGGCCAAGAAACGCCGCCTGTCTGGCTCCGAGATGATGACTGATACTGACCAGTTCTACAGAGAGATGTTTGAGAGACAGCTGCAGTTGAGCCAGATGGAGTTACCTCCTCATCTGAAGATGCAGCTGCAAGCCAGAGGTGCATTCTCAGAACCAACAAAGAACAAAATGGATATGAGAGACATTGTTGACAACGAAACCCCCAGAAGACACATTCATGAGGCATTGAAGCTGAGACTGAACACTGCTAAACATGAAGAGGCTCCCTCCCAGCAGAAGGTAGAGAAAAGCAAGGATGGTAAGGGCAATGATGTTGTCCTGCCCTACAAGTGCACTGTGTGCGAGTACCGGGCCAGGTGGCCATCCGAGATCTCCCAACACATGAAGAACCACTCCAACGAGAAGCCGTTCCACTGCCCACGCTGCAGCTACAAGAGCAAGTGGAAGTGGGATGTGGTGAAGCATCTGCGCCGCTGTGGAGGTGGCACCGTCCATGATGTGATTGATACAACCAAGATCAAGAAGATGGCCCCTCCCAATGTGATGGTCCTCCCCACCAGCAACGGCTCACAACAGCATGCCTCTACAGGCAGCAGCCAGTCCCAGAAGCGGAACATCGCTGGCCAGCCAGTGTTTCCAAGTAGCCAGGTCTCCCCCGGCCTTCTGCTGCCCATCTCTCTGCCAGCCAACGTGAGTCGCAGCCTGGCAGCCAACTTCACCATGGCCAGTGGTGGCCACGACCACCCGGAGACCATGGACTCCAACCAGGACAGCAGCAATAGCGGTAAACAGTCTGCCTTCCACTCTGTCACCCCATCTACAGCTGCACACACCTGCCCCGAGTGCCCCTTCATTGGTAACAGTCCCACAGAACTGAAACGCCATGTTCTGCTCCACTCAGAAGCCAAGCCATTCAGCTGCAACACATGTGGCTACAGTACTCGCTGGAAGTGTGACCTGAAGAAACACATGCGCAACTATGGCCACAACAATACCAACATCAATGTGGGCATGGACAGCGGGGAGGAGGAGACAAGGAATGGCGACGACACCATGGAAATGTCTGATGACAGCGATGATGACCAGTCCACCCTGTACATTTGCCCACAGTGCCCGTACAACTCGTACCACAAGAGGGCATATGACCACCACCTGATGATCCACAACGGCTGGACCAGCCCAGGTGAAGATGCTGCGAAGAGCTCCACTTCTCCGAAAGAGAACAGAGAAGCCAAATTCAAGTGCTCAAAGTGCAATTTCCGAGGTAATGACCTGTCTTCCTTCCTGCAGCACAAACGATCTCACCAGGATGAGCCCCAGGGTCGCAGCCTAACTCCTAGCAGTGAAGTCTCCAACTCAACCATCCAACTCAAACACCGCAGGAAGCCAGTAAAACCACTAACATGTGGCCAGTGTCCCTTCATCTGTTTCAAGAAATCCAGCCTGGACTCACACTCTGCCATGCACATTCCCAGAGGAACAGAAACTTGTCTGTGTCTGTACTGCAATTACAATGTATTCAACAAGTCCCTTCTACTCAAACACATGAGACTCCACCCTGAGTACAACCCTGCTGAATGCTCCGAGGCAGAAGGCAAGGTGACTGCTGCTGAACTCATGGAAATGGAAGACTTGGAGGAAAGAGAGATCAATGGTGACAATGGTGATGACTCGAGGAGTGTAGAAGAAAACAACAATGACAATGACGATGGTGTTGTCAACTTCTCCAGTAGCTCACGAGGCTCCACCCCAGCCAAGCAGCCCATGATGTCATCTGGAGGCAGCAAGAAGCAGCCTTCACCAACCAACAACAACTCGCTGATGAGCAACATGAACAACAATCTGAAGACGAGCCCCAGCGTAGGTATGAACCTGCCCTGTGAGTGGTGTTCCGCCACATTCCCCAATGTGGTAGCCCTGTACAACCACAGCCAGAGTATCCACCCAAACCAGCTCCGTGCCCAGGAGGCTGGCGACATCGCGGCCCATGTGGCGCCGACCCGGGAGTCGGAGCTCGAGCACATAGTGCGTGAGCGTCAGCGGGAGTACCAGGTGTACCAGCAGTTCATGTCACGTCAGCAGCCCCAGATTGCCCTCCAGCTACACAGCCAGCTGCCAGGTTCGTCAGACATGCTTCGCAAGCTTGTTCCTCTCGCCCCCAAGCAGCCCTCCAGTGAAGCCGCCCTGAGTCCCAGACAGTCGGAGCCTATTGATGTCAACATACCCATGGATGTCACAAGTCAAGGTGAGCTTTCTCCCAATCAACTCGCATCTCTTCGAGCTCGCAAAAGTGTCAGTCTCCAGAAGAAAGCTAGATCCTTTCAATGTACAAAATGCACATTTACTGCACCCAATGCTGTGACTTATCTTCGTCATATTGAACGCCATGGTAGCAACTGTAAACACACTTGTCTTTACTGTGATTACAGCATTGACCGCTTGAACCTGCTGTACCAGCACATGAAGGGCACGCACCCAGGACGATGGAGCGGCACCATTGAAGACAAGATCAGCCTCTCCGTTCTGCACACTGAGGACAGCAACAACAACCTGGTTGATGAAGGTAACGAGCGCACCACCCCCAACCCCAGCCCCCCCACCACCAGCCCGGCCCGGCAGCCCAGTGCCCCGGAGCCTGAGGCCGCCCCGGTGGACTTGGCCCTCCAGCAGGGCGGGGCGCTGTACAGCTGCCAGCAGCGTGGGGTGGTGCCCCACCTCGTGCTGCAAGAGGAGACCACCTGGCTTGGCGTACCCCTCCAGGTCTGCACCCTGGATGGCAGGAAGCACTACAAGTGCCTCAAGTGCATGTACATCAACAGCAGCCCTGCCATTACCGTGTGTCACACGTGCAACCACAACTCCAACCGCACGTTCAACTGTCACCAGTGTGACTACAGCGTGGACAACCCCAAGCTGCTGCAGCACCACCTGGAGACCCTCCACCCCCGTGAGCCCAACTTCATCATGGGAATAGCCCACACACCGGAGTCAAGTAAAACCACTCTTGCCTCTGGACTGGCGGTCCATGCATGCACCAAGTGTCCCTATAAAACGTCTGAGAAAGCCAAGCTTCAAATCCACCTTGAGAGGCACAGTGCCACTGGGAAGTACAAATGCTCTCTCTGTGACTATGCAGTAAATGAATACAGCTTCTACTACCACCATGTCCGGTTACACAACACCAAGATTACACCATCTGCTGGCCAGGCGGGCAATGTTGCCAGCTCCTATGAAGACCATGAATTCTCTAAACGGTGGATGGCTAACAACCCTGTTCAAAAGACCACTGGAAGCGAGGTGTGCTTCAAATGCAGCAGATGCCCTTACTATACAAACAAGAAGTCGAAGATTCTAAAGCATCGCCTACAGCACATCCAGAAGTTCACATTTTCCTGTGAGCAATGCTCGTTCAGCAGTGATGTGGATCAAGAACTAAATGATCACGTTCGGTTCCATGACTTTGGTGATCAGCCTACTCCTGAAGGTACAATAGAGTTCATCCTTGACCCCTTTAGTGAGATGTACAAAGTGCTAGAGAAATTCCCTGATGACTTTGATGACGGTGCCAGTAAATCTGATGACGTTGACTCCCTGGACGCGGATGATGATGAGGAAGCTGCACTGATGGAAGAAGAGTTGAAGGACATCCTCCGTCCCAACCCAGTTGAGAGGAACCTCATGTCCTCATTTGACACGGAGCTTCAGTTCCGCAACTTCAAGTGTCAGGTGTGTCCTTACAGCAGTAACAGTAATGCTGAGTTCACCAAGCACTGTCGGCTGCATGGAGGAGACAAGAAGTTCAAGTGTGAGTACTGTAGCTACAGTTTGGACCGTGTGAACCTCATCTCTCAGCACCGTAAGCTGCACTTCATGGAGCCGGGGTTCGAGTCTGCGCCGCTCATGGCCTCGCTGCTCAATAAAAGTCACGAGGAGTATGAAAGCATGGTGATTCGTGTGGGTAACGAGATCGCCTACCCTCCGACCGAGAGCGGCTGCAAGGTGGAGGATAACCTAGCCCTCTATGTCACTGAGGCTCCTGGGGAAGATAGGAAGTTCGCCTGCAACAAATGCCCCTTCAAGTGCCGCGCCCTGAAGAACTTCCGCTGCCATCTACAGATGCATGGTCTCAACAGGAAGTTTCGCTGTGACTACTGTGACTGGAGCGCTGAACGCCTCAATCTGGTGTACCAGCATCGCAACCTGCACGTGGAGGAGAAGGGGTTCCAGCCCCAGCTGGACCACATAAACCTCCTGAATAGGGACTATGTGCTGGACATGGACGGCAGTGATGGTGTGGTCAACATGGCAACACTAGAGAGCCAGGACTCTGAGATGGAGGAAGTGGACACCGATGCCACTCCAAAGAAGAACCCATGTGGGTTGAGGACCTTCTTCTGTAAGCTGTGTCCATTCACCTCCGATGATCTGAACACGTTCTCCTTCCACAATAAGCTTCACTCCATCCAGACCAAGTACCGCTGCTCCGAGTGCTCCTACAGCATCAACAACCAGGAGTCTCTGAAGGAGCACATCATTCTGCACAAGAAGGAGCGCGAGCAGATCTTGTCCTCCATGACTGAGGGTGGCTTGCCTCGCAAGTGTCCCAGGTGCCCCTACAACACGGCCAACAAGACGCTGCTGGTCAGCCATACCTCAATGCACGCCTCGGGCCGCAAACATGAGTGTCCCGAATGTGACTTCAGTACGGACACAAGGGACCTGCTCTCCCTGCACCTCAAGGTGCACAAGGGAGGCTACTGCGAGACTGATTCCATGGAGGAGGTGGAGATTCTGATGCGCCGCAGCCCGGACATCATCGGGCCTCAGCTGTACCTGTCACAGACGGTCTCCCACGATGTAGATGACGAGTGTTCACTCAGCAGCAACCCAAACCACCGGTGTGACAAGTGCCCGTTCAGCACGCCGTCCAAGGCAGCCCTAGGGGAGCACAGTGAAGGTCACCGTGGGGGCAGCAAGCACTCCTGCATGTACTGCACGTTCAGCTGCCAGGCCGAGGAGGAGCTGCTGAACCACGTGCAGGTGCACTTCCCCTGCACGCTCGTCGACAAGGACCTGCTGCGCTCACTCAGACGAGACACGCACAAACGCAACCTTAGTAAGAACTTCGGAGATGACTTGCTGCCAAACGAAAAGGCTGACAGCAAAAAAACACCCAATGATGAGGAACCAGATTCTACTACAAACAAGGATGGTGTCGCCAGCGATGAGGCCACGCAAAGAGGGTCAGGTGATGGCCTGGACTTGGGCAAGATGCGGGTGTATGTTTGCCAGTACTGCGAACAGGAGTACGATGAGAAGCCCGCCCTACTGCAGCACGAGAAGCAACATTTGGTGGGGAACACGTTCTAGTGTTAACATTGAGAACTTGTAATAATGTGACGGGTGCTTTAAGACTAGTTCATTAACTGCAATATGAGGTTTTTCTCAGAGACAAAAATGGTGCTGTTTTTCACTGTGCATTTCCTTTGTACAAAAAGACACTTCCTAGTGCTGACAGACTGACTAGTGCTCATGTGAACAAGGGGAAGTAACTGGCAATGTTTTGAAACTTCTGATGATCTCGAGAGGTTGGCATGGGGCCAGTGACAGTCAAGCAATCAGATTACTCAACAGGACCAACATGTACAAATGTTGAACATTGTTTTACATTCCGTGTTGCTGTACAGTATAATATTGTTATATTTTTGATGAACAAATTTATATTTGTCTTCCATTCCATGTTTGAGGAACAATTTTTGACAATTTTACAATTGTTTTACATGAATAGATTTTCAATTAAGTCTTCCTTTAAAGGTAACAATGATGATTATGTAATGTGCCTTTTTTCTGAAAATAATATTTGAGTATAATATATAAGTATGATTGCATCTGCTGAGGTTATAATGTCTGCCTCCTTGTTTTATGTTTTGTTTGTTAACTTGATTGTTTATCATTATCATAGTATCGTGAACATATCATACAATATTGAAGTGCAATGGTCACTATTTATCTAGTAATAACCGTCTGTGTTCTAGCCTATGTTCAGTCCAAGTATTTATCTTCCATTCAAACATGTTATATTCAGTGATATGGGTTCTTTGCAGGTTTTGTAAATAGTTTCAGTTCCTATTAATAAATATGCATTAAGCTATTTGTGCCTTTGTATGAAAAGTTGAAGATGTGCAATTCAGTAATAGTACTGTACATGTAAATATAGAGTTTTGAAGGGCATTCAAAACTATGGATAGCATAAAGTGTAATCGTAGTTAGTTGTTTTTAAGTACAATTTAAACAGTAGAGATTAAATATTTATCATCTCTGTTAAAATCTGTACTAACCAAAACAAAATCCTTGTCTTCCAATTATTGTACAGGGGAATTATGTAATATTATAAAAATGTAAATAGATTTTTTATTCAACATTCAGATTTTAAATATTGTTGTATATTTTGCAACATGAATGTGTTCAGAACCAATCAGCTGCTAGGTAGCTGGTTTAGTCATCAAGATGCTTGGATAAAGAGAAACAGTCTCGTTTTGACAGAAGGGCGTCTGCATTTTAGCTATATAAATCTTTTAGGTGTAAACTTGTGTCATATTGCCCTTAAGATAGATGTGCACTTTACCGAAGTTAAAATGAGATGTTTTGCTATAGTTGATCAAATATTTAGGTACTTTGTAGTAATTTACATATTTAATGTAGTTCTTTATAGGCAAATCTTTGCCGACATTTGCATACGCAACATTCCACTTAAAGGCCTTAAACACAACTCTTGTTGTTGATTTTTGCCTTGTATTGTATTTTGATAAGTCTTTGATATTATATGTGTGCCTTCCTTGTGCCTTTAATGCTTTTGGGTGTTAGTGGTTAATGCATAATTATGAGGGAGTGTTCTTTCCTGTTGATGAAATGAATCAGCATTATGTTACATTCATTTTGTTGGATCTTTTGAAATTATACGAT
>Ga0224511_10001974_pt1 | contig 13264 bp, 8 predicted proteins | sample SF_May12_sed_USG_2_FD_169988 | JGI IMG/M metagenome (GOLD analysis project Ga0224511, IMG submission 169988) | Sediment microbial communities from San Francisco Bay, California, United States - SF_May12_sed_USGS_8_1 | ecosystem: Environmental > Aquatic > Marine > Sediment | place: USA...
CTGACCCAAAAGGATCCCCCCCCCCCAAAATTACTCCGGCTCATTTTTGGAAAATAATAAGCACCCCAGCGACATGGAATGTTCTGACTATTTTTAGTGATGTCCTCGGTTATATTCAATCTAACAAGCTTGCTCCTGCTGCGCAACCTTCACCAACAAAACCACCCACTATACAGACACCCGCTATACAGGCCCCTGCTGTAAATGCAGCAAAACCGAAACCAGCAGTTAAATCTACTCCAATACCAATGGCGGCAATTCCTAGTGCAAATTATCGTGACTTGGATCTATCGAGTATGAGAAAAACAATCGCGAAAAGACTCACATTATCTAAGGTGAGTCAAACATCACAGAGATACATACGCCTGTTCAACCTATTGAATTGGAATTGTCTCAAATTTTCCATAAAATTGATCAAAAGGCCTGAATTTTTGCCAGCAATTGAGATTGTTATGGCACGTATATTAACACGGAATTGACTACTAGCATTATTTTACAAATTCGCAATCGCCTCTGCTTTTGTAACTACCTTTGTATCAGTAACTCAAATATCCTATCAATCCGCTGAAAGTTAGTCTCTTCGGACGTTTTTCTGATGTCACTGATGGCACTGAGCTCTAGGTAGAGGATCTTTTTGGACAAACAATGAAGTGCGTAGAATTGCAACCTCAGATTAGCGGCACGTCATTGTTTAACCTTGAATTCAATAGAAATTATTGCTTCGGGCCCTAGTAAAGCGTTGATGTACGGGTACCATTTATTTTCTTCCGGACTTGTAAGTTGTAATACCTAATTTCACTGAGTTTTGTGAAAACATTGAGATGTATCGAGTATCATTTGCTCATTTAGACTTGTTCCGATCCGATATGCACAACGTTTTCTTTGTAGACAACGATTCCCCACATATATGCCTCAGCTAATTGTGAGATAGGACAGCTGATCTCAGTGAGAAAGCAGATGATTGAGCAAGGCACAAAGGTTTCGGTAAATGACTTCATAGTTAAAGCCTGCGCTGCAGCACTCAAGGTAAGTTTTGGCGGAGGCATTGATTCTGCTATGCCTAAAAAGTTTGGTATGGGTCCTGGAAATTTTTAAAAATTGCATTTCACTTAGGCACTTGGCCATCCTACTTAACAGACCTAAGCCTGAGGCTTGTTGGAGCAGTAGGGACTATGGCAAATATGAGGAGCTCAATTTGAAACGGTGGCCCACTGTGACCGGGATTCGAACCCAGGTTCTCAGGGTTAACCCCTGCGCTTGTACCGCTGACCTATCGCTTTATCTTCAGGCAGCGATCCCATCAATGCTTTAAAGTCCAGCTCGGTTTAAGGCAGTATTTGTTCGTCTCGCCCCATGATAAGAGAGCCGTTTTCTTATTGTCATTCTCACTTATTTTAGGCAATGCCAGCTGTGAATGTTATATGGAACGGTCAGGACGCCCAACCGTTAGAGTCCGTAGACATTTCAGTGGCTGTCGCTACGGATAGTGGATTAATTACCCCTATAATAACATCTGCTGACAAGCGCAGCTTAGCCGATATCTCTGGTACTACCAAGGTAATGTTCGCAGCGCCTCTAAGGTGTTTACTCAATGCAATCTCTTTTGCCCATAGATATGTCCCTATCCTTAGTTAGAGTTAGGGGAGGCGTTTTTCAAATTCAGCTGAGAATTAGTCACATGAATCTGAGATCATTGTTAACCTGCAATTTTTACAGCGCCTTCCAAATTCTTTAGATGGAATAAAGTTGCACATTGCTACAATGTATCGCTAACTTTGGGTGGTGACAGTCTCCCCGAAATCCTCCATGCAACTACCATTGATATGGATTGACAATAGCCGAGCCCAAGGTCAAACAAACCAACTCGCTTGTGACGTCTCAGATAAACGTAAATTAATGGGAATCGCTGTAATTATGTCATGAGTTGTGTTACCTTTCTGCCAACGAGTAACCACGACAGTCGCATCTAATTTACAAAGTCGGCTATCTTTTCTTTTATAAAATTTGCAGCGAGTCTAATGAAACCGCTCTGTTTTGATGACGTTGCAACTCAATGAGACTGTCCTCAAGCCCAGCCTTGTAACAGCGGACTGATTGTCGATTCATATGTTCATATCAATGGTGATCACAGATTTTTTTCTTGCGTTAAAAGTTTTGGTAGTTGTGCAACCACGCGGTAACTTGGCGCATTTCTGGAAACTTTGTCGTACCAGAGCTGTAGAAATCTCATTATGTATTATCTGTGTTGTCAAAGCTTTACAACAGAATTTTCATCACTTCTCATTGACATATATCACGCGGTGAACGCACACACATGTGTGTTGATAATTCATTAAATTCAAAGATATTATCAAGTAACCACGAAGCTTGTCAAGCGATTTTTTTTTCCTTTTGCTTGCAGGAATTAGCCATGCGTGCTAGACAAGGGTTGCTACAACCACACGAATTTCAAGGCGGGTCATTCACGTAAGTGCTCTTCGCAGTCATAAACACTCATAGTTATCCTCGGGTTAGGGGAGGATAACTCTGTGCAGTCGCTATAGTGGGATAGCTCTGTGAATGATAGAGACTAAAGCTATACTGTGTGTGGAGTGCTTGGCTCAGGATTGAGATTAAGCCCAGGACCCCTCTGTAATTGTGAGATTCTCACTTATACACATATAGTACCTAGCTCTGTCAGCATCACAGTTTCCCAGTAAATATGGATTGCACTCTGCAGAGCAAAGCAATGGCTTAGTGCATCGCACCTCGGATTGGCAGGCCATGGTTCAATCCACAGTTCAATCAGGGACTTTGTCGTTCATAACACCCTCACCGGTTTTGCAGTGTGACGGTTAATAAAAGGGGATAATGTTACCTTCTCTATGGGGCACGGGTGTAAACAGAAAGCGTAAGGGTCATCTCTATGGTGAAAGGCTTCCCAATGACTTGCCCCAGGAAATTAATATAGGCTAATTTCTGCACCAAGCCTGACAGCTGTTCATGGAGACTAGAAACTACATTTACACCTCCCTAGAGCTAACTCCCGCTACAATCTTCATGGGCACAGGGAGATATTTATAGCATGACACTCATTTTTTTCCTGATAAAATGAAGACACATGCAGACTCCATGAGCTGATGTTGAGTAGCATGTACTCATGGCTGTACTAGGCAATTCTCTGGACCGCATTTGCATTAGATGACAATCATTCTGTTGTAGAATCTCAAATCTAGGGATGTTTGGCATAAAAGAGTTCTCGGCCGTTATTAACCCGCCACAGGCCTGCATACTAGCCGTAGGAGGCACGCAACTGCTACCGGGCCCAGCCGGCAAGCCAATCGCCACCATGTCCATCACGGCATCATGTGACGCTAGAATGATTGACTCTATCACCGCGACCGAGTTTGTGAGCAGGGTCAGGGAATTTTTAGAGAGTCCAGGGTCTCTAGCTTTATGAGGACAGTTTGTGCCAAAAAGATGCCTTTGTTAATAAGTTAATGAAAGCCGGTCTATAAGAGTGTTTTTGTGTTGTTTTAAAACTTGCTCTGATAATACACGCGTATGTACATTGATTGGGGTTGCGGCTGAATGCAATATCCTTCCAATGACTAGAATGTTCGGTATCACAACAAATCCTCATTTAACCAGCTCAGCGACACATCGTCCAAATGGTTATCAAAGTCGATAAGCTTCTGACAAGAGGATGTTCGGATTTCATTCATTGAAGACTCGAGCGCCCCAGCTTCAACAGTCACACTACAATGTGAGATAAAGGGCTAAACTAACGACTCAACAAATCACACCAGATCCTAGAGTTATCCTCCCCTAACCCTATGATCGCTATAAAGTGCTATTATTGCTCTATGATAATAATGTAGGATAACTCTATGCACCAGACCTAACGCCACTCATTCTTGGCTCAACCCCTTGTACAATGTCACTTTGCTATTTCGCCCTCATTGAAATGTCGGAATGATCTTGGCTGAATCATGAACCGATAATACCTATATACATACCTAGATGTGGATGCCAGGCGGCCATCCCTCCACTCATATGCCTTATAGGGAGACTCTTCTGATGTAGTGTTCAATTTACTGTTCTCCACCTGTAATGGTGCATTAGGAAATGTAATCTGCCAAAATAACGAAAGAACGCCTAGATCAGAGTGGACTTATAGGTTGGTAACTACTTCGACTGTATAGACTCCAGCTAGCTCGCAGTCTGCGTGTAATAACAATTCTACAGTTATACGAGCTCCAAACTCCCAGCCACCATCACAAAACAGCCTACCCTTTGATAACCCATTTCCCGTGTTGAATTCAATCTGAAAATTTGGCTGCAGAAACCATTGGCTAGAGCCGCTTTCCCATTGGCTAGAGCCGCCTTCCCATTGACCCGATGACTTTGAGCGCCTTTCAGGCAGGTTTCCCCAGGATAAGCGTCTGATCATTTAGACAGCTATTATATTCCATTTTGTAACATCCGAGCAACTACCTATTGTCACCGGTGATACAAATATTCTCTTGTATTGCGCTCTGGTGTCAGCGGATGGTTAGTCTTCACACAGTGCAACACAAGTATTAGAGTAGTCTTGAAGAGCCATCATGTTCTGCACACTTACCATGAGTAAAAAGACACTTCCACAATTGTCAGCCAGGCGCTCCAACATTTTGGTGGCTAGAACATCCGGCCTGGAATCAGAAAGTCCGATAGATTATATAAGCCATTTTCTACGTTTACAGAAGCAAGTTTGTGTTTCTTTACAACAGTACAAGTCACAGATTTCCACAGGCATGGCTGAATAACATGTTTCATTTGATCAATCTCTATCCATTAGACCATGAACCCAAGTCACTTACCGATTATCCAAAATATTACTTTGAGATTGGTAATAACCACATATTTCCATTTTGTTTTCTTGGCAATAAGTTTCAACCTGGAAAAAAGTAAACCGAAATGAGGACAACCATAACTTTCTAGAGAGAAACACCACCAATATTTTTCCGCTTGATATTACTATTATATCAGCGATATCATTCATGATTCTAGTACCAGGTCATTACACTCCATTAGTATTTAGTAGTACTGGTAGTATTTACTGTGAATAAATAATTTAGGCCCGGAGTGACTCAGTCAGTCACTGGGCAGCAGACTGGGTCACCGTGAAGAAAGAAACTAAAAGTAAAAATAAAACGGTCTGGCTCAGTAGGTCACTTACTAAGTGTAACTGAAAGTGTGAGTTACACTCACTGACTTAGTGACTTACAGTTACAGTGACTAGGTAACTGTAAGAAGGTTATACTACAATTATTATCACCTCACAAAACTTTATACATCGATGACACACTAAATGTGTCTGTACCTGTGAGAGGGCGATTTCCAACATTGGTAGCAGAGCCAGATTATGATGGAAAAACGGGATGCAGTCGACGACCGTCTTCGTCTTGGCCTCTGCTTGCCCTTTCTTTTTGATGAAGATTCCATTGATGGCTAGATGCGGATACTTCGCTGCATGAAGTAGCATTTTTGTGAAGGCTTTCGAGCTCAATTCGTACATGATAACTTAGATAGTGTCACTAGAGAAAAGAAGAAAAAACCTAACTAAGCCTAGGTGACTTACTTCACTGACTGAGTGACTCAAATCAATTATAGAAACCACCGAACAAGATTGAAACCTATGATCGGGGCTATAGTAAGGCTAGACAGAGCCCCGGAAACACTATGGTTTGGCACCGCTGCTGCAAAGGTATAATCACGGAGTAAGATGGGATGGAGTGCCAACCAGGGCCATTCGCATTACGCATGGCTGAAGCCGAAAGGCCCTGTCGCCGCCATTTTGTTCACGGTGTCGAAACCCGGGCTCGATGGCTCAATAGATATAAGACGTGCCCAAAGTCCACAACTGTCTAGCGGCCAATCATTGCCTCGAATCCACTTGTGACTTGTACCATACATCATTGGATAGCCAAGGATCTCCTCTATCCAAGGCAATTGATGGCGTTCACATTGAACTGAACCTGTAGCAGCCAATAGGCCCGGCTGTGGGGCAACAACTCCTGCCTTGTACCGGTAGAAGTGAAACCCATGCCAGAGGGATGCAGTACTGATGCACTGTCAACCACTTACTGTCCAGGGGGACACGCAAAGATAGGTGAGGCTCAATCATGCTGTAACTGTCATCGAAAACTTAGTGACACATATACATTTGCAACTCTCAATTCAAAGGACACCTCGGTCACAATGTTTTGTGTCCTTTGAAGTAAATTTTCCTGGGGCTTAATCTAGGTTTCCAGTCGTCCATTGACTTGAGAGTTCTTTTGAATTGGGTTCCTTTGAATTCAGAGTTTACTGTATTAGGTTTTGATAACCGAGTGACCAGCCCTCATACAAGTGTGTGTAATTGTATACTGAATACTAGGCTAAACCGCGGAGCTCCGCGGGCTAAGCAATAGTGGTGAAGCGTGAGAAAAGGCGCTGTGAGCTGCAAACTCTAGGCATTAAAAAGGTTTAAATATGATGACCGTATTCAACCTAGACCTTTGTGAGGCTTGCTGTCCTGTATATGATCAGAGCCTGATATCCAAAAACTTTGACAGCGCAGACCGGGTCAACTAATGCCCGTGGGTCATGGAGCCCACCTCAATCTTACAGTTTGACTGGAGATAGAAGGATGAGTTCCCCTGCTCAAGGGCATGCCAGCTGTAGGAGATCAGAAGCAACTGGTGTAGATTTGGGTGACACTTTAAGTCAGGCTTAGCCACCACAACTTTTAAAGCAGTAAAGCTTCCTCGTCCCGGGCTACCCTGAACAGCGCATCGGTTGGCTTGATTAGTCCGCCTCGGTTTTTTGTGTCATATAACACAGAGTAGGTACGATCCCAGATGTATTGGCGATCAACTCCTGCACCGGGTTCAATCTAACAATATACCCCGCTATATAGAATAAAATATTATCGCTCAGGGTGCACTCAGACTCCGGATTTGGCCGAAGAATGTCCTCCAGCTCCCTTTCTATGGCCACCTCTGCATTGCTAATCGGGCCTTTCCTAAGGGGGTTCAGGGAACAAACCCCAGAGTTCGTTTCACTATCAAGAGTGTTCCCACACTCCGAACTGGCGACAGATTGTTTGGCCAGTAGGTAGCGTAATGCGGCTTTGAGCTGGATGGCATTTGGGTTGTTATTTTGCCACCCATTGACGGTATCTTCCCAAAGAAACTCTCTAGGTGGTCCTGTGACACGCGAAATATAAGCAAGTATTTCAAGCCTGCCTTATCAGAGAGCAGCAGATCCTTTGATAAAAAGTCTACTGCCTTGGGTGTGCATATGAAGCCAACCACAAACGTGCGTCGCCTGGACAAATAGAGCTCGCCTGGACAGGGTTCTCCACTAGCGATCTTGATTGGGTATGGTCGGCTGCTGCGAGTTTGGTTCAATCCCATTGGGTTGAATGTCAAAATCATCACTATCATTGGATAGATACAATGATATAAGTTACGTGGGGTTCCGAGGCATATTATTGGCCATTGGCCTGGTGTGAAGTTAGAGGAGTTTTTATATCTAAGCCATTGGGCCGTGGTTTCGACGCCCTAAACAAAATGGCGGCAACAGAGCCTTACGGCTTCAATTGATATCGCATTGATATCGCTCCACCTTACTCCGTGGGCATAATCTAGGAGTGTTGTAGGAAAAGACAACCCTATAACATTATTAAGACGCGAGTTCTTGGTTGTTGAAGGTTTGAAAGTTTTGAATTGCATTGTGGGGCCGTTACAGATGGAGGAATGTTTTCCAGCAGGACAACGCACTGTGCTTTTTAGTTTGAATGGAAACACTTGGCATGACCATATCGTACCAATTGAGACAAATATTTCTGTGAGACAAGTGAGTGTTGACCATAGTCAAACATCTCTGACGACCACACGACCACTCCATTTGTCAATGCTACAATTTAAATCACGAATGTTTGTTAACACTTACAGTTACAGTTACACTGACAGTGACTAACACCAGTGTAACAGTAACACTACAGTAACACTAACGCTAGCAGTAGAGTAAGTGTAACAGTTAAGTTAATGTTGTTAGTGTTACTTATAAGTTATATATCGCTGACGCTTGACAGTGGTGAGTGGACAATTGACTGCATCGTGATCGACTCGACACACGAAAAACAAAAGTCCATACGATACAAAGCAAACTGATGACTTTTGTGTGAATTTTTCAGTTCTGTTGTCAACGCCGTCCCTTTGATTCACAGCAAATTACTAAATACACTTTCTCAATCCCTGATCGTTTCTATTTTCCGACACTCGCGTCTGTCAACTCGCTGTCTGATTTGGGCTAATTAATTCACTCGACTAGTTCAATATTAGTTGACTCAAATTCAATCAATCATCACGCTCACAGTGAGTTACTTACGGAGTTAGTTTCTTGGTCATTTGCCACCAGTTTCAAATCTTTGTTCTGTCGACCATCTCTGATTGGTTGTAAAGTAGAGTATAGACTATAGCCGAATCAAACAAACACTGTCAAGTTCATGACTTTGTCATAATAAATATGAAACCCTGTCAGCTTTGAGGTTCACACTTGGTTTTTATACATAGATATCATCCCCAGTATACCACACTGACTGGAAGCATCAACCAACTGACGCTATGCAGTATGTATGAGCCTCTGTTCCACTGAGTGGTAAAAAAACAACAACACCACAATGGATTGGGCGTCTGATGAGTGGCGCAACAAACACCATTCGGCGTTCACGACTCCCAAAGAAGACGTTTACACAGGCGATGAGGAGGACTCTGTAAGCGATGATGACCCTCGTGCTCAAGGCTACTTGAGGTTAAAAGATCACTCGTCTGACTCCGAGGTTCGTTTGGTCCATGAAATACTCCATCATGGAAGTTCATTTATTGGTGGGTCTCAAAATCCAACAAGAGTGAAAAGTGATGTCTCATTGAGATCTAGTACCAAGCTTAGTTTACTAGCCTACCACTTGCTTCACGCGTCATTCTGCTGTGTTATGATCCTCATGAAAATGTTAGCTCACTCGCGTAATCAGATGCGTATTGACCTAAGTCTTCCTGTAAGCATTCATTGACTGGGCAGCCACAGTTAGCCTCGCAGACATCCAAGCAATAGACTGCAAATCTTTCTTACTTCACGCCGGCTGTTATTACTCCTATGTTGTGAGAACCGCCGAACTGCTAGTCACTCACTACCGCTATTGCTCCCGATTCCATTTCTACTTGTTGACACTGATTTTTACTGATGATTGAAGGATAAACCACCATTGTATATCATCTCTCATCCGCAGTTGTGCAGTTGCTCGCGTTCTGACTTTATACATTGTTCAGGTGGAGTATGGTGAGGAGGTGGATCAAAGACAATATCCTACGGACACTGTGCATGATGAGGAAGAGGAAGCTGAGTCATCGGGCTCGGAGGATGGAGCCGCGTATTATGCTGATGATAACAGACTGGATAAATCTCACAGCCACTCACACGGTATATAATACTTGTTCACTACACAGATAACATGCTGTTTGAACCAAATGTTCTAGCCACTGAATTACCGTTCTAACCCAAATTGACACTCCATAGTTAAATCAGATGCTCATTTTTCTGTTGCAGACTCCCTGCCAAATACCAGCTCGTCCGGATCGGACGTTACAGGTAGTATGTCTGGCATGCAGCTGTACGGCACCGAGGCGACAGAATATTGTGCCACAGGCACGGCTGGTGACAGTGATGATGAAAAAGGTGAGATCTTACTCTGGGTAATCCCCTAGCACACTCCCGAAAAGTAGTAGAGTCCTCCGTGTCCTATCCTGAAGGTCGTCATGTCTACCCCAGCACACGCTGCAACCCCTGCCTCATCATACCCATCAGGTGGACTATCTCAACACTCGCAACAGTTTCAATAATCTAATGATTTAGTAAATGCAACTAGTTTAGCCAATTTTAAATCTCTGCCTGGCACTTATATTTGACAGCTTTTGTTGTATTACCCTGAATTTTGAATTGAACTGTCTACAGGACTCTTTTTGGTACCTGCTTTCATTAGGATCTGTTTTCCATTGTCATATTTAAGTTATCTTCGTATGTAAAATTGTCAAATCAAAATCACGCGCACCAGTCGGCTCCCGATGTGAGCCATCATTCATCTTGATACCTCACATCACTTCCTGTGGTTGGCCTTTTGCGCTTCCAAACTAGGGTTGTTTCTGTTGCTGCACAAACTTTCAGTTCATTGCATCTCATTTTATCGCACCTTTGTGCAGATGTGAGTGCCTTTTTCTGTCTTTAGGTATAAAATTGGGAGGGGATCACGATGAAGAGTATCCCGTGGATTCCTCCTCTTCCGAGACGTCGCCACGAGAGGGCATAGGCAGGGTTGCCCACTACTCAAGGAACCTTGGCCAACAGCCAGTCGATCAAGGTGAATAAATTAGCACAGCTGGGCATACCCGCTTCTTGTGCTGTTATCCAAGGCTTATAGGTGCGCTCTCATGTAGCAACCTTCGCCAGCATAATTAATCATGCGCTGGTGCCCTGTACCCCATTAGTGAGATGGGCTAGCACCGTATAGTTTGCCAACTTACACATCGCATAAATTCTATTATTTTTTTTGCCTTTTCTTCGTCACTGGATCAAACAAACAGGCCGCTCCTCGTACTGTGTACTGGGAAAGGACATTTTATAAATTTGGCACTATCAATTGAATTATTATCAGTGACATAAATTGACTGTACTAATCTAATGTTATGGTTGTTAGGTCATAAGAGACTTATTGATGGCCCCACTCCCCCCTTTCCCTTGTCCAGAGTGTTGTCTGCTATTCCACTATAGCACCTAAGACTAAACCATTGTCTATGTAGGAAGACGTGATAGTGCAGTTCTCAAAAGATTGTGGCATGATCATATTGGAGTTGTCATATTTCTCCTTATTCCGCATATTATATAATTTCCAGTCATAGACTTTGGCCGATACAGTCGGCCGGTCCGCTCGTCTGCCTACACATACACCGGCTACGGCAGCATCACATCTCAGCCCGACAGCAGAAGGCAGCTGGAACGTGGCTCCACTGCGACAGCGGACGTCCGCAGCGCTGAACAGGTGACGATAGATATGAGTGATGCCGACCTAAACGAACACACCGGACTCATCCCTGGAAAAACCCTGGCTACCAGCAGACGCAGAGGTAAAACGCGGGCGAATAAAATTATTTAATTCAATATAAATAATAACACAAATGTAGAACCTTATTAAAAAATGGTGCATGGGACAAGAGGTGAGGATATAATGTTATCCACATAAAATTAACTTTACCTAGCCTGCCGGATGAGAAAGGCACGGTGAGGCCAGGGTAGCTCAGTTGGTAAAAAAGCCGGGTTTCGGTGGGCTGTGTGTAAACTGACTGAGGTTGACTGACCCCTAACCTGGAGCGATGATACTGGCCCGTACACGGTGCTCCGTGCTAAGCCATAACTAGTGAAAAACAAGTATTTAACCTGGTAGCTTTGCCGCGCGTGATAGAAAGGCATACTGCTTTACTATCGGGGTGATACAACATGCAGGGTAAGCCAAAATGTCCTACACGCTCAAAGGTCTGAAGGTATCTGAACACATAAACAGTACTCCAGGTTTTTTAGATCAAGAGATTGGATATCAGTTGAGCCCGCTCTTGTCGAGTTAGTCTAACTTGATTTTTCGTGGATGATGTTATCAAGGCAAAAGCTTTGTTCACAACATGGTCCCTCGGCAGAGAAAACAGCAATAGCACCAGTCCGTAGGTCAAGAACTGAAATCAGAGACAGTACGGTCAAACATCAATGATCCCGCACGCAATGAAAAATACTGGGAAATACAAGACATTAGCTGTTGGTGCCGGCTCTAGGTGTGATTCTAACTCAAGGTGTCATTTCGCAGACTCGTCGCCCATATTAGCGAGAGTGGATCACGGCTACGATGACCGGCATCCTCACGATACGTCCCGACCTCATTATGACACGGACCACGACAGTCTGGAGGCTCAGTACCCGGGCAGGCAGCAGAAAGAACAGTATGGCAGCAGCCATAAACCTATTCAGGAGCCAGCCGTGAGTATCTTACTGAAGCCTTTGAGTCTCATATAATTAGGGGGCTAAACTCGGTGACATTTCATTTTAATTTAGTGAAGCTTGAATCATCAATTTATTCAACAGACAAACAATACAGTCTCTAGTGCCATTGACCACTCGCATTCTATTTCACTATATGGGGTGTCGTGCTGAAAAAGCAGCCGATCAGAGTTATCGAATGAGAGGTTGGTCTAGCATGGTAAGTGTAAACAAACCAATCGCTCCAGACCATTGCTTTTAATCAAGTCAATGAAGCTTGAGCAGTCGAATTCGACTGGTTAAAGGAAAAAGTTTGTGGGGGAAGTTTCAATTGCCAATAACTTATAAATTCCTTGCCGTGGACAATCCCTTTCACTAGAGATCCCCCAAGGCATCATGTTTTTTTTCGATCTTTGTTTCTTTCTATTACCGGTTAGAGAGCAAATCATATCTAGAAAATGCCGTTGATGTATTTCTGCCAATATATCGGGTCCTAGAGGTTCAAGGCCACTGTAAAATACTATCAGTCTCCAACGAACATGTTGATACTTAAAGGTGCCTTTTCACGCCGTCGGGTATTCGATCCGCCTCGGACTGGGCGCAGTTTGCGTCTGATTTGGCGTCATACTTTGGATTCGAAGACCCCTTTTCATTCCAAATGGATCCGCCAAACGCACGATCCCGGATTACTTTGAAGCCATGCAGTGGTGCAGAGCCTGTGTTTCCGAAAGTGGTACCATCGGACTCACTTTGTCGCTGGGAGACAGCTGCTCGGGCATCCGAGACCTATCGAGTGAGGCCTTGTCACTCTATTTCTGGGGGATCAGACGTCTGTCTTGATCTACCCGTCCGAGGGCGACCGGACGCCCGATGGAGTGAAGAAGCGCCTTTAGTGGTTTCACCCAATGTCCTAGTCAGTAATTCGCTGGCAAAATTCCGCTTCTAGCATATTGTGTCTGTAGAGAAAGTGAGTACAATGCTTGTTCTAGTCGCTGTTTTCTGTTGACGTTCCTGTTAACGAGTGGCGTACGCTCATATTCCACGCTACTAAGAATGGAGCTCCGATGGTGGATCGCGCACAGAGCTTTCTGCTCCCACATTGAACTCATCCAGGGTGCGCAACTCGAACTTTTTCGCAAATAGGGATTCCACTCTTTTTTATTCAAAATTTCTGGGTCATTCA
>Ga0224511_10001976_pt1 | contig 13261 bp, 12 predicted proteins | sample SF_May12_sed_USG_2_FD_169988 | JGI IMG/M metagenome (GOLD analysis project Ga0224511, IMG submission 169988) | Sediment microbial communities from San Francisco Bay, California, United States - SF_May12_sed_USGS_8_1 | ecosystem: Environmental > Aquatic > Marine > Sediment | place: USA...
TTGTGTGGATAATTACACATAGAATTGATTCTTATCACATATTTCATTGTATTGTTTATCTGTAAATAACTATTTGACTGTTTGTTAAATCCAAGATGGCGGCTAGCTCCCTGCATTCTAAAATCTTCTTGTTGTATTGATTACTCAGCGGCACTTTATGATTGGCCGATTGTTCAGCGGCGTCATTCTATTCGTTAGATTAGACACACCTACAGGGAGTTTGCTTTAGCGGCATGTAATCATTGGCTAGAACTAGGTCATGTGATCGTTTGTTTACCAGTATAAATACTGGGGAATTTGAATTTCCCGGCACTTCAACTTTACGAGAAGTCGTAATAGTAATACACTCAATAACCTTTGACCTGTAGAGCTAGTATTGTCCTGTATCTAGAAGTTACTGTTGCTTAAGCTTAACATTTCTTTGGTTAGGCAGAAAAGGTAACCAAGTGCGATTATACTATTTAATCACAACCCAACTAGATCTAGCCAATGAACCTCCATTATTTTACATATTCATAATAACTTCAACTTTATACTGCCAATAATAAACATGCATTTGAACCTACAATAAATAATATTAACCCGTTTACTTGTATACGTTTACCTAAACAGTACCGATGAATGATTATAAATATAAAACGAATTAACCGCCATCCCGACGAACGTTACAATATGATTATTAAATATGAAAATACACGCCTTACATTCAACTTTATATCGTTCTCTGTTACACAGATCCCATTGATTCGATAAGTGGAATACAACACTGAAGTAGAACCACCCTTCATATTGTTATCATTTGTTTTAAGTACTAGATCTACTGTGGTCAATTTCACTCTGTTGAAATAAATTATTTTAGTTTTAAAAATCGACATATTAACCTGAAATAATGAATACATGTATTCATGGGTTTATTTATATTATTTGCATGTAAATAATGAAAAAATCATCCAAATACAAAGCATTTAGGTAGATGAATTCTAATGGTATTCAAATGTAGCAGTGTGTCCGTGTGTGCCTGCGTGCGAGCTGTAATGTAGTAAATACGAAAGACATATGGTGGTCACTAGTTTATTTCAAGAATACGGCTAGATGTAAAAGCCAGGAGTCCGCGCCGCACATGCCGGGTGGGCTCTTAAATACAGATGGTTACTAAGGTTAATAAACCACGTGAACACATAATAAACCACGTGAACACATACACAACAACAATTCCAAAGATGGAGAACTGGGTATGAAAGATGTTACTGTCCAGTTCCAGACCAGTGACGTAGTATGAATATATTAACCTGAATGTATTAACCTACTTTGACTGACCAACAATAAGTACTAATTGATCTCATTAGCGGAGAGCACTTGACCGTGCTACATTACATTGGTCATGGATATTAATCCGCTGCGCCATCTTGGCAAAGCTTCTTCAGAAAACTTTTCCCGTACATAATTATAAGCACTGTAGTACGTGAAACTAGAATACAAGTACTCACCCTGGCTGCTAGGGTAATGTACACGGAGAACCCGGACCTGTCCTGGAGACCTATCCGCTGCGCCACCTGGGCGCACAGCTCGTTCACGGTAGTGGCCGTGTCCGCCTCCACCAGCAGCCGCTGGTTGTTCATCAGGATCACCGGAAGTAGGATCGGCTTGCAGTTCTTGGCCGCCTGACGATGGAATAAAGATTTGGAGACACCCCTTACAGTATATCACAACATATATCAGTTTGGTTAAAGATCCATGAGTCCTCAAAATCTTCGTTATTTTTTTTAATGAAGTACTACATTACTTCCCTTGTTATTGATACTGTATACAATGCATTAACTTCACATACAGCCATCGCAAATACAGAACACGAGTTGTCGGCGTCCCCTAAACAGTACCTGGAACTCGAGCCAGCTGGGCGGCTGGCCGCGCGTGCCCACCATGAAGGAGCGCCTCAACAGCCGCTCCACGCGCTGTGCGTACTCCGTGGGTCCCACCGACAACACGTGCAGCAGGGTCGGAGCGAACTGGGGGCAGAAGACGGGAATTATATAATATAAAATATGATGCATGAATAGTTGATTTTGCGTATATGATACTAGTTGAATACACTAGAGTATCTTATAGTAAAAGGCATTTCCGGTGTACAAGTATGTAAAAAACAGTTCAAATGGAAGCCTACATGAATAACAATCTAAAAATGTGTTACAATTTGCTGATTTCCTTGAGTGCTAGATCTAAAATAGCAAATAGAAATAGAAACTATAGAAAGTTTCATACATGACCTGGGTTACCATAAGAACACTAATAGAATGCCACCACAAGCAAGTAACATCAGCGTTTGTGTCTGCATCTAAGATGGAGAAGTGTTTTACTACTGTGACAAACACAATGTAATATTTTTGCTTTCAAAAGAAAGGGTCGGGTAATGCAGCTACCTTCTCAGACGGCAGGAAGGAGCCGGCAAACATGTAGAGGATCACCCATCCCCGGATGGTGCTGTTACGTGACGGGTTGTTGGTCAGCTGCTTGCAGACCTGGCAATATAGCTCGTCCCTGGAAAAATCCAAAATTGCTATGAGATGAATAATGTGATACAAATAAATCTAAATTAGCAATAGACCTACTTTTATTACCGGTAGCTTTTATCCAAGCATTAAACTATTTTGATCCTGCAGTAGATTCCCTCTCATTTATTTTAACCAAAATGATATTTGAATAAAATATAATAAAACAACAATATATCTCAAAGAGCCAAACGTACAGAAAATACATTTATTATTGTATGATATTTGTATTAGTGTTGACAGTCACCTGAGGTCGGAGCGGTAGATGCCCAGCGCTGTGAGGTACTGTACTCGCTCCAGCATAGACTCGCGGTGGTCCTGCATGAAGGGGACGCTACTCGTGTCCGTGCTAACAGGGTCGCGGAACTGAAAAAGGGGTTCATTGAACTGTAAAACTGTCATTCTGATAATATCAGGGTTTTTTGATATTGCATCTTACTTAAACACGTTTTGTTTTGAATTAAAGTACCTGCTTTGTAGGACACGCGAATGCTAATTACTAAAGAACTAAAATCCATCTTCATACAAAGCTCCGAGAAAAAAAACATACTGAAAAGAAAAGTAACTGCAGAATCAACATTTGTACAATATAGTTACATGTTTCCTTTGACAAATGTTTTATATCTTTTCTATTATATCTTAACCGGAATATTGCATATAATAAACAAATAAAGTCGTATCCAAGTATAGGTTGCGTAAATCCACAAGTTGTTTAGATGGACAGCAGTGGTCAACATAAGGACTGTGCAAGCTTCATAACCTCTGCATGGGGCCACTCACCAGGTCGGAATACTTCTTGTAAGCGTCGTCCACGTCCTTCTTGGAATACTTGCGCGTGAAGTTGTCCCGGACCCGGTGTACCACGGGCTTCGATTGCTGCAAGAAACGACAGTAATGGTTTATAGACTAGTCGAATGTTCTCAAAATGATTTGGGTTGTTGTTTTTTTTTTTTAATAAATAAAAATGAGGGGGCTATCAAGACACGTTACTACATACAACAAATGAAAATTAAGTTTATAAAAATGCTCGATACATGTTTATCGCCTTACCTGTATCTAGGTAATACTTTTTTATGTATGTTCGCTAACTATTTTAATGTTGTTTGAATTGTACAAGTTAATTGTTAATATAATGACAATGGTAAATGATATTGTTGTATAAGTTAGTTTAAAGAAAAGAATGCATAAATACAAGAGTGTTTTGAAGAGCTTTATTAGTTGTACATAAAACGTTCAAGTTAACGCATGAAACTGAATAAGTGCCTATGTTGGAAAAAAGTGATTACATGGAGAAGTCCAATTGGAGAAGATACTTAGTATTCGGAATATTCTCCAAGATGTGACAGAATATATATTTGAACGACACATCATATTAAAATTATTTAAAGCAGCAGAGATTCGTGAGTTATTTTGTGACGTATCTGTTAAAATTTAAGAAATTCTTAAGGATACTGTTTTTGTTACTTTATGTACACATATAAAACATAGATACGCACTGGTGTGCATGTCAGTATCAACAGAACTGTATAGCTGTTGGTTTCTTTATATATTGACATGCATTGAAATGCCTAAGGTTATAAAACTCATTTTCCCAGCGTTTCTGTTGCTATCAAATCTCACCCGTTAAAGCAATCAAAACAATTGAGCTTCAATGTCCATTAAGTGCAGTTCAAAAGGCTTTTATTTAACTCTTGTGTTTCACCCATTAACAATTTTACACATTTTATCCCCACCCAAAAATAGCTACTCAAAAGTAACAAAACAACAATTTAAAGCCAATTAACGTCGATTTAACTGAGAGTTATAACCTTGGAACTGTAGGTGGTACCTGTGGCCCCACGAACGTGAGAAGACCCTCGTGGGTGGGCGTATGATCTCCCTACATCGTGGTTGTGTTTATTACATATTTCAAAGTAAGCTAGTTATAATCATAAATGTGTAAAACATTAACAACAAAGCAGCCTGTAGCTTTTGTAAAATTGGCTTTACTTTACAGTCATAAAAAACAATCTTAGAAAGAAAAAGAGTGTCAATGATATATTCGTTTGCAATAAACAACAACTACCTTATTAGGTACAGATTAATTGTTTTCTAGCATTATAAGTATACTATTTCTGTACAATTAATACTGACTGTTAACAGGCATAATCTAAACTATTTTAGTCAACTGCCAGACATTCTAACTTGAAACTTGAACTTGAGTAACTAAAACTTGTTAGAGACAAAGAGATGTTTTCATCTTAGTATAATTATTATAAGCATAAACTTGCATAAAACGAAAAAAATTATGGAACATGCTTGTAAAGTCCAATTTGTTCAAATACAAGGAACGCATCACACACAATTTTGAAATATAATATAGTTGTTCTACTGTGTTTGGTGAAGGATTCTGATGTGGAAAAGATTAGTATAGGAGACTTGATCTTCAGGTCAAACCGATAACAATCATAGACATAATAAATTATATATTTTTATGTCTATGATCACAAAACTAAGAAGAGACAATGGTATTAAACTATAATTTTATATTCAAAAATGATATGGACCTCACAAGGGCTTAATTAATATCTGAGGAGACAGTGACTCTCATGCTTGCCTCATCCCAACTTTCCTTGCTCTAATTAGCTTTAAATAACTTTTCCACAGAGAAGACACTTTCTAGTTTACAGAGCTGAGTACTTTGGCTGCATCATTGTTAAAGTTAACCTTGCAAAACATCTAAAATGTGCATTAATCTGAGAAAAATGTGAAGGCCTTTTGAATCAAAGCCTGCATGGGGAAAATAGCAGCCTCGCTTTAATTGAAGCTGTTCATCAAAGTTAATGAAATATGCCACACAACTGACGCCAACTAGCGCATGAACAGGACTCTACGTGTACACCTAAACAGTTTACAACCAACGGTCCCAAGGAAGAGAAAAATTTAAAAATATTTCAAAGAAGGAAAACAAAACGTCTCCATCCTCACCCCGGCGACGGCGAACCCCTCGCCATAGTCGTGGTCCGGCAGGTCTCCCATGATCCTCAGTAGGGTCACCCACGAGGCCAGGGACGCCTGGAACATGACAGTGCATGTATGGATATCGTCCATCAACATACCGGACAATAACGCGTTGGTGCTTTAAAATATTTCTTATTTACTATACACTATTTTACATACTATTCTATATACTATACTTTATTATGTTATATATAACATAACACTTAAAATTGCTCAAAATCGCATTGTATGAAGTTTGCTTCTTGCAAGCTTTGACTACACGAAAACATGATTTTTTTTAAATTTAGAACCGTATTTCCAAGTAGTGGTCTGTAGATTCAAACAGAACCTTGACAGTGACTCAGGTCTAAATCGAAAAAGGGATTCTGTTATTATAAAGGAATCGCGTGTTGTTTTCCGTGTTAATTCTTAACAATCATGCACACTGTTGGACTGCGGACCATCATGTCATGCCACAAGGATGCCAGTTACAGGATCAACCAGGAGCCTGTGTTTGAAGCACGATAAAATTCATATGTATGTTTAAATGAATGAATTATCAGTGTGTTATACTGTCTAACCTCCTACAGCGGCACCTCTAACGAGCGGCTACCTCTCTCGACCGGCAAAAATATCTCCCCCGCGCAGAGACATTGACCATTGAAAAGAACCTCTGAGGAACGACACCTCTCTAGAGCAACCAAAATTTATGTAGCCGCCTGATGTCGCTCTACAGAGGTTAGACAATAGTATTTCAAAGTTATAATGAGATACTTATGTTATTATTACTACCTACCAAAATGTCCGTTTTCTCTTTCTTCGGAAGCAGCGGACTTTGCAGAGGCGTACACGAATAACTGTAGGCCGACTTCGACTGAAACCGAGCATGCGCAAACGCCTGCCATCCCCCACCTCCGTCGGATGACGAATGGTCATCGGAATGGTCCGTGGAGTGTTCGGTCGAGTTCTCAGAAGACGCGTCGTTGGCGCCGTTTTGTCCGTCATCCACTTGGATCGTTGAGCTTTTCCGTTCTACCTCGTACACGGCTTGCTGAAATGTAGGACAGGATTTATGAATTAGCTAAATAATGTTGAAACGTATATATTGTTAAGAGTCGATAATATAATAAAAGTCACATTTTCTCACATTTTCATTGTCATAAAACAGGTGTTATGAGAATAAAGCATAATTAGGAGAAAACAAAACTCACAAACTCTTCAAATCCCTTTGGTGCCTTTGAAAAGGTCGCCGTTCCAAAGTTGGTTCCACCGCCTCCTTTTCCCTGCCCTTTTTCTGCATCACTCTGTTGCTTCGTCACTCTTCGGTAGTCCTCGTCATCATCACCGAACGCAGATGCGGGCGGAGCGGGAATCACCGAAGACTGACGATGAACGTGGGCCTTTTCAGTCTCAATTCCCTTTAAAGGAGACGAACTGATGGTTTAACAAGTGTATTAAATTAAACCACACGTGGACAAGCGTAACCTAATTGTAATGTATACATGCTTTTGAACCTAATTGTAATACACGCTTTAAAACCTAATTGTAATACATGATCTTTAACCAAATTGTATTGCATGCTTTTTAACCTACATGCTGTTGTATTACACACTTTTGAACACTTTGTAAGTGTAATACAGTTTTTAAACCTAAGTGTAATACATGCATTTGAACCCTTATTGTAATACATGCATTTTAACCTAATTGTAATACACGATTTTAAACCTATTTGTAATAGTATACATGCTTTAGAGCTAAAGTAACATTGAGGCATTCTTTGAAATAATGTTGTCCGTCATATCCCCTAAACAGATTTAATATTTTTATAACGCGATAAGTCATATTCACAATGTTGAGACATTCGTTGTGGACAGGAGTTTACTCATATCCTTTTCACTGAGACATTCGTTGTGCCTGTACATTCAGTCGTACCCCGTTACTAAGGCGTTCTTTGTGCTACTGTGTTCGGACATATCCCGTTTACTGCCAGGGCTCTATGGTTCACTGTTCTCGGCTATCAATATCAGCAATACTCACCAGTTCGACGTCATTTGACGCCATTCTGTTGTTCCGATGTAGCTACCGTCCTCTAGGCATTGTGATATCCAATTACAGCAATGTTGGACAGCTGCAACAGATATTGTTTAAATTTCATTGACATCATGAAGAACAAGAAATAGGACCGTGAGTATGTGTATTTGCAAATACAAAAACACGGGTCACAAAGCAGAATAAGTCAAAAGGTAGAATTGAATACAGTTTGGATACAGCGTACATCTCAAGAGTAGCATAAATAGAATATCACACCACTATGTAAAGCGACACCTGTCCTCTAAAATGATATACAAAAAACCGGCATAATAACTAATTTATTAACAATATATTTTAGATTATAATATTAGGAGTGAATCGTATTACAAGGAAGATACCGTGCGTGCAAATGCCCATGCGGTGTTTTATTGAATCATTGTGACATGCTACCTTGGACTCTCAGTTTTAGAGTTATTGAAATAGATACGCCGTTTTAAGTTTCATGGCGTGCAAACAAAGCGCGTGATGGTCGAGGAAGTAAAACTAGGCTGTATTTGTTCAGATCTTCTTTCAATAAAGCAGGGTTCTTATGAATAGCAAATTCGTGTATGCTTTTGCATTGAAAAAACTCGCAATATATTTTACATAGCTCTCTATTCAAAGCAAACGTTTCAAAGAGGTTAACCTAAATGACATTAAATATGTCAACATACCGGTATGCAAATATACGATTTTATATATAAGTTTATTGACATAGCTTTTGTACAATATTTTCAGATCGATGTGCAGTTTATGCGGCATTCCATCCATCAAGAATGTGTGTGAACGCATCCCATTGCATACATTGTACTTTAGCAAAGCACATTGTATTAAGGTTCACCGGATATTGTATTATACTTCCTGGCAGCCGTCAACAGCTCCATAGTAATGTGAAACCCAGTTTATTGCGGCGGTCTAGATTTCGTCCTTAAAGAACAGCGGCTATTTGCGAATTCAACACAGTACGATATAATAGACAAAGTTTTTAAATTTGATTACAGAATGTGCAAATTTAAGACCGCGCGAATCTCGGATCATGATATTTACGCGAATAATTCACCGCGCGAACAGTTTACCTCGCGAACAATTCACCTCGCGAACAGTTCACCTCGCGAACAATTCACCACGCGAACAATTCACCACGCGAACAGTTCACCACGCGAACAGTTCACCTCGCGAACAAATCACCACGCGAACAAATCGCCACGCAAACAATTCACCACGCGAACACCTCGCGAACAATTCACCGCGCGAACAATTCACCACGCGAACAATTCACCACGTGAACAATTCACCGCGCGAACAATTCACCACGCGAACAATTCACCACGCGAACAATTCACCGCGCGAACAAATCACCACGCGAACAATTCACCACGCGAACAATTCACCACGCGAACAATTCACCACGCGAACAATTCACCACGCGAACAATTCACTGCGCGAACAAATCACCACGCGAACAATTCACCACGCGAACAATTCACCGCGCGAACAATGTCTGATCTGTCTTTAATGCATTGTTTAACAGAAATCACAAGTTTATATGAAATAAACAGGGGTGTTGTGTGAAGAATTTTCAGAAGAAAACATAAAACATAAACCAGTTCATGCTAATAAACAGAAGGTTGGTCAAAATAAAGATAAAATATGCTGAAACCAAATCCTGTCAGAAGGAAAATATGTTTTCGTTTCATGCTGTTATATACGGCTGCTAATGTTACAAGGAATAACATTTTAATAAGATTAAATAACATTCTCCGCTATAACTCAGTACATCATGTCCGGGCCTTTAATACACATATTATTTATTAACCATTATGTTGCCGTTTTAAGAAGTATAAACTTTAAATCTGTGACATATGAGATTAAGTTTGGGTGGGTCTACATCCAAAAAGCATTAAAATACAAGGACATCATAATAGATAGAAAATAAACATATGTAAAGAAATCACCCCCAGAAAATGAGGCAACACCCGACTGTAAGCGTCTGCGTGACGTACATTAAAATGTACCAGTGCACTTTAAATCTAGTAAAATAACATAAACATTTAACATACGACCTCCAAACCAGTAGCATCTTTATTGTCAGTAGGCGTCATCATTGTATGTCATTGATACAGTAGTTGAAAACGTACATCAATAAATCAAAAATATATTTCATATATAACAGTATGAATATAACCTTGATATCATGTGTTGAGATTAGGGCGTAAACTTGGCAAGCTATTAATTGAGGGCAAGCTACTTTTTCAATCATAAATTAAAATGTCTTGCTTTTGACCCGGGTATAGGAAACCATAACCATAACGTTTACATATACAAATGATGTGATACACATATCATGCGCATACATTAAAATGATATGGCAAAACCACCATTTAACATTTCATAATGAAGGATGTAATATATGAATTCGTTTTGATGCGAGCGTTTCTGTGTTTTGCAATAGTTTAAAAACCCACGAGTTGTTTATCACAAAATTATTTGTAAATAGAAATTTTCAGAAAATTAACTAGTGTGTGTGTAAAACTCATTAAATCTTTAATTCTGTAACATACTGTGTTGTTGCGATTAAACCATAAACGTGGAGACCTAAGACAAACAAGAGTATTAGCATGACAACACGCTCGACTATTCACCGCCTTATCAGTCAACATAGATACTGAAGCTGATGATGTATGAAAAGCATCCTAAAACACAATGAGTTCCTTACATATTGATGTTCAACAGAACTAACATCAGTACATCTAGTTCTAATTACTATTAAATATAGTATAAACACATTGGCATTGATTGTCAAGGAGCGAATGTCAACACCGACGCCGGAGGAAAGGCCGATGAAAGGATGATTTGAAAAGCTTTATCATTCAAATAGTTCAACTTAACATGCTAGAAAAGAAACGTTGTTTTTATCATGTTATTCCTACTTTTAATGGTGTGCAAATATGAACTATTATATATGCGGGCCTAGTTTTGTCGGAATTTAATATTAGTTTGACCGCAACTTGTCCTTAGCGGATACGGTTACATACAATACCAGAACACGGCACTGTGTATCTTGGGTGGAAAGACAGATAGTTTAACCGAATTCCTTCACTAACAGCTGTGCTAATGTTGACAATTAATTTTAGTACAAAAATGTACATATATGGGGGTACCCTCTCTTCTTTAATACACCGTACATACAGTGGGTGTCAAGGCCATACACTTTACACAAAATTCCTGTATTGTCCTTTGAAGGCATTCAATTTGGCACCAAAACACTTCAAATTAGATGTTAAAGTCAAATAACTATATTTTGGTTGGCGGACGCTTATTTGTTTCAAGATCAGACATCTTGAAAGTAAATTTGTATCAAATGTTGGAGTCGAACAATTTAAATCCATATCAAACAAACAAAAACTACTGTTTGCAATGGTGAGTCTGTGTGCGGACTGTATAATTATGTGAAAACAATAAAACCCGCCAAAATAAGGCCGTACAGAGTACGCAGGATTAAACTTAAGAATTACGCGGTATAGGTAAGGAGAAGGGTAGTCCTATAAATAAGACATCGTTAGGCTTGCCCTGACGTACTATAGCATTGGACTAAGGGGAGGGGGTGTCACCCTCTAATATTTGGCAAACAAATATTGAGTGTGTGTTCGGTGAAATCGGCCTGTTTGAAAATCATTGAAAATAAATATTAAAAGTATTGAGACACAATGTAACTGCCACTTTTCAATGATCATCAACTGGGGTTTACACAGGCTTGATTTCTCTCCAATTTGGAATCGACTCTGGTCCGCGGTCAAAGACGAAGTATTTACCTTCCCAGGTTATGATAACAGACCGTTGAAGGAACTAGCGGCCTATACTCGCGGTGTATACAATAGTGTCCATGTTCGCTATCTCATCGGTATTGCGACTGACCGACCATTATATAAAGAGATGTTAATAAACACACAATTCATATAACAGAGCGTTGGTGGAATTAACGACTTTTATTCTCGGTATATACAATAGTATCCATGTTCGCTATCTCACCACTAGCGGATCCAGGGGTTTGGGGGCGCACCCGGCGCGTGCCCCACTAACGGCCGCAGACCTATGATTTTTGTATGCCCCAAATACTGAATTTTCCCAAATTGTTTTCGCTTGGTTCGCTCGGGTTTCATTTTAACTATAATTTTAATAGAATATGGCCAAAACATAAACATGCTAAAATGGCTTATACTTCAACTGTCAACACTTTAAATGACCACCACCCGTTCACAAAGTGCACGCCATTACAGTACATTAAGAGAAATAAATGCGTTTTTGCCAACTGAACACAAAATAACCACTTCAATAATTGAGACAATTCATTATTAAATGGAAATGTCACAATAATTTGGTGAAATGGGAAAGAAACACTCCAGACAATGTCTTTAAACTCATGGTCTTGCCAAATGATGTCCGTATACCGTCCCTATCCGGATAAAATGGCTCATTATGGAATCTGATAAGAAGACGTGGAATAGCGGCCTTATACCGTACATTTCTCATAATAAAGCACACGTATTGACTCTTTAACTACCGGTATTTAAAAAGACATATCACCGCACAAAAATGTTAATTTTACACGCATGTTGTCCAAATGTTACTACAAACAATTATACATCTAAATATACTGAAATACACGAGGTGTTACATGTAGGCTATTATAAAACAAATAACTAACGTTAAATATAAGTCAAAGACAGTGCTTAATAACGTTACTACTGTACTGCACCTTTAAATTATTAATTCACTAAAATTCGACCAGCAAGATTGAGTAGAAAAAATGCATGAATGGACAGGTGCCCATAGTTATATACCATACACAACATAGGCAATTTAACACTTCAACAAATGTTGATCAACACTTTTTCTACATAAAATCGCATAATATTATGTCTAATAATCTACAGTTTTTGTATATCACTTTGTTTAAAGAACAAATCGGCTTACAACCTAAATGGTCGGGATTAAACTTATATTACGCCTAGTGGAGCGAACGACACCTTTTCATTTTCAGGTCTTACACAAATAACAATGGGTAAAGTATTTTCAAAAGCTACCTGCTATAATTGTGATAACCCAGCGGGGCTTAGCATGACAAATATGTAGGGTAAAGCCACTTTAGAAACGTAGAATTTTGATAGAAAATGGTTGAAAGTAGACGAAATTAGGTTCAGACTGATATAATGATTCATTTACATTGACATGTTAGGTTCATGCCCCGTAAACAATACTGATACGAGTTTAGCGAAAAATGAGACATACAATTGAGTGAAAGGGCCAGAGTTAATGTATTTGAAGATAAAAAACCCCGTAGGTTTAAGAATTTATCATTTAAAGAAAAAACCCAGCTGAAATGATGTATTACAAAAAGCAAGTATATTTCTATATTCATTTAAGATTTTTGGCTATGGAAATATAAAAATGGTAAACAAAACAAATGAAATTCTTCTGTCCCACCCTCTCTACGGTTCACGAAATAAGTGTGTTATTTAGTGTTTGTATTTTGTTATTCTAAGGTTCAAATAAAACACTGTATTGCGCATTCAAACTGTCATCAGGACAATAAATGTCAACCTTAACAACTTTAATAATCATTTCTTTGTGGTTAGTCATCAACATTACTGTAATAAAAACACGTT